>Ga0272442_10001030_pt1 | contig 43271 bp, 37 predicted proteins | sample SSMForm2O_FD_200262 | JGI IMG/M metagenome (GOLD analysis project Ga0272442, IMG submission 200262) | Marine sediment archaeal communities from Little Sippewissett salt marsh, Falmouth, MA, United States - SSM-Form-2O | ecosystem: Environmental > Aquatic > Marine > Wetlands > Sediment ...
GGTGTGCCGTCGCCGATCAGCACCTCCAAGGTTCGCACGCCGTTCTGCTCGCCGGGGTCGTGGTTGTCCGAGTTGCCCGACAGGTCAAACGTGATCGCGTACACGGGGTGCAGGCCCGGGTCGCCGGGATCGCGATCCGAGGTGTCGAACGCCTGATACAGCCCGCCAGGGCCCGACCCGCTCAGGTCCACGCTGAATTCGCCCGAACCGGCCTGCCAGTACCCCTCCGACACCAGGTCCACCACGCCCAGCACCGTCCAGTCGGCAATGGCATCGTTGGGCAGGATCTGGTTGTTGTTGGTCAGGCCGTTATCGTCCACATAGGCTTGTCCGTCCCCGGCGGCGTCGTTCTCGAACAGCCGCATCCAGTCGATGTCGTCGGGCCCGAGTTGGGCGATCCGGGAATCGGCCGAGCCGAACGTCTCGAAGCCGGGGTTGCTGATCTGGTTTGCTCCGGCCGGCAGCGCCACAAGCGCCACCACGAGCAGAGCTACGGCGAGAAGCTTGATCCTCTGAGCATCCATCGTTTGTCCTCCTGTTTCGGCTTCCGGCGCGCGCTGGTTCCACGCCCAGGCAAGCCAAGTATTCCGAGCCGTTGGCCGGTTTCGCGGCGTCAGTTGCCGAGCGTGCCGCGGAACCCTCGATTCTCCGGGGCGACCACGTGGCCGCCGTGGAGCGGCCGGACGGCTGAGCGACCCTCCGACCTACGTACGATTGTAGGCGATTTCCCTAATCCCGCAACCCCCATTCCTGCCGTTTCTCCGCCGAGTTAGGACGAGAGACCGCTGAGTTCCAAGCTTCCCGGCGAAGCGAGAAAAGCAGCGGCGTCCGCCAGCCCTTCGAGGCCGGCGGACGCCGAAACCACACGTTCACTGCCCCAGGCGTCAGGACCGCCGACGGCGGCGAGCCAGCGCCGCCACGCCGCCGAGCAGCAGCAGCGACATCGTTCCCGGCTCAGGCGTAAAGCCGGTGAACTCCACGTCGGCGTCGTCGATCGCCGGGCCGTAGGGGGTGTTGTCCAGCGAGCGGAACAGTACGGTCAACTCAGTCAGCGCGTTGTCGGGCAGCTCGAACTGGATGCCGAGAATCTGCTGCCAGCCCATGTCCGGAATGGGGTCGTCGTGGGCCGGGTCGGGAATATCCGGCACGAGGGAATCCGTGTCGAACGTCCGCGTCGTATGCAGGATGGTACCGAAGGCACCGGAGAAGGTCACGTCATTCTCCGCGACGCTGTTGATCGTGGGGGTGCCGTCACCGACCAGGATCTCGATCGTCCGGATCCCGCCCTGTCCGCCCAGGTTGGTATCGTTCGGGCCCGGGTTGCCCGACAGGTAAAACTCCACCGCGTAGATCGGACGCTTTGTCGGGTCGCCGGTGTCCCGTTCGCTGGTATCGAAGGCCTGGTACAGCCCACCGGGGGCCGAGCCGCTCAGATCGACGCTACGGTCGCCGTCCTGAGCCGTCCAGTAGCCATCCGACACCCAGTCCACGACATCCAGCACGGTCCAGTTCGCGATGGACGAAGCGGGCAGGAAATCGTTGTTGTTCGTCACCCCGTTGTCGGCCACGTAGGGATTGCCATCGCCGCCGGGAACGCCATCGCTAAGCTTCATCCAGTCGATGTCGTTCAGCAGAAGCTGTGGGGCCCTGGCGTCGCCGCCGGAGACCGTCTCAAAGCTGGGGTTGGTTAGTTTTCCGGCCAGAGCGGGCGCCCCCAGGAAAGCGACCGTGACCGCTACCGTTAACATGAGCCTTCGAGCGAGCATCTCCTCATCTCCTTGCGCTACGATTTTTTGCGCTTTCCCCGGCACGGTGCGAGCGCACACCGCTCCAGACCGGAGACTTCACGCGTTTCGAGCAATAGATTCGCCGGGCTCCCGGCAACCGCATTCGCCGCGCCTCCGACGCAGGATGAGCAGTTCCCATGTCGTTCGGCAGTCGAGCCCGAAATGCTAAGGCGGCGAGCAACCGCACCAAAGCACATTTAATTCTACCGCCGTTCCCCAGATACGCAAGGGGGATTCCAAAGTCTTTTCATGAAGAATCCGCGAATGCCTTCCGGGCGAGTTCGCTCCAGGAACACGCGAATTCCGTCGCCTCCACACGCTGCCGCTCACGAATTCTCGGCCGCGATGCGGTCGAGGCGTTCGTGCACGGCCGGGTCCGGCCGATGATCCTCCGCCCGCCGCTCGGAATAATCCGCCGCCGCGCCAGCCATCGCCTCCGCCAAACTCACCTCGCACACCCACTCGCCGACGACGGACCGCACCTTCGTGTTGTCGAACTTCACCGACCACGCCTTGTCGCCGAGCAGCGGCCCGGCCCAGCGTCCGTTCCAGTCCAGCAGCTGCCCCACCGGCACGTGCGAGAGCCGCGGCTCCACCCCCAGCGCCGCCCCCATCGCCCGGTAGATGTCGTCCCACGCGTACGACTGCATGTGCCGTGTGATGTGGAACGCCTCCCCGAGCGCCCGCGGCTCCCCGAGCAGCCGACAGAACGCGCCCGCGAAGTCCCGGCTGTGCGTGATCGTCCATAGGCTCTGCCCGTCACCGTGGACGATGACCGGCCGGCCGTTGAGCATCCGCCACGCCCAGTCGTCGCCCCGGGCGATGCCGCCGGGGAAGCGCGTGCGGTGCGTGTGGCTCGGCCGGACGATGGTGACGCGAATCGCGCCGGCCGCGTGCTGCTCGAGCAGGTATCGCTCCATCTCGGCCTTCGCCTGGCTGTAGGGCCAGTATGGGTTCGCCAGCGGCGTCTGTTCGGTGACGACGACGGTCGGCGGGGGTTTCTGGTACGCGGACGCCGACGAGATGAACACGTACTGCCCGCACCGCCCGCCGAATACGCGCACGTCTCGCTCGACCGTCTCGCGCTTGTACGCCAGGAACTGGCAGACCGCGTCGAAGCCCTCCGCCCCAAGCCGCCCGTACGCCGCGTCGTCCGCGAGGTCGCCCGTGATCTGCCGCACGCCCGCCGGCAGCGGCTCGTCGTGCCGGCCGCGATTGAACACCGACACCTCCTGCCCCAGCTCCGCGCTTCGCCGCACGCATTCGTACGAAATCTCCCCTGTCCCGCCGATGTAGAGCACTTTCATGTTCGCCCTCCCGTTCGCTCACTCCCCCGCGCCGCTGTGCTTGTAGATCCGCGTCTGGATCTGCCGGATGTAGTTCGTGAACGACGCCTCCGGGTCGGCGTCCGTCGCCACCGCGTGCAGCGTCATGTACATCTTCGCGTCCAGGTTGTCCAAGTAGTGCAGGAAGAACGCCTCCGGAATCGCCGGCAACACCGGCGAGCCCCACTCCCTCTGCCCGTGGTGCGACAGGATAATGTGCTGCAGGCAGTCCAGCGTCCGCTGCGGGAACGGCTCGCCCGTCTCCTCCGCCACGGCCGCCGCCTTCTGCTCCGTCCAGATGGCCGCGATCGTGATGTGCCCGATCAGTTGCCCGCGGTCCGTGTACTTCATCGTCGTCCCGGCCGAAAGCTCCGCCGTCTTGCCGATGTCGTGTAGCAGCACCGACGTCAGCACCAGGTCGGCGTTGAGCTTCGGATACAGCGGCAGCAGGGCTTTGGCCGCCTTGGCGATCGCGAGCGTGTGCTCGAGCAGCCCGCCGATGAACGGGTTGTGCAGGTCCATGGCGGCCGGCGCCCGCTTGAACGCCGCCACCAGCTCCCGGTCCTCCACGAACTTCTTGATCAGCAGGCGCAGGGGCTTATCCTTCACCGCCCGCAGGATCTCCAGCAGCTCCGCCCACATCTGCTCGACGTCGAGTTCCGTGACGGGGATGAAGTCGGCCAGGTCCACCTTGCCCTCGGGGAACGGCCGGCACGCGTCGATGATGAACTGCGTCTGCCCGCGATAGTCATCCACGCGCCCCTTGGCGTGCAGGTAGCCGTCGGTCGGGATCGACTGGAAGATCTTCTCCGACGCCTGCCACATCCGGGCCGGAAGCGCCCCGCTGCGGTCGCACAGCGTGCACGTGATGTACAGGTCGCCCGTCTTGGTCGTCCGAAGGTCCTTGTCCCGGACGAGGAAGACCTGATCGAGCGTCTCCCCCGGCCGGACCTCGCTGATCATCCGCCGCTCGGTATTCATGCCCGGCATTCTACCGGCCGCAGACGGGCGACGGAACCGGAGATTCCGTGGGTCAATTCGGTGGCCCGTGAGTTCGTGGATTCGTGAGCGGATCCCTCGATGGTCCGGCGGAGAATCAGCGCGGGCGGCGGAGGGTATCGGCGGCGTCGAGACCGCCGAGGGCCCGGCCGTCGCGGCGACCGACCACGGTGGACGCCGTGCGGCTATCCGGCGCGGCCCGCCAGCGCCATTCGTCGGTGAAGCCCGGGCCGGTGACGGTGACCGCAGCGGCCGGGCCGTCGGCCTCGAACGCGAGGCCCAACCCGCCGCGGGCCCACAGGTCATAGACGCTGACAACGCGGAGGCGGGCGGCCTTGGCCTGGAGCTGCAATTGCCGCCAGCCGAGGGGCTTGCCGCGGTGGTCGGCCGTCGATTCGGCGATTTGCCCGGTGAGCTTGGCGTCGGCCGCCACGCGGAAGGGGCAGCGCTGCTGGCCGCGGATCAGTTCGTAGCGGCGCTCGCCGGCGTTGACGACCTTCAGGTCCGGCCCTTGCATCAGCCACGTAATCTCGACTTCGCCTAGGGCGCGGACCTCGTCGAGGACGAGCACGTAGCGCCCCTCGACCCAGACGAACGTCCGGCGGAAGCGTTCGAGCGCCGGCCGCCCGCGAACGGCGAGGTACGACCCCGCCGCCTCGCCCTCGATGAGGGTCAGATCGTCGCCGGGCTTCCACGCCAGCACGGTGCCCATTTGGGTCATATCGCCGCCGGGCTGCGACCACGTACCGCCCTCGGGCCGGCCCTTGGCCATCTGGCCCATGCCGCCCACGAGAATCGTGTTGTGGTTCGATGACCGCTTGTGCCTGGAGTAGCGGTCGGTCTCGGCGACATAGCCGCCGCCTTTCCAGAGCACGAACGAGTTGGCGTCGGGGTCGTCGTGGGCGACGTTGACGTACCGGCCGTCGTGGCGGTTGCGGAACTCGTTGAGCGTATAGCCGCCGAACGGCCCGCACTTGAACATGGCCGCGGCGCTGTCGTTCCGCCAGCCGTCCCGGAGGTATGCCAGGCCGAGGTCGTCGAAGAACGCCCGCGTGGGCAGGTCGGCAAGATCCGCCGGCTTGAGCGTCGGGTCGCGCCAGAGGAGCGCCATCCACGCCGACACGTCGAAGGCCTTGGGCGACTTCCTCCACGCGGCGTCCATCACGGCCTGTACGTCCCGCCGGCGATGGACCGCGGCACACTTGTACAGGAAGTTGGCGTACGGCCCCAGCCCGCCGCCCGAGTCGCCGTAGGTGAACAGGCCCGACCGGTCCGGCACGAGCGATTGCGTGAGGTACCTGCCGACGTTCTTGAAGAACGGGCGCTCGAGATACCGCGCGTCGAAGCAGCGGTCGCCGGCCTGCAGGGCGATCAGCAAATGCGAGCCGCCAAAGATCATGTAGGTCGGCCCCTCGTGCGACGTGCCGTCGTCGGGCAGCCAGCGCGCGATGAGGTCGAGTTCCTCCCTAGTCTTCGCGAGAATCCACTGCTCGTCCCGGGCGCCGGAGTACGCGGCCAGGACGCACAGGGCCAGCCCGGCGTCGCGGTGCCAGCGGTGGTTGTTCTGCGGGTCGTTCTGCCAGTAGTGCGTGCCGGGGTTCTTCCTCAGGTGCCCGCCGTGAACCATCGCCCGGGCGTGGTGGAGCAGCTTGCGACGGAACCCCTCGCGGAACTTCGGCTCGAGGTCGTCGTGCAGCCAGTCGTAGCCCAGGGCCGCCCCGACCATGATGTTCGCGGCGCTCATGCCGCTGTCGGGCTCTTTGCCCGTCTCCCAGCGCTCGAGCCCGAGCAGAAAGCGCATGAACTCGACCGTCCGTTCGAACGAGCGCCGCTCCCCGGTGAGCACATAGTGCAGGGCGACCGTCGGCAGCCGCCAGTAGCCCTGGCGCTGCCCATCCGTGGCGTCGCGCAGGAACTTCGCCTGCTTCGGCGCCTGCGAGACGGGCAGGTAGCCCACCAGCACGTCCCGGTACGGCCGGCCCGCGTCGCTGCGGAAGAACGCGCGGAGGCGGTTCACGTCCTCCGGGCCGAACAGCAGCCGCGGGTGGGCGGACATGACCTTCGGGTTGAGCTTGGGGACCGGGCCCTCGAGCTTCGGGTCTTCCCAGTCCGCCCGGACCGGCGCCGCCGCGGAGAACACGACCCCCGCGAGAACCAGGCCGCACGCGCCCGCGCGCCTGGCAAGCCGACACCCCGGCCTTCGCCCGGATCTCTCCATCGCGAACCGATTGTACGCCCGGCACTTCGCGCAGTGTACCCCCTTGTGGCCTTCGTGGGCCTCGTGACCTTCTCGGCGGACGAGCGCCGAAACCCGAAAAACCCGACCCCGCCCTGCCGGTTCGCGGTAGAATACCCCCCGGCGCGCGCCGGGCGTCCGCTTCGCCCCGCCGAGCGATTGCTCGGGGGTCGCTCCCCAGGGGAACGCCGCGAGCGCCGCAGGGACCACATGACCGAAACCGCTTCAGAGCCCTTCGACCATCATCGCGGACGCAGGCCGCTATTGCGCCCGACGCACCCGGTCCGCACGGGCGTGTTCCTCGCGATCAATCTCGCGGGCTTCACGGTCGTCTGCGCCTTCTGGCAGTACCTCGGGACGGGGCAATGGGTCAACTTCTCGCTGTCGGCCTACATGGCGTCGATGGCCACGCCGCTGGGCGAGACGTTCACCGGTCCGCTGAGCGTGCTGACGCACCCGTGGATGATCCTGGTGGCCGGGCTGGGGCTGGGGCTGATCCTGATGGTGCCGATCATGGTGGCCGTCATGTACCGGCTGGTGTTCGCGGGAGTGTTCGTGGCGGTGGTGGCGGTCATCGCGCACACGCCGGTACTGGCGCTGTTTCTGGTGCTGGCGTGCGCCTTGGCCGCCCGCACGCCGCTGCGGAGCGACATGCCGTTCTTCGCGCTGCTGATCGGCCTGGCGCCGCTGGCGGCGTACCTGTACGTCTTCGGCGTCCTCCTGCCCGACGCCCCGGCCATCCGCCCGCTGCAGAAGTGGGTCCTATACGCCCCGTTCCTGCTGGCGGGCGTGTCGGCCGTCGCGGGCGGGGCCGTGGTGCTGCTGCTGGCGAAGGCCACGGGTTTCCGCCCCGGCGCGGTCTGGCCGGTGCTCGCGGTGCTGCTGGCGGCGCCGGTGGGGCTGTTCTACGCGCGGATCGGCCCGTCGGAGCTGGAGTTCGGCCTGCTTCGGCGCGGCCTCGCCGCCGGCGAGGCGATCTTCTCGCCCGTCGCCCTCGATACGTGGAAGCGCGAGCATCATCTCACGGACCAATCCGACGCGGCCGTGCGGCAGGAGGTCGAGTACGATCTCGAGACCCGCCGCAGCCGGTTGCTCGACAGGTGCGACGCGCACCTGACCGCCTACCCGGACAGCGCCCACGCGGCCGAGGTGCTGTGGCTGAAGGCCCAGGCGATGAGCCTGCGGATCGACCCGTCGGCTCTCCGCGGCGGAAACATCAGATACACCGCCTCACAAACACAGCCGAAGGCGGCCCCGCTGTGGCGCCGGCTCAAGGACGAGCACCCGCAGGCGCCCCAGGCGGCGCTGGCCGACTGGAAGCTCGGCGAACTCGCCCTGCGGACCGGCCGGCTGGCGGCGCTCCGCGCGGGGCACCAGTTGCTCCGCGACGCGGCCGAGCGGCTGCGGGAGATCGTGCCGGAACTTCATCGCGAGGCGAAGGAGGCCGGCGGCGAGGCGATCTTCTCGCCCCCGGACCGCCTGCCGGACCGCAGATACTTCGGTCAGGCGTTGGAAGACATCGAGAAGCTCATCTGGCTGGTGGAGAAGAACCGTGTTCTGGAGGACGACACAAGCCTTCCGCCGGCTGAGAGGCAGCGCATCGAGGGGACGCGGGAGGCCTTGCGAGCCTACCTCGAGACCGAGCCCCAGGACTACAGGCGGCTCAATGAACTGCATTCGCTGTACTTCGAGACGTACCTGGGCGACAACCTGCGCCTGGCGGCCGCCCCCTCCGCCATCGAGGACCTGGAGGCCCGCACGCAGGACCTGCTGCGTGTGGCGCGGATGCGCGAAGCGGACGGCTCGCCGGCAGATGCGGCCGTCGCGGCGCGATACGAGCTGGGGCTGCTGGCGATGCGTCCGGCGGACCTGGAGCGGCTGTCGCCGGCAACGCGGCGGGCCTTGCGGCCGGCCGAGGCGTACTTCCGACAAGTCATCGACGCCGGGCAACTGCCCTGGACGCGCCTCGCCGAGGAACGCCTCCAAACCCTCCGCCACGCGGAGGCCGGCGGCTGAACCATGGACGCAGCCCGACCGAACGCGAAACGGCCGAAGGTGCTGCTGACGACGGTCTCCATCGGCGCGGGACACAAATCCGTGGCGGCGGCGCTGGAACCGGCGTTGACCGCGGCCGGGCTCGACGTCGAAACCGTGGATGTGATGGAGCGCGTGCCGCGGGTCTTCCGCGCGTACTACGCCGGCGGCTTCGCGACGCTGATGTCGAAGCTGCCGTGGTTGTACGCGTTCGGCTACTGGCTGACGGACCGCCCGCACGGCCCCGGGCGCGGGCTGATGGAGCGCCGCCGCCTGTGGCAGGAGCGGCAGTTCCTGCGGCGGTTCCTGCGCGATGTGCGGCGGCTGCGGCCGGACCTGGTGCTGCATACGCACTTTGTCGCCGCGCCGCACGTCGGGCGGCTGATCGCCGGCGGCGAACTCGACGCCCGGCAGATGGTCGTCGTCACCGACATCCGCGTGCATCGGTTCTGGCACGCCGAACAGGTCGAGCACTGGTTCACGCCCGCGGAGCCGAGCGCCGCGACGCTGCGGCGGTGGGGCATCGAGGATGAGCGGATCACCGTCGCGGGCATCCCGCTGCGCGAGAAGTGGTCGCGGCCGCTCGACCGCAAGACAATCTTCGCCGACTGGAAGCTGCCCGCGGACAAGCCCCTTGTCGTGCTCACGGGCGGGACGGAGTTCCTGTGCGGGCCGGTGCGGCGGCTGGCGCGGGGCATCCTCGACGCGTGCCCGGGCGTGCATCTGATCGTCCTCACCGGCCGGGCGGACAAGCTCGCCCGACAGCTTGAGCAGTTCGCCGAGGCCGGCGGGCGGATGAGCGCCGTGCCCTTCACCGACCGCGTGCATGAGTTGGTGGAGACGGCGACGCTGATGGTGACGAAGGCCGGCGGCGTGACGGCCGTCGAGTGCCTCGCCAAGGCCAAGCCGATGGTCATTCTCAAGCCGGTGCCCGGGCATGAGGCGGGCAACGCGGAGTATCTCGCCGACGGCGGGGCGGCCGTCGTCGCGAAGCGCAACCGCGACGTGCCGCGGCTGGTTGCGGACCTGCTCGCCCGGCCGGCGGAACTCAAGCGAATGGCCGATAGCGCCGGCCGCCTCCACAAGCCGGCGCGCGATACCGTCGTCCAGAAGGTCCGCGCCGCCCTCGGCGTATAGCTCCCCGCCCGGCTTCTGAGAACGGGTGCCACGGCTTGCTCGCAACCCGTGCTTGATACCCACGGCTTGGCAAGCAAGCCGTGGCACCCCCGGCAGGAGCGTTACTCCGCCCGCGTGGTCGGCTGGAGGTCCTCTTCGACGATGTCGAACGCGCCGGCGGCGGCGCCGCGGACAGCGAACGTTCCGGTATAGCGCTTGTGCCTCGTCTCGAGCACGAGTCTCGGCCAGCGGCCGGACGCGTCCAGCGACCACATGCCGCGCTTCTCGGCGCCCTTGAGGGCCTTGCCGAGCAGCGACGGCGGCAGCCACTGGCTCGCGTGCTGCTTGAGCCGCCCCTCGCGGGCTGCGCGGAAGAACTCGGCCGTACTCGCGAAGCGCTGCCCCTGCGCCACTGCCCGGCCGAGGAAGCTCGTCAGCGTCTGCACCGCGCCGAGCGTCTCCAGCCCGGCCGTCGGGTCGTCGGGCAGGGACGCCCACCAGTCGGCGAAGCGCCTCTCGAAGCCGGCGAGATCGCGCCCGAATCGCAGGACGAACGCCTTCTTCCACGGCATGTTCCGCAGAGCAATGTCGTCGATGTAGAGGTCGAACGCCTTCCGGTAGCGCCCGTCGTCTGCGTGGATGAGGAAGTGCACCATCGCCCAGGCCTGCGCGTAGTTGCGCCCGCTGAGGTCGGCGTTCCACTGCGTCAGCGTCATCCCGAGCATCCGCTCGAACGGAAGCAGGCCCCGCGATTTGATGAGTTGACGCACCTGCTCGAGCCGCCGCCGCGGGATCCCCCCCACCACAAACGCGTCGCCCGTCCACACGGCCTCACCGAAATACTCCGCCAGCCCCTCGTCCACCCACGGCAGCAGGCGACGCGTCACCACCTTGTGCATGTACTGGTGGAACCCCTCGTGCTGCACGATCCGCCAGACCGCCTCGCCCCGCCGCGGGTCCGCCAACGCCATCAGCCGCTCGCCGTTGTACATGCCCGCGCTGCCCGGCGTGCCGCCGGCTGCGCGGTAATCCTCCGCCCGAGAGAACAGATAGAACCGCATCGCGCCGTGCACCTTGCGCGGGAAGTTCTCCGTGCGGCGCTGGTATTCCCGGGCCATCGCGGTCATGCGGGCGGCCGCCTCGCGGGCAGTCTCCACCGGCAGGTCCGTATAGATGGTGTAGAACTTCGTGGGATAGGCAGTCAGGCGCTGGTGCCACGCCTGCCCCGCGGCCGGGGGGCCGACCGCGAAGGCGAACAGCGCCCCCGCGAACACTCCCGCCGCCGTTGTCGTGCGGCCGTTCATTACTGCCATCATACCGCCTGCCTTCGCCCCGGCCAAACGCCAGCGCTCGTGCGGACATGCACGCGGATTTCGGGGAACTCTCCGCCGTTTCGCGCGTTAGAATTCGCAACAGCACTACCGGCACAGCCGTACTCCCAGCCCCGGAGCCCCGCATGACCAGACCGATGTCCCTCGCCACACTGGCCCTGCTGACGTTCGCCCCAGCCGCCCTCGCCGACACGGCCAAAACGCCCTGTCTCATCGAACTCGTGGATGGCCGGCGGGTGCCCTCGACGATGGCCGTGGAACTCAACGGCCGGATTGTCGCCCGCTCGCCAAAGGGCTTGGCCCAGAGCTTCGCCAAGGCCGAGATCCACGCGATCACGGAGAACGGGCGGCGGCGCGTGCTCAACCCCCGCCGGGCGCTGACTCCGGCCGAGCAGGCCGCCCGTAGCGAGGCCGTCTGGGGCGACGCCGCCGAGGGGCTGGGACACACGCCGCCGTACGCGGCGCAGGAGTGGCCGGCGGCGCGTCTGCTGGTGTGGGCGAAGCCCGGGCAGGGCGGCCACGGCGGCGACGGGGACCGGTGGGTTGAGTTCCCCGCGGCCGGCGGCCCGGCCCGCCCCGCGAGGAACGGCCCTGACAAGGACACCGACCTCCTGCTGCCCGCGTCGGACAAGGGCTACACCGTCACGGCGAAGCGCGACGTGCTGCGCCACGTGACGATCGAGCGCGGGGCGTCGCTTCGCGGCGAGCACTGGCACGGCGAGGTGCACCTGTCGGGCAACACGTGGCTCAAGCCCGGCGGGCGCTGCATGTACATGCGGTTCATCGGGCCGGGGCACACCGTCTTCCGCCGCGACGACCGCACCGGCGAGAACGACCCCTACAACGGCGCTCACGCCATCACGCACCGCCTGATGATCCTCAAGCACGAGGGCGGGTCGCTGGAGTTCTTCGGCGTCAACTCGACCGAGGACGAGGTGATGCTCTATTCCGGCACGATGTACCTCAACGACAAGTTCTACTACAACACGAAGACGCGAACCGGCGTGTTCGCCATCTTCGAGGGCGCCACGCTCGAGATGCGCCCCGGCGCCGTCCTCGCCACGGGCAAACCGGCCACCCGCATGGGGCTGAACTTCTCCGTCTATAACGGCGCGCTGCTGCGCGCCGGGTCGAAGGACGTGCCGCTCACCGAAAACGCCTACATCCTGCTCGGCTGGCAGGGCAAACCCACCGACCGCCAAAGCGGCTTCTACATGGCCGGCGGTTCGAGGATGGAGGTGCACAGCGCCGACCCCGCGAAGGCGCGGCTGGTCTTCTCGGCCGTCAACGACGAGCCCGACCGCCCCGGGCGGCGCAAGACCGACGGGCCCGGCAAGGGCCACGGCATCATGCTGCACCTGGCGGGACACACGGAGGGTCTAACCGGCGTGGGCTTTAACCACGTGCGCAAGGGGGGCATTCACATGACGGACCTGGCGGCCGCGAAGACGTGGAAGCACGTGTGGTACGGACGCGAAAACGCGGCCGGGGCGGAGGGGCTCTTCGCCGCGATGGTCCTCTCCGAGGATGAGTACCACCCGCACAAGCCGGGTCAGAACCGCGGCTGGGTGGAGCGCCAGACGACCAACGCCATGAAGGCCTACAAGCCGGAGTGAGCGACGCCGCGGCGCCTCTCGTCTGGCGTCATTTTGAGGCGCAGCCGAAACCCCCAAGGGGCCACCCGGTCTCGTGATGAATCCGATATTGCGGGTTCCCCGGGCCACGGTAGAATCGGGGCTGGTCTGCCGCCGCCGCAAGGTGAGGCCCGTGCGCCAAGATATCCCAGGTCCAGTGCCGTTGTCCGGCCGTTGCGGTTCCTGCCTGCGCCGGGGGTTCAGTCTCGTCGAGCTGCTCGTGGTGGTCGCGATCATCGCGCTGTTGGTGAGCCTGCTCGCGCCCGCGCTGTCGCGAGCGCGGCTCCTCGCCCGGCGGGTTGCGTGTTCGGCCGGCCTGTCGAGTATCGGCAGGGCGGCCGCCGTCTACCAGGCTGATTCTCCCCCCTACGTCCCCGTCTCCTGGCGCAACCACGAACTCACATACGCCAATCCCTGGGACTCGTGGCGGACGTGCCTGCTGCCGTACCTGAGCAGCTTCGAGACGCTGAACTGTCCGGGGGCCCCGGACGTGGCCGGCGGCTCGCTGGTCTTCCACTCCGTCGAGGAAGTCACCACTCGCGAGGAGTGGGACGGCACCGGCGTGGCGGGGTCCTATGGCGTGATCTATCAGAAGAGTCTGCCCGGCTACAGCACCGAGGACATCTATGGGGAAGTCTCGATCGGGCACCCCGCCTACAGCCCGGCCTGGTCCGTCCAATCGGGCGCGGCGTGGCACCATCCCGGGCAGAGCATCTACGCCGCCGACAGTTGCCTGGCTTCCGGTCCGGTGGTCTATCCCACGGTCGCCCACAAGGGGATCGGGGCCTCCATGGTCATCCATCCCTCGCGTGAATGGTACGGAGACGGCACGGCCACCTACCGCTTTGCGGATAGGCACCTGGGGACGTGTTGCCTGTTCGTCGATGGGCACGTGGCGACCTACGCGACGGCCGCTTTGGACGCCATGAAGCCCGGACAGGCCGATTGCGTGTGGGACGTGGAGTAGCCGTCAGGCCGTCCGCCGGCGCCTTCGAGCGATCAGCCCGGCGCATCCCGAAAGCAGGACGACCAGGCCCGTCGGCTCAGGCACCGCCCAGATCCGCGCGCCGAAGTTCGCCGCCATCTCCGATCCCAGGTTCAGCGGGATCCACCCCTCCGGCTCGGGGGCCTTGTTCCAGTAATAAGTCGATGCGCTCGAACCCACGGAGGGCGGATCCATCGTGGCGAGCCCCGCCACGTCGCTGTCGCCGGCCGCCGCCCACACCAGCTCCTGCGGCACCGCCACGTCGGGCACATCGAACGTGACGACGGTCACCTCGTCCGCGCCGACCGCGACGTTGCGCGGGTCGCTCGTCCAGTACGGGGCGCCGATCTCGAAGGTAGTCGTATCGATGGGGAACAGGGCCACTTGCACGCCCTCGGCCGTCGCTGCCTCCGTGGAGTACAGCATCAGATCGAACCGCGAGATGGTTGCGTCTGAGACGGACAGGGTGACCTGGTCGCCCATGTACCCGTAGGCCTCAAAGACGTTGAATGCCCAGACCCCGTCGGTGGCGTAGCCCCCGCTGGTATGAACCCCGGTGTTGTCATAGACGACGACGTCGCCGGCGGGGGCCATGCGCGGGGCGGCGAGCAGAATCAGGAGCCCGAAACAGAGCGAAAGCTGTTTGAGCGACACAAGCACATCTCCTCACTTGAGCTTGGTGCGGGAACCCGCAATGCGGAACACTCGACTGGCTGAACGTTGGTCAGCTTCTCGATTCTACACGAAAAACCCCATTTGGCAAGCCCAAAACCGTGACACAACTGGCACGACGACTATGCCGACCCCCCGAGAAGCCGGGGATGCCCCCGCCCCCGTGGGATCAGGGGAACCCCCCCCAGGTCGCAGATGCCCGACAAGAGAAACACTGGTGCTATACGGGCGACGGCGCCCAACACTCCTGGCAAAGCCCACGACGAGGCCCCCGCCGCACCCCGGAATCCCCGGGTTCGCCGATCTCCGGGGGAGCCGTCAGGTCTTATAGGGCGCCGGGCCATGAAGAACGTTCCCGGCACGGAGGCTCGCCTGGCCGGGGGAGTCGATCCCCCGCCCGCGGAAGTAGTTCACGTTGTTGGCCGAGAAAACGTTGTGGCTGGAGCGCTCGTCCTCCCGGATGCCCTCGTCGATGACGGGCGCGGTGGACCAGTTGAAGAGGACGTTCCCCGTAACGGAATAGCCATGGGCATCAGACATCCGGAGGACGTCGGAGACCGTCCGGACCTCCTCCGGCCGCTCCGCGCCGGCCTCGCGGTTCGGGCCGGTTTTCTTGTAGGCGCCGGTGAAGATCATCTCGTTGGCGCTCACCACGCCCCAGTAGCTGTCGGAGATCACCATGCACTCGGCGCCCTGCCGGCCGAAGATGCAGCCGGTGACGTTGTTCTCGTGGCCGCCCTCGATCCTCACCGCGTTCCTGCCGCAGAGGTAGGTGCGGCAGCCGGAAATCAGGATGCTGTTGCTCCTGTCTAGGTGGAAGGCGACGTCCCTGGGCTGATAGACGGTGCAGCCGACCATGTTGGCGCACACAGTCATCCTGCAGAGGACGCCCTTGTCCCCCCCGTAGATCATGCAGTTCGAGAGGGTGTTCGGGACGAAGTCGCCGTAGCGGCCGGGCTTGAGGTTCTCGAAGAAGACGTTGGCTTGCTCGCACTCGTGCACGGAGCAGCCCTCGACCGTGCAGAGAAAGGAGCCGTTCCTGATCCAGACGCCGTACCCTTTCACCTGACGGCAGCGGACGTTCCGCAGCGCGCAGTCGCCGCAGTCGTCGAGGATGATCCCGGCGGCCATCCGGCCCTCCTCGTCGCCGCGGACCTCAACGCCCTCGATGACGGCGTTGTCCAGGCCCTCGCAAACCAGAGCCGCCTCCCCCGCCCAGCCCGCTGCCGGGGCGAGCACCGCTCCGCCGGCCCCGCCGAGCTTCAGGTTGCTCTTCAGGCGAAGCGGTTCCTCAAGGAGATACGTGCCGGGCTCGAGAAAGACCTCGCCCCCGGTCTGGGGGATCAGCGCCACGGCCCGGGCGAGCGACTCGCTCGCGGTACCCGCCCGACAATGATCGACGCCTGAGAAACTCCCTTTGACGAGGAAGGAATCGCCGTCGCTCGAAACAACCAGCCGCTCGTTCATAGTCACTCCAGTCGCTGAGGCCGCCGGCTCACGGACATCCCGCCCGGCCAGGGGTAAGGCTGCAGAACACTGACGTTCCCCGCCTGAACCGAAGCCAGCTACACCGCTGGGCTCCTTGTGTGCCAGCATAGCACGCCGCGGTAGGCGGGAGAAGAAGCGTCAGGAACCCTCCCGATCCCTGCCCCAGGCCGCCAGGGCGCATGGGGGCGTGGGAGCCTCGCCTTGCTCGGCGGCAGTGGCCGCGACGGCGAGACGCTGCGACGGTATCCCGACCCCCCCGGCGGCGCCGAGGCCATGCCGGGCAAGCGGTACCGGGCGCACGGAGAGCGATCCCGCTCCTCGCGTCATCCTGTCCGCCACACTTTTTTGGAATTCCGTTGACTTCACAAGGTGGATATGTTATATAAACAGGATAGCTCATCAGTACAACCCTCAGCAGACAGGAGGCCCGCGATGGAGAGATGGCAGGACCCGCCCGACCCGGTAGGCCACGAGGACGACCCGCGGCCGGCGGAACCGCCGGCGGCGAAGAAGGGCCCGCAGCAGCGGTTCCTCGAAGCGATTACCGGCGACATCAGCCCCGAGGACATCCTGCGATACGTCGGGCTGCCGCCGAGCAAGTTCTTCCGCATGATCCGCGGCAAGCGCCTGCGGGAGAAGCTGGCCATGCGGCAGGTCGTCATCGACGCCAAGGTCGAGCACCGCAAGACCGAGGCGGCCGACACGTTCATGGAATACCTCCTGCGGATGGCCACCAGCCAGGACGGCGAAACCGTTCGCCGGATCCTGATGGACGTGCTGCGGCACGGAGACGAGATCAAGGCACCGTCTGGGAATATCGACCGGGCGGGGGGGGGGCAAGGCCCGGCCGGAAGCGCCGCGCGAGGCGCCCCCACGCGCTGCGAAGCGCGCCGCCCCGCCCGCAGGGCCGGCGCCGGCCCCCGACGAGGCGATCTCGCTCCGCCTTGCCGGCGCCGCGAAGGGGCGAGACGCGGGGTGAGGCCCGCAGCCAAGCCCCGGGAATATCGAACGCCGAAGCGAACGGCCGGACGGCCGAGGGATCTACGATGCGATCTGGTGCTGCTCAATGCGGAATCCGCAACCCGAACTCCGCAACAGCGAAGCGCTTTTCCCCTTCCCCCCTCACCTTCTGCCCGCGCGAGAGGGCGCGGATTTCGATAAGTAACCATACGGAAAACGTTTACGGCGGAAACGAGCGTGGAAGTGCGCGGCAGAAACCGGCACGGCGCGGCATGGCGCGGCGGAAAAACGCATGGCGCGGCACAACGCGGCAGAACGTGGCAGATTGTGGCAGTTGGCGCGCCCCGCCCTTGACTTGCCCCGCCCGCCCGCTAGGCTGCGGGATTCGGTAAGGAGCCACCATGCGAATCCTGTACATCGACATCGACACGCTGCGCCCGGACCACCTCGGCTGCTATGGGTACCTGCGGAATACCTCGCCAAACATCGACCGCATCGCGGCCGAGGGCGTGAGATTCGACAACTGCTATGTCTCCGACGCGCCCTGCCTGCCCAGCCGGGCGAGCCTGTTCACCGGGCAGTTCGGCATCCACACCGGCGTGGTGAACCACGGCGGCGCGGCGGCGGACCTCCGCAAGATGGGCGCGGAGCGCGGCTTCCGGACGGAGGGGCAGCGGCCGGGCTTCGTCGCGGCGCTTCGCTGGTCGGCGGGCCTCTGGCCGGCGTCGTTCAGCTCGTTCGCGGAGCGGCACTCGGCGTGGTGGTTCTGCGAGAGCTGGCGGGAGATGTGGAACCCGGGCAAGGGCGGCTCGGAAGACGCGCACGAGGTCGTGCCGGCGGCGCTGGACTGGCTCGACCGCAACCGCGACCGGGACGACTGGTTCCTGCACGTGCACGTGTGGGACCCACACACCGATTACACCATCCCCGAGGATTTCGGCAATCCGTTCGCGGGCGAGCCCATCGAGGACTGGTACACCGAGGAGCATCGGCAGGCGGGGTGGAACCGCTTTGGTCCCGGCTCGCCGCAGGAGCCCGGCGGCTCGTACGGCCGGAGCAAGGGCAACGCCCGGCAGCCGCGGCAGGTCACCTCGATGGACGACTACCGCCAGTGGATCGACGGCTACGATTGCGGCGTGGCGTACGCGGACCAGTGGGTCGGGCGGATCCTCGACAAGCTGGAGGCGCAGGGCCTCCTCGACGAGACGGCCATCATTGTCACCAGCGACCACGGCGAGAACCTCGGCGAGCTGAACGTCATCGGCGACCACGCCACCGCCGACCACATCACCAGCCGCGTGCCGATGATCCTCCGCTGGCCGGGCGTCACGGGCGGACGGACCGACGCCGGCCTGCATTACCAGAACGACTTCGCCGCGACCATCGTCGAGCTTGCCGGCGGGGAGGTGCCCGGTCACTGGGACGGGGCCGCCTTCACCGACGCGTTCCGTGCCGGGCGCTCGGCCGGGCGCGACCACGTCGTGTTCGGCCAGTGCTGCTGGAGCTGCATGCGGGGGGTGCGCTTCGGCGACCACGCGTTCATCCGCACGTTCCACACGGGGCTGAAGAACCTGCCCGAGCGGATGCTGTTCAACGTCGTCGAGGACCCGCACGAGATCGAGAACCTCGTCGATACCGACCCCGCGACAGCCGACCGCGGCGACGCGCTGCTGGCGCAGTGGACCGCCGAGATGATGCGGACCAGCCGATTCGCCGACGACCCGATGTGGGAAGCCATGCGAGAGGGCGGGCCGTTTCACGCGCGCGGCGGCGCGCTGGTGCATTACGCCGATCGCCTGCGTGAGACGGGGCGCGACGCGGCCGCCGACTTCCTCGAAGCTCACCCGACGGGCTTGCCGAAGTAGCGCCGGGCCTCACGACGCCGGTTGGCCCTCGGGCGGGCGGGACAGGCGGCTGGCGGCGTACATGGCGCCGAAGCCCCACAGGACGCACGGGCCGAAGAACATGGCGGCCGTCAGGTTGGCGTCGGCGATCGCGCTGCTGACGAAGACGCACCCGGACATCAGGATGGCGCTGCCGAGGTTCGCCCCGTAGGCGAGCATGTCTCGGTGCCCGGGCAGGTGCAGGGCGGCCTGCGTGTAGAAGACCGGCCAGACGGCCGAGAACTGAAAGCCCATCAGGAACAGGCTCACCACCCGCACCGCCGGCACGTCGAGCAGCAGCGCCGGCGCGACGAACACGCCGGCGGTGAGGCACACGGCGATGATGGCGTTGCTCGGGACGCGCTTGCCGAGCCCGGCCGCGAGGAACCGCCCGGTCATCAGCCCGAGCAGGTGCACGGTGAACAGCGTGGCGGCCGTCGCCTCCGACAGCCCGCGGACCTTCACCAGGAACGTCGGCAGCAGCGTGGCGAAGGCGGCCTCGCCGCCGGCGATCAGGCCGATGCCCGCGGCGAACATCCAGAACCGCCGGTCGCGGAGGAGTCCGCGTTCGAAGCCTTGGCCGTCGGGTCGGGGGCGCCGCGGGTGGTTGGCGTAGAAGCGTCTGGCGGCCGGGATCGCCGGCAGGAACACCAGCAGCAGGGCCAGCGTGGCCGCCCCGACGACGAGGAAGCTCGTCCGCCAAGTCCAGCCCAGGGCGAACACGGCGGCCACCACGAGCGGGCCAAGCGCCTTGCCGCCGGCGTTGTAGCTGTGGAGCAGGAGGACGCCGCGGCGCGGGTTCGCGGGACGCAGGTCCATGCTGATGTTGTTGGTGACGTAGCGCACGCCGGCGCCGAGCAGCACCAGCCCCCAGCCCAGGGCCAGCCAGCCGACGCCGCCGCCCGCGCCCAGCACGACGACCGCGAAGCCCGCCACCTGCACCGCCATCCCCCCCTGCACCACGGCCACCGGGTTCAGCCGACGAAGCCGCCCCGAAACCAGCAGCGTCAGCACCCCGGTGAACACCCACACGCCCGCCAGGCCCAGCCCGAATTGCGTGTGCGTCAAGCCGAAGTCGCGCTCGACGGCCGGGCGGTTGGGGCCGACCAGCCCGGTCTGCACTACGGCCGTCAATACCGCCACCGCCACCAAGAACAGTCGCAACAACCGCATCGGAGCCCTTCCTCGCCTGCAAACCGCCCACTAATGCCACGAACGCGCGCGGATTGCACGGAGATCCTCGCCCGTTCCCGGTACAATCGCTTCGCCCCACGGACCGGCCCGCCGGGGCGGGAGACGTTCGGTGAGTGCAGAAGGCAATCCGGCGCAGTTTCGCGAGCGGGCGGCCGCAGCGAACCTCGGCACGGCCGTCGCCGAGCGGTTCCTGCCCTGCCTGCGCTGCCCGGTGTGCCGGGGCGCGCTGGCCCCGCGGGCGGACTCGCTGGTCTGCGAGAACGGACACGCCGTGCCCGTCTCGGGCGGTTTCCCGGATTTCGTGCCGTTCGCTCGGGGCGCGCTCGATGAGAAGATTCGGCAGGCGGAGTTCCACGACGACGAGCGGAACAACGAGACGTTCGACGAGATCGTTCGGCGGCCCTACAACGGCGGCCCCGTGCACGCGGAGAGCTGGCTGTATCACCTTCGGCATTTCCGCGGGCGGCTCCCCCGGGCGCTGGGGATCGACCTGCCCGGCGCGACCGTGCTGAATTGCGGCTGCGGCGGCGGGTTCGAGGCGCAGTTCCTGGCGGAGGCGGGGGCGTCCGTCGTCGGGGTGGACATCTCGCGGCTTCGTGTGGAGGCGGCCGCCACGCGGTTCGCGATGCACGGGCTGGACGGGTTCTTCTTCCGCGGCGATGCCGCGTCGCTGCCGTTTCCGGACGCGACGTTCGATCTGGTGGTGTACCACGATTCGCTACACCACCTGCCGATCGAGGAGATTCCGTCGGCCGTCGGCGAGGCGGCCCGCGTGGCGCGCGTGGGCGTGGCCCTGCTCGAAGCCCACGACTCGCCGCTGCGCTCGCTGCTGGAAGCGCTGGGCAAATCCAGTTCGGTGGAGCGGGCGGGGAACTACGTCTTCCGCTTCCGGCCGAGCCTGATCCGCTTCTGGGCGGCGCGCTACGGGCTGCACCTGGCCGACTACTCCGTCCTCCTGACGAAGAAACAGCACCGGCCCACCTACTATGCCCGTCCGATCCTGGGCCGGGCGGTCTATGGGTTGGTGCGGGCGGTCGGTCTGCTCCTGCGGCCGCTCGGCAACGAGGCGTGCATCCTGCTCAGCAAGCGCTCGCCCAAACGGAACCGCGGCTCGCCCGCCCGCGGCGCCTAAGATTCTGCGTACGGGAAGGAGAGCGCCGTGGACACCGAGGAGAAGGTAGCCGGCAAGGACGACCTGGCCGACGGGCAGATGAGGGAAGTCCAGGTGCGGGACCGCCGCGTGCTGCTCGTCCGGCTCGACGGCGAGTTCCGGGCGTACGCGCCGCAGTGCCCGCACCAGGGGGCGCCGCTGGCGGACGGGGTGCTGCACGACGGCCACGTGCGATGCCCCTGGCATCAGGCCGTCTTCGACCTGCGAAACGGCGGCCTCGTCGAGCCGCCCGCCCTCGACCCTCTGCCCCGCTACGAGACGCGCGTGGAGGGCAACGACGTCATCGTGGTCCTGCCGCCCGATGCGACCGAAGGCGCCCGCAAAGAAGAGCCCGCGGGGTACGATGCGGACGCCGACGGCCGCACGTTCGGCATCGTCGGCGCCGGGGCCGCCGGGCTGGCCGCCGCCGAACTGCTCCGCGACGAAGGCTTCCGCGGGCGCATCGTCGTCTTCACGCGCGAGGAGCACGCCTCCTACGACCGCACCCAACTGAGCAAGGCGCGCCTCGCCAACGCCGACGCGCCACGGCCGACGATCCGGGCGAACGCTTTCTTCGAAAACCGCGGCATTGAGATCCTGACCGGACACGAGGTCACGGAGGCGGATGTGTCGGCGAGGACCGTCACGTGCGGGGACGGCGAGCCGCTGAAGTGCGATCGACTCCTGCTGGCGACGGGCGGGGCGCCGCGGCGGCTGAACGCGGACGGGGCGGACCTGGCGAACGTGTTCACGCTTCGGAGCCTGGCGGACGGCGAGCGGATTCGCGACGCGGCCGGCGGCGCCTCGAAGGCGGTCGTCGTGGGGGCGAGCTTCATCGGCATGGAGGCGGCGGCGGCGCTGACGCAGCGCGGCTTGGACGTGACGGTGATCGCGCCGGAGACCGTGCCGCTGAAGCGCGTTTTCGGCGAGCGAATCGGGCGAATGTACCTTCAGCTCCACGAGGATCAGGGCACGGCGTTCCGCCTTGGCGAGACGGTGGCGCGCTTCGAGGGCGACGGCGTGGTGCGGCGCGTGGTCCTCAAGGGCGGCGACACGATCGACGCGGACCTGGTGGTCGTGGGCATCGGCGTCCGCCCGGCGACCGAGTACGTGACGGGCGTCAAGACGAACGACGACGGCAGCCTCACCGTGGACACCCGCCTCCGCGCGGGCGAGGGCGTCTTCGCGGCGGGCGATATCGCCACCTTCCCCGACTGGCGGACGGGCGAGCCGATCCGCATCGAACACTGGCGGCTGGCCCAGCAGCACGGCCGCACCGCCGCCCGCGGCATGCTCGACCAGGACGCTCCCTGCGCCGGCGTGCCGTTCTTCTGGACGAGCCAGCACAAGGTCATTACCGATTACGTCGGCCACACCCGCGAGTGGGACGACATCGAGTTCGACGGCGACCCGGCCAAGCGGGATTTCGTGGCATACTACGTTCGGGGCGGCAAGGTGCTGGCGGCCGCGGGCTGCAATCGGGAGTGGCAGATGGCGGCCATCGCGGAGGTCCTCAAGCCGCCGGAGTCGCCCACGCTGGATGAGCTTCTCCAGGCCCTCGACGGGATGTCGGCGGCGAAGGGCGATTGATCTCGCGGAGAGCCGCGTCGGGGCCCGCGGTCAGCCCGTCACGTTGATAGGCTTACGGTACACCCACGTGCCGTGCATGTTGCAGTGCTCGTAGGCCCGCAGCTCCTGCACCGGCTCGTGGAGGGCCAGGCAGAACGTCGTCTTGGGACACGTCTTGACGGCCGTGAAGTCCGTCCGCGCCAAAAACGTGTCATCCGCGTAGAGGTCCACGAACTGAACGTGGTGCTTGTGCTCGTTGGGGTGCTCGAGCAGCTTGCCGACCTCGACGCGGACCTCGAAGCACTCGCCGGCCGTGACTTCGTCGGGCGCCTCCAGCACGGGCAAGTGCTTCTTCTCCAGGTCGGACAGGTTGTTGGGGTCGGCCGGTTCGTTAACGCCCACGAACAGGCCCCCGTTGGCGGTCGCTTGCACAGCGCACATCTGCATCACTCCTTCACGGGAACTCCACCCCGGGCAATGCTACGCAGTCCGCGCCCATTGGCCCGCTGGGAATCCCCCGTCGGCGAGTGACACGGCTCGCGCGATCCCCACCCGAAAGGATTGTCTGAAATCGCCTTACGAAGCGGCGGCGCGCCGTTACAGGTTCTTCTGGCACTGCACCCACTGGATCGCGTACCGCGCCAGGTCGGAAGCGGTGTCGATGCGGAGCTTCTGCTTGATGTGCTCGCGATGCGAGTCCACCGTCTTGGGGCTGATGTGCAGCCGGTCGGCGATCTCCCGCGTGGCGACGCCCCGTCCGATGAACTCGAAGATCTCCAGTTCGCGGTCGGTCAAGTGATCGACGAGCGACTCGCCCGCCTGACCGCCGAGGATGATCTTCCCCATCACCTTGGTGGCCATCTTGTCGCTGACGTAGATCCGCCCGGCGAGCACCTTGCGGAGGCCCTCGAGGATCCGCTGCCGCGGCTCCTCCTTGGTGACGTACCCCATCGCCCCCGCCCGCAGGCACCGCTCGGCGTAGAATCCTTCATCCCGCATCGACAGTACCAGAATCGCCACCTTCGGGAACCGGACCTTGATGTCCTTGATCAGCTCCAACCCGCTGCTGTCCTTCAGCGTCAGGTCCACAACGGCCACGTCCGCCGGGCACTTCGCCATCCCCTCCAGCGCCTCGTGGGCGCTTTCCGCCTCGCAGCAGACCTCCAGGTCCTCCTCCTGAGCGATCAACGCGGCGATGCCCTGCCGCACCAGCGGATGGTCGTCCACCACCGCGACCTTCCGCGCTCCCGTCTTCGTCTGCGTTGCGGCCGAGTTCTTCGTCAACGCTGAGCCCTTTCGTGCTTGACCCGTTCCTGTCGCGGCAGCACGCAGGTCACGATCGTCCCTTCGCCTTTGGCGCCCCGGACCTGCAATCGAGCGCCGATGGCGCCCGCCCGGTATCGCATGATACGCAGCCCCATGCCGGCGGCCCGCGAGAGGTCGTCCGGCAGCCCGCACCCATCGTCGGCGACGCGCAGGGTCACGCCGTCGTCTTCTCTCGTCAGCGACATCTCGATGCGGTCCGCCCCCGAGTGCTTCGCCGCGTTGTTCGTCGCCTCCTGCGCGATCCGGTACAGGTACGTCGTGGTGAACGCATCCAGGTTTACCGGCGTATCGCCCCGGAACTCGCACGGGAGGCCGTGCGTCTCCTCGAACTGCTCCGCCAGCTCCCGCAGGGCGGCCACCAGGCCCTCCGCCTCCAGGCCGACCGGGTCGAGCCCGCGGGCCAGCGCCCGCACCTGGGCGGTGGCCTCGTTGATGGTCTCGGCGATTTGTTCGGCCGCCTGCCGCTCCTCCGGCGCCTCGCGGGCGATGCGGTCGGCGAGCCCGCCGACGAGGTACCCCAGCCCGGTCATCGTCTGGCCCAGCGTGTCGTGCAGGTCGCGCCCGATGCGCCGCCGCTCCGCCTCGCTCATCTCCCCGACGAGCTGCTCCAGCCGCCTCATCTCCGTCACGTCCACCCCGAACTCCAGCAGCAGTACCTCGCCGTCGGAGTCCGTGAACGGGTACGCCCACACGTGATACGTCGAGCCGTCGTCATAGACGTACTCCCAGTCCCGCGGGCGACCGCCGTCGAGCACCTGTGGCATCGGGCAGTCGTCGCACGGGGCGTCGAGCCCGTACTGCACCGTGTAGCAGGGCCGACCCTCGGTGTCGGAGAACACGTCCAGGAATCCGTGGCTGGCGAAACGGATAACGTATCCGCGGTCCTTCAACACCGTGTAACCGGGCATCATGTTGAGCACGGAGAACAGGCGGTCGCGCTCGGCCTGGACGTCGGCCTCCGCCCTCAGCCGCTCGCCGACCTCCAGGCGAAGCTGACCCACCACCCGGTCGAGGTCCTGGTTGATCTGCTCCAGCTTCTGCGTGCGGTCGCGCAGTGCGCTCTCGGCGAGTTCCCGCCGCGAGGCCTCGTCCTGAATCTGCGCCAGCGACTGCGTCAGCTCGGCCGTCCGCTCGGCCACGCGCTCCTCCAGTTCCTCCCGCGCGCGCTCCAGCGCCGTCTCCGCCTGTTTCCGACCGGTGATATCCTGCGTGATTCCGAATCCGCCCAGCAGTCCGCCGGCGTCGTCGAACTCCAAGTACGCCTTCTCCCGCGCCCAGCGGACCTCGCCGTCGCGCACGATGCGATGCTCGACGTCGTACGGCTCGCCCCGGAGCCCGGCCTGCCATTGCTTGTCCACGTGGGCCCGGTCATCCGGGTGCACGGCCGCGAGGAACGTCTCATACGTCATCGGCGTGCCCTTCGGAATTCCGAAGATGCGGTGGGTCTCGTCCGACCACGTGAGCACGTTCCGCCGGACATCGAGCCGCCACCAGCCCATCTGGCCCACCTCCTGGGCGCGCTCGAGATTCCTGCGGCTCTCGGCCAGGGCCCGTTCCGCCCGCTTGCGGCTCGTGATGTCCCGCCCGTAGAGATTCGTGTACCCCTCGTCCACACGCGGCGCCGCCGCCACCCAGAAGTCCGCGTCACCCAGTTTCAGCTCGCGCTCGATGCCCTGCCGCGCGGCGACCGCTTCAGCGGTAACCTGCCGCAGCGGCTCCGGGCCAAGCGGCTTGCCCACTTCGCACCGCCAGGACGATTGCTTCGCGGCCGCGGGATTCGCGTACAGGACCTCCCCGTCCGCCGACACCCAAACCACCGGGTTCGGGTTCTCCTCCGCGAACTTCGCAAGGCGCCGCGCCCGCTCCTCGCTCGCGCGCACGGCGTCGCCGCCTTGTTGGCTCTCGGCGGGGGCGCCGCGCGGCGCGCGGCGCGCCCGTTCGCTGCGAGGCTTCCGGCGGGTTCTCTTCGGCTGTGCCATACTGGTGGCTCCGCAGAGCAATTCCCGTTGCGTTCGAACGACCGGCCTGGCGGCAGAACTGGCGAACCCACAGGATTATACCCCCGCCCGTCCTCGGGGAACACCCCGCGCGGCCGTAGTGACCCCGGGGGACGGTCGCGAGGCATACAATTGTACGGGGAGCCGTCGAGGAAGGGAGCCACATGGCTATGATCGACGATGACAAACTTCGAATGCTCGTCAAGCACGCCGCGCCCAACAGCGTGTCCGTCTGGATGCCGGTCCACCGCGCGGGGGCCGACATCCGCCAAAACCCCATCCGCCTGAAGAACCTGCTCATCGACGCCCGTGAGCAGCTGACCGCCCTCGGCGTGCGAGAGCCCGAGGCCCGACGGCAGCTGAAGCCCCTGCGGGCCCTCGTGGACGATGAGGACTTCTGGCGGCACCAGGCGGAGGGACTGGGCGTGTTCCTGGGCGACAGCCGGCCGGAGGGGGTCCGCCTGCCGCTGCCGGCGCCGCAAACCGTCACCGTCAGCGAGCATTACTACCTGATGCCGCTGTTCGCGGCGCTTCGCCGCAACGAGCGGTTCTACCTTCTTCAGTTGAGCCAGCACACGGTGCGCTTGTTCCGCGCCGACCGCACCGACCTCGAACCGGTGGACCTGCCCAACGCGCCGGAGAGCTTCGAGCAATTCCTGCAGCTTGATGAGCAGGAGGGACACGTGGGGTTCCATTCCGGCATGGCCGAGCACAAGCCGGGGGCGGAGCGCCCGGCCGTGTTCCACGGTCAGGGCACGGGCGCCGACGAGACCTGGCAGAAGAGGCGGCTGGCCGACTTCTGCCGGCAGATCGACGCGAACGTGCGGAAGGTGCTGTACAACGAGAAGTCGCCGCTGCTTCTGGCGGCGACGGAGCCGATTCGGGCGACGTACCGGCAGGTGAGCGGGTGCAGGCAGCTCGACCGGCGCGCGGTGGAGGGCAACCCCGACGACGCGTCGCCCAGCGCCCTGCACCGGCAGGCGGCGTCGCTGCTGCGCGACGACTTCGACCGGCCGCTGCGCGAAGCGACCGACCGCTATCACCAGGCCAAGGGCGCGGGGCTGACGACGAACGACCTGCAGGGCGCGCTGCGAGCCGCGTCCGTCAGCGCCGTCGAGGCCCTGTTCGTCCCCCATGACCGGCGGGTGTGGGGGCGGTTCGATGCCGACGCGGGCACCCTCGATCGCCACCACGCCCAGCAGCCCGGCGACGAGGATCTGCTGAACCTGACGGCCGTGCTGGCGGCCCGCGGCGGGGCCAACGTGCTTGCCGTCGCCCCCCGAGACGTGCCCGAGGGCGACGGCGACCCGGAGCCGCTGGCGGCCGTGCTGCGGTTCCGCCCCGACGCGGCCTGAACTGCAGGACCTCGCATCCCCCGCAAGCACACGCCGGAAGTCGCCCCGGGGCACCCGGCCCCGGTCACGGTTGTGTCTGGAACATGCCGGGAAGGCGAAGTAAGCTCGGGCGCGTAAGATTGAGCGGAATTTGAGTCTGCCCGAGCGAAACGACCTTCCGGCCATGCCCGACCGTGACGACAAGCCCGCCGCCCCCGGCCGCACCGGCCGCGTCATCTCCGTCCGCAGCAGCGTCATCGAGGCCCGCTTTGCGGGCGGGCTGCCGCCGCTGGGGAACCTGCTCCGCACGGGGGCCCAGAACGACGTCCTCGTCGAGGTCGCCGACCAGCTTGACGCCGAGACGGTCCGGGGCCTGTCGCTGACGCCCACGCAGGGGCTCGCCCGCGGCGACCGCATTATCGACACCGGCGCGCCCATCCGCGCGCCCGTCGGCGACCGCGTGCTGGGGCGCGTCTTCGACGTCAACGGACAAGTCATCGACAAGGGCGAGCCGCTGACCGGCGAGCCCACGCGTCCCATCCACGCCGAGCCGGTGCCGCTGGTGCGCCGGGCGACGACGGAGCAGATCTTCGAGAGCGGCATCAAGGCGATCGACGTGCTGGCCCCGCTGGAGCGCGGCGGCAAGGCGGGGCTGTTCGGCGGGGCGGGCGTGGGCAAGACGGTGCTGCTGATGGAGCTGATCCACAACACCGTCGGCGAGCACAAGGGCGTGAGCATGTTCTGCGGCATCGGCGAGCGCAGCCGCGAGGGCGAGGAACTCTACCGCGAGATGCAGGAAGCCGGCGTGCTCGACAAGACCGTGCTCGTCTTCGGGCAGATGAACGAGCAGCCGGGGGCCCGATTCCGCGTCGGGCACACGGCGCTCACCATGGCCGAGTACTTCCGCGACGAGAAGCGCCAGGATGTGCTGCTGCTCATCGATAACATCTTCCGCTTCATCCAGGCGGGCATGGAGGTCTCCGGGCTGATGGGCCGCATTCCGTCGCGGCTGGGCTACCAGCCGACGCTCGCCACGGAGCTTTCGGAGCTGGAAGAGCGCATCTGCAACACGCGCTCGGCCGCGATCACGTCGATCCAGGCGGTGTACGTGCCGGCGGACGACTTCACCGACCCCGCGGCCGTGCACGTGTTCGGGCACCTGTCGGCGTCGATCGTGCTCAGCCGCGACCGGGCCAGCCAGGGGCTCTACCCGGCCGTCGATCCGCTCCAGACGAGTTCGAGCATGCTCGTGCCGCACGTGGTGGGCGAGACGCACTACCGCGTGGCGCGTGAGGTGCGGCGGACGCTGGCCGAGTACGACGAGCTGAAGGACATCATCGCCATGCTGGGCATGGAGGAACTGAGCGAGGAAGACCGCAAGACGGTGACCCGCGCCCGGCAGTTGGAGCGGTTCCTGACGCAGCCGTTCTTCGTGACGGAGAAGTTCACCGGGCACAAGGGGCGGTTCGTCAGCCGCGAGGAGGCCATCGACGGCTGCCGGCGGATTCTCGAGGATGAGTTCGCCGACGTGGACGAGAGCCGCCTGTACATGATCGGCGGCATCGACGAAGTCCGCGAGAAGAGCGCCGAAGGCGAGGGAAGCGGCGAGAAGTCCGACGAAGGCGACGAATCCGGCGAAGCGGCGCCGGAAGCGCAAGAGCAGCCCGCCGAGGAGAAGTGACATGCGCTTGCAGGTGCTTCTGCCGACGCGCGTGGAAGTCGACGAGGAGGCCGTGCAGGTCTCGGCCGAGGGCGCCGAGGGCGCGTTCGCGCTGCTGCCGCGCCACATCGACATCGCCTGCGCGCTCCGCCCGGGGCTGTTGAGCTTCACCGCGCCGGGCGGGCGGGAGACGTTCCTGGCGATCGACGGCGGCGTGCTGGTCAAGTGCGGCGAGCGCGTCCGCGTCTCGACGCCGCGGGCGGCCCGGGGCGAACTCGGCGACCTGCGACGCGCCGTCGAGGAGCAGTTCCGCCACCTCAGCGACCGCCAGCAGCAGGCCCGCTCGGCCGCCGAGAAGATGCAGGCCGACTTTATCCGGCGATTCATCGAGCTGGAGCACCGTGAGTGAGCCTGAACAATCCGACGAGCCGGGCGAGGACGCGTTCGGCCGCGAGGTGCGCCGCAAGGAAGACCGCAAGGTCCGCGCCCGGCGCGACCGCGACCGCAGCGTATGGTTCTTTCTGGGCATGATGGGCCTGGTGGGCTGGTCCGTGGCGGTGCCGACGCTGATCGGCGTGGCCCTGGGCGCGTGGGCCGACCGGTACGCGACCGGGCGGATCTCGTGGACGCTGACCGGCCTGGTGGTCGGCGCGACCATCGGCTGCATCACCGCGTGGTTCTGGGTGCGGCGAGAGTCGGGCGGACGTGACGACGAGGATTGAGCATGGACCCATGGCAACTGGTGATCGGCTTTGCGGCCGGGGCGGCCGCCGGGGCGGCGTTCTTCGCCGCCCTGTGGTGGACCGCGCGCCGCCTGCCGTCAGCGCGCAAGCCGGGACTGCTCGCGCTGGGCAGCTTCGTCGCGCGGCTGACGGTGGTGCTGGGCGTGTTCTACCTGCTCAGCCGCTATGGGCGCTGGGAGCCGATGGTGGCGGCCCTGGCGGGGTTCGTGGCGGCGCGGCTGGTGGCCGTCCGCCGTGTCCGCCCGGCGGCGCAGGATAAGTAGGCGACGATGGACGACTTGACGACAATCACGCCGGATGAGGTGGTGTACTGGCGGTGGGGCCCGTTCCCGCTGAACGCGACCATCGTCTTCACGTGGGCGCTGATGGCGTTGCTCGTCGTGTTTTCGATCATCGCCACGCGGCGGCTGCGCACGGGCGAGAAGGTCTCGCGCTGGCAGTTGCTGCTGGAGACGGTCGTTCGCACCATCCGCGACCAGATTCACGAGATCTCGCGCCAGCCGGGGCGGGGCCTGATGCCGTTTATCGGCACGCTGTTCCTGTTCATCGCCCTGGCGAACGCGCTGACGCTCCTGCCGGGCTACATCCCGCCGACGGCGTCGCTCTCGACGACGGCCGCCCTGGCCCTCTGCGTGTTCATCGCCGTGCCCGTGTTCGGCTTCCTGCGCGAGGGGACCAAGGCCTACCTGCGGCACTATGTCTCCCCCACGCCGCTGATGCTGCCGTTCAACGTCATCGGCGAGCTGTCGCGGACGCTGGCGCTGGCGGTGCGTCTGTTCGGCAACGTGATGAGCGGCATGAAGGTGGTGGCGATCATGGTGGCGATCGCGCCGCTGATCTTCCCCATCTTCCTGCGGCTGCTGGGGCTGCTGACCGGCCTGGTGCAGGCGTACATCTTCGCGGTGCTGGCGACGGTCTATATCGCCTCCGGCACGCGAACCCGGAAGGAAGAACCCACAGAAGACGAACGCCGCCCGCAGGCGGAAACGGCGGGCGAAGCCAAAGACGACAAGACCGGACGGAAAGGATAGAGCGATGACGGACCAAGCGCTGGTCAGCATGGTTTCGATGTTCACGGCCGGGATCACGATCGCCATCGGGTCGGTCGGCCCGGCCCTGGGCGAGGCCCGCGGGCTCGCCGAGGCGCTTCGGGCGATCGCCCAGCAGCCGGACGAGGCGGGGCGGATCACCCGGACGCTGTTCGTGGGGCTGGCGATGATCGAATCGACGGCGATTTACTGCTTCGTCGTGTCGATGATTCTGATTTTCGCCAACCCGTTCTGGGACGCGGTGAAGCCGTAGGCGCACGGAGCCCAAGGCATGATTGACTGGATCACCGTCGGCGCGCAGATCGTCAACTTCATCATCCTCGTGGTGCTGTTGAAGATCTTCCTGTACGACCGCGTCCTGAAGGCGATGGACGCGCGGAAGGCGCGGATCGAAGAGCAGTTCGAGCAGGCGCGCCAGAAGCAGGCCGAGGCCGACCAGCAGGCCGAGGAGCACCGCCGCAAACAGCAGGAAATCGACGAGAAGCGCGACGAACTCATGCAGCAGGCCCGCGCGGAGACCGACGAGTTCCGCAAAGAGCGCCGCGCGCAGGCCGAGCAGGACGTCGCCGAGCACCGGCGGCAGTGGCTCGAGGCGCTGGAGGACCAGCGGGCGGACTTCCTGTCGGATCTGCGCCGCCGCACGGCCGGGCGGGTGGGCGACCTCGCGCGCAAGGTGCTCGCCGACCTCGCCGACGCCGACCTCCAGCAGCGCGTGGTCGGCACGTTCCTCAAGCGGCTCGGCGAACTCGACGACGACGCGCGGAAGAAGCTCGCCGAGCCGCTGTCGGGCGACGACGAGGCGGTGACCGTCGCGTCCGCGTTCGAACTCGGCGACGAGCAGACGGACCAGGTCCGCAAGGCCGTACACACGCTCGTCGAGGGCGAGCCGGAGATCCGCTTCGCCCTGAGCGATGATCTGGTGTGCGGCGTGCAGTTGCGGGCGGGCGGCCAAGCGGTGGGCTGGAGCGTCGCCGAGTACGTCGAGGAGCTGGCGGAGGAGATCGACGAGGTCATCGACCGGCAGGTCCGCGAACTCCGCGAGGAGCGGCCGGAAGAGGAAGACGAGAAGCAAGGCGAACAGGAAGCGGAATCGGAGCCCGCCGGCGAAGCTGAGGCCGGGACCGAGAAGGAAGCGGAGCCCGGCGAAGGCGAGGAAGCGGAAGATGGCGAATGACCCCGCCAGCCTGACGGCCGTGACGGAAGACCTCGGCCGGGCGGTCGAGAGCGTCCTGGAGCGCGGCCCCGCGCTTCACGCCCGCGAGATCGGTTGGGTGGTCAGCGTGGGCTCGGGCGTGGCGACGGTTCGCGGGCTGCCGCGCATACAGTCCGAGGAACTCGTGCGGTTCCGCGGCGGGCGGCTGGGCATGGCGTTCAACCTCGACACCGAGGAGATCGGCGTCATCCTGCTCGACGACGCCGAGGACATCCAGGCCGGCGACGAGGTCCGCCGCACCGGCCGCGTGCTCGACTTCCCCGTCGGCGATGCCGCAATCGGCCGCGTCATGGACGCTACGGGCCGGCCCCAGGACGGGCAGGGCGCCGTCCACGCCGCCGAGCGGCGACCCGTCGAGCGCCCGGCCCCCGCGGTGCTCGACCGCGCCCCCGTCGCCACGCCGCTGCAAACGGGCCTCAAGGTCGTCGATGCCCTCATCCCCGTCGGCCGCGGGCAGCGAGAACTCATCCTCGGCGACCGCCAGACCGGCAAGACCGCCATCGCCGTCGATGCCATTCTCAACCAGGCGAACTTCGGCGTGCTGTGCATCTACTGCGCGATCGGTCAGCGCAGCTCGGCCGTGGCGAAGGTGATCGAGCAACTCCGGGCACACGGCGCGATGGCCTATACGGCCGTCGTCGTCGCCAGCGGCGAGGACCCCCCGGGTCAGCGCTTCGCCGCCCCGTACGCGGCGATGACGCTGGCGGAGTTCTACATGGATCAGGGGCGCGACGTATTGGTGGTGTTCGACGACCTCACGCACCACGCGCGGGCATATCGCGAGTTGTCGCTGCTGCTTCGCCGTCCGCCCGGGCGCGAGGCCTTCCCCGGCGACATCTTCTATATCCACTCGCGCCTGCTCGAACGCGCCACGCACCTCACCGACGAGCACGGCGGCGGGTCCGTCACCGCCCTGCCCATCATCGAGACCGAAGCCCAGAACATCTCCGCCTACATCCCCACCAACCTCATCTCCATCACCGACGGACAGATCTACCTGTCGCCGGAGCTCTTCCAGCAGGGGCAACTGCCGGCCGTCGATGTCGGGCGGTCGGTGTCGCGCGTCGGCGGCAAGGCCCAACGGCCCGCCTTCCGCGAGACGGCCGGCGACCTGCGGCTGGCGTACTCGCAGTTCCAGGAGCTGGAGCGGTTCAGCCGGTACGGCACGCGGCTGGAGAAGCGCCAGCGCGACAGGCTCGAGCACGGGCGGCGCGTGCGGGAGGTCCTCAGGCAGCCGCAGGGCGAGCCGCTTCCGGTCGCCGAGCAGGTGGCCGTGCTGTTCGCGGTCAAGGAGGGCTTGTTCGACGCCGTACCGACGAACCAGGTGGCGACGACGGCCGAGGGGCTGCGAAAGGCCGTCCGCGAGACACTGGGCGACATCGCCGAGCGAATCTCGGCGGGCGAAGAGCTGCGGGAGGAAGACCGCGAGAAGCTCCGCGCCGCCGCGAAGGAAGCCGCCCCGCCGCCGGAACCGGAAGAGAAGCCCCAGGCGCCCGCGCCCGAGCCGCCGGAGGGCGAAACGCCGGAACTCGAGGAGTCGCAGAACGAACAGGCCGGCGCGGAGCCGGCAGGGGACGAGCCGGGCAAAGGCGAAGCCGATGCAGACGATTGAGCAGCTTCGCGACAAGATCGACGCGGCCGAGGGGCTCCAGCAGGTCGTCAAGACGATGAAGGGCCTCGCGGCCGTCAACATCCGCCAGTATCAGCGGGCGGATGAGTCGCTGGCCGAGTACATCGTGACCGTCGAGCAGGGCTTGCAGGTGCTGCTCAAGTCGGGCGCGGAGGAGATTCGCCTGCGTGACGAGCCGCCGGGCGACGAGGGCACGGTGCTCGCCGTCGTATTCGGCTCCGACCAGGGCATGGTCGGGCAGTTCAACAGCGCCATCGCGCGTCACGCGGTGGGCGAACTCGACAGAGCCGGGGCCCCGCGCGAGCGCCGCTGGATGCTCGTCGTCGGGCGGCGCCTTGCCGGGCGGCTCCGCGCCGAGGGCGAGGAAGTCGTCGAGGCGTTTGACCTGCCCCGCTCGGCCGAGGCGATCGCCCTGCACACGCAGCGGCTGCTGCCGGCGGTGCAGGAGCTTCGCGACCGCGGCGCCACGCGCGTCCTGCTCATGCACCACCTGCCCGGCGGCGGGGCGTCGCATCACCCCGTCACGCGGCATGTCTTCCCGCTGGACGTTACGTGGCTGGCGAAGCTGCGGGATGCGCCCTGGCCCGGGCCTTCGCTGCCCATCGTCCGCCTCGACGCCGAGCCGATGCTCGCCCACCTCGTCGGGCAGTATCTGTTCGTCTCGCTCTTCCGCGCGTTCGCCGGGTCGATGGCGGCCGAGAATGCCAGCCGGCTCGCCTCCATGCAGGCTGCCGAGCGGAACATCGACGACCGCCTCGACACCCTCCGCCATCGCTACCACCGCCAGCGGCAAAGCCAGATCACCTCGGAGCTCCTGGACGTGATGGCCGGCTTCGAGACCACACGCAAGGACTGACCCCGCGGCCGACGGAAGCGGCGACCTCATCGTGCGGCTGTACGAGTCGATGCGGACGGCGACCCGGTGTGCGCTGGCGACGTCGCTGCGCGTCGATCGCGCTTGCGAGACGGACATGCTGGAGGAAGGCGGCGAGGAGGCGGCGGTGCGCGACGGGCGGGTCGAGCTTTCCTTCCGCCCGTTCGAGATCAAGACGCTGCGCTTCTCACTCGCCCGATAGGCCGCTCAACCCAGGTGCTCGCGGTACCAGTCGATGGCCTTGGTGAGGCCGCCGTCGAAGTACACCCGCGGCGTGTAACCGAGGGTCTGCTCCGCCCGGCGGATGTCGGCCAGCGAGTGCTTCACGTCGCCGGGGCGCGGGTCGGTGTACTCAGCCTCCACCTGCACGCCCAGCAGTTCACCCAGGCGGGCGAGGATCTGGTTCAGCGTCGTGGCGTGGTGGCAGGCGATGTTCACCGGCTGCCCCGTGCAGACCGCGGCCGGGGCGCGGGCCGCCAGCCAGTTCGCCTCGCACACGTTGTCGATGTAGCAGAAGTCGCGGCTCTGCTCGCCGTCGCCGAACACCACGGGGCCCTCGCCCCGGAGCAGCCGGCTGACGAACGCCGGAATGACGGCCGCGTAGGCGCCCTGCGGATCCTGCCGCGGGCCGAACACGTTGAAGTACCGCAGGCTCAGCGTCTCGAGACCATAGACGGCCGCGTAGGCCTGCATATACAACTCGCCGGCCGCCTTGCTCGCGGCGTAGGGGCTCCGCGGTGAAACGGGCAGGTCCTCCTGCTTGGGCGAGACGGGCTGGTCGCCGTAGGCGCTGCTGGACGCGGCGAAGATGACCCGCCGCACGCCAGCGCCGCGCGCCGCCTCGAGGACCGTCAACGTCCCGTTGACGTTCACGTCGTGGCTGGTGGCGGGGTCCTCGACGCTCTGCGGCACGGAGCCGAGCGCGGCCTCGTGGAAGATCGCATCCGCGCCGGCGACGGCGCGGTCCACGGCCGCGCGGTCGCGGATGTCGCCTTCGACCAACTCGATGGCGTCGAGAATCTCCTCGACGTTCTCTCGCTTGCCCGTGGAGAAGTCGTCGAGGACGACGACCTCGCCGCCCTTCTCCAGCAGGAAGCGCACGAGGTTGCTGCCGATAAAACCCGCCCCGCCGGTGACCAGGTACTTCGCCAAGGCCTTGCCCTTCCTCTACGCGCGAACGATTCTCTCCCGCCCGCGCTTCACGTTCTTCGTCGCGTTGCGCGTATCGACCACGAGCTCCGCGTGGTCCACGATAAACTGCCAGTCGTACGCGCTGTGATCCGTGCTGATGAGCACGGCGTCGCAGCCCGCCAGTCTCTCGGCCGTGAGCTTCTTCGACGCCATCTTCAGATCGTACCGGCGCATCTTGTGCGTCCGCGGCACGTGGGGGTCGTTGTAGTCCACTTTCGCCCCGCGGCGCCGGAGGATCTCGATCAGCTCCAGCGACGGGCTCTCGCGAACGTCGTCGATGTCCCTCTTGTACGCCAGGCCCAGCACGAGGACCCGACTGCCCTGGAGCGGCTTGCCCCGCTCGTTCAGGGCGTCCATCAGCTTGTGGACGACCCACTCCGGCATGCCGACGTTCACCTCGCCGGCCAGCTCAATGAACCGCGTGGTCAGCCCGTACTGGCGGGCCTTCCACGACAGGTAGAACGGGTCAATCGGGAGGCAGTGCCCCCCCAGGCCCGGGCCCGGATGAAACGGCGTGAAGCCGAACGGCTTCGTCGCGGCCGCACGGATCACCTCCCACACGTCAATCCCCATCCGGTCGAACAGCATCTTCAACTCGTTGACCAGCGCGATATTCACGCAGCGGTAGGTGTTCTCCAGGATTTTCGCCGCTTCCGCCGCCTCGCAGCTCGACACCGGCACGACCGTGTCGATGGCGATTTCGTAACATGCGACGGCCGCCTTCAGCGACGCTTCGTCGTAGCCGCCGACGACCTTGGGAATGGTCTGCGTGGTGTAGTCTTTCCGGCCGGGATCTTCGCGCTCGGGCGAGAAGGCGAGGAAGAAGTCCTCGCCGACCTTCAGCCCGGATTCCTCAAGGAGGGGCAGCAGGACCTCGCGCGTGGTGCCGGGGTAGGTGGTGGATTCGAGGACGACGAGCTGGCCCCTGCGGAGGTGCTCGGCGAGGGTGCGGGCGGTCGATTCGACGTACGTCAGGTCCGGCTCGCGCATCTCCGTCAGCGGCGTCGGCACGCAAATGAGAAGGCAGTCGGCCTCGGCCAGCCGCGAGAAGTCGGCGGTGGCCTCGAACTTGCCCGAATCGACCATCTCTTGGACCGCCGCCGAGGGGATATGCCCGATGTAGCTCCGTCCCTCCGACAAGGCCTCGACCTTCGCCGGGTCCACGTCGAAGCCGAGCACCTTCGCCCCGCCGCGCGTGAACTCCCGCGCCAGCGGCAGGCCGACGTAGCCCAGGCCGATCACGCCGACGACGGCCTTCTTGTTCTCGATCTTCGTCCGCAACGGATCGAGCATTCGCGGTTCCTTCTGCGCTGCGGCGCCCGGGGCGGCGCCGAATGCGGGCGCGATTATCGGCCGCGCGCGAAAGCAAGGCCAGCGGAAACCCCCTGCCGACCGCCGGCGCGCGGTGTCAGGACGCGCGCTCGCCGAGCTTGCCGGTGATGGTGACGGCCCGGCGGCCGTTGTGCTTGCCCAGGCGGCCGACGAAGCGCGGAATCCCCGCCACGGTCAGCACGACCTCCGTGTCGGACGGCAGCCCGGTGGCGAGCAAATCGCCCTCGGCGAGGTCGGCGAGTTGTTCGTCCGACAGGTCGATGTCCGGCAACGCCGCGACGAGGTCGAGCGGGCGACGCGACGCGGGGGCGCGGGGCGGCCGCTGCTCTCCGTCCTGTTGCTCCGCATGGCGGCACACGACGCCCGCCACGCCAGCCAGGCCGCCCGGATCCAGAGGCATGTGCAGGCGCAAAGCGCCCGGCTGACCGCCGACGTCCACGCCGAAGGCCGCCACCCACGCCTCGGCCGTCGCTTCGTCCCGCGACCGGGGCGCAGCGCTCTCCGCGGGCGCCGCGAGCGGCGGAAGGTCGCCGCCGGCCGGCCAGGCGTCGCGAAGCGCCGCGGCCGTCGCCCGCGCGGCCCGCGTGAGCACCTTCCGCTCGATCTCCGTCAGCGGCCGGTCGGGCACGTCGAGGTCCGCCGCGTCCCCGCCGGCGAGGCGCTCAAACAGGGCAAAGCACAACTCGGGCGACAGCTCGGCGGCCACAGGCTGCGGCGGGAACTCCGGATCGCGCGTAAGGGCGGCCACGATGAACCGCGGCCAGGCGCCGGCCTCGGCGGCCGCGCCGGCGGCGGCCGGCGCGACGGTGACCTGCGTCCGCGCGAGCGCCGTCAGCCCCGCTGCGAGCCCCTCGGCGAAGCGCGCAAGCAGCGCACGGCCGCCGGTCGCGTCGAGTTGTTGTGCCGCATTCACGGGTAGCCTCCGTGCAGCCGGTTCGTTTCTTCTCATCGGCCGGCCCGGCCGATCCGCTTCAGGCCACGCTAGCCGCCCAGCTGCAGGCACCGCTTCCGATAGTGCAGGTAATCCGCCAGCGACACCTCGCTCGGCACGCTGTGATCGCACGTGGGCACGTACCCGCCCCGGGCTCGCATCGCCGGCAGAATCCGCTCGGCCATCACGTCGATGGCGGCCGGGCCTTTGGCCAGCACCCGCTTGTCAATACCGCCCAGGATCACCAGGCCCGACCACTGCCGCCCGATCTCCACCACGTCGCAGCCCGACGCGACCTCGAACGGGCTCATCACGTCCATGCCGATGGACTCCTGGTACACGGGGATCGTCGGCGGGGCGTAGCCGTCGGTGTCGATCTGGACGAACAGGTGCCGCTCGCGGTCGATCTGGCGCGACTTCACGTTCGCGACGAGTTGCTCGTAGTACGGCAGCAGGAACTGTTTCATCATGTCGGGCGAGACGAGCGGGCCGTGGTTGTAGCAGATGTCCTCGGCGAGGAACAACTCATCCAGCGTCACCTGCTCCTGGTGCCGGGCGATGACCGCGTCCGCCAACTCCAGCCACGTCCGCATGCAGGCGTGCACCACGTCCGGCATATCGTAGAAGGCGTAGAGCAAACCCTCCGGGCCGATCAGGCTCCGCAGGTACATATACCCGCCGACGAGGCCCTGCGAGACGATCCATCCCGCCCCGGCCGCCGACTTCGCCGACGCCGTCCGTTCCGAGAAATCCTCCCACCGCTGCGGCGTGGACGGGTCCATCCGCCATTTGCAGTTTTCCTCCCACGTCTTCATGTCCTTGACGGGATGATCGACGTACTCGGGCATGAAGCCGTTGCGGCGGCCCCGAAAGGCCAGCACGTGCCGCCCGGCGAAGTCCCGATAGACCTCGTGCTGGCCACGGTCCTCGATGACCTCTTCCTCGAACGGGGGGCAAAACCCCGCCTCGCACCAGCCCAGCTCGCGGAGGTCGTGTTTGCCGGGCGGGTCGAAGCCGAATACCTCGGCGAGGTCGGCGTCGGAGGCGAGCCCCTCGGCCCGCCAGCGGTCGAGCGTGCCCTCCATGTAGCCGAACTCGCGCTGATACAGCGGCGCGCCGGGCACGCGCTCGTAGGTGTCGCGCAGCTTGCGGGCGCCCGGGTCCATCCGCTCGCGCGGGACCATCGCGTGAATCCCGTCAGCCGGCCTGTCGTGCATCTTCGGCTCCCTACGTCGCGTCGGCGGGACAGTACTCGCGCCCGGCCGCGACATCAAGCGGATTGCACCGTCGGGAGCCCCAGCGCATAATCCCGCCTCCGCGGACAAGGAGCCCGTGCATGGCTATCGAAATCCACGAGAGTTTCCCGCGATACACCGACTTCGACCCGCGGGTGCCCGTGTGGTGCGTGACGCCGGGCGAGGGGCGCACAATTCACCGCTTCTTCGACACGCCGCCGTTCAGCCCGTCGGGGCGGTACCTGGCGCTGCTTCGGCTGCCGTTCGAGGACCGCCTGCCCGCCCCCGGCGACGCGGCCGAGGTCGTGCTCGTGGACCTGCACGCCGGCGCGGAGCGCGTGCTGACCACCACGCGCGGTTGGGAACCGCAGATGGGGGCCAACATCAACTGGGGCGCCGACGACCACGCGCTGTTCTATAACGACGTGGACGTGAGCGATTGGTCCTGCTTCGCGGTGCGGCTCGACCCGCTGACGGGCGAGAAGCGCCGGCTGGGCGGCACGGTGTATCAGGCCTCGCCGGACGGGCGCCACCTGGCTTCCGCGGACATGCGGGCCATGCGCCGAACGCAGGCCGGCTACGGCGTGATGGTGCCGGATGAACTCGTCCCGCGCCGCGTGGGCCCCCGCGACGACGACGGCCTGTGGATCACCGACACGGAGACCGGCGAGGCGAGGCTCGTCGCGTCCATCGCGAAGATCGTCCGCGACGCAACGCCCGCGGTCGAAATGGACGACCCTTCGAAGTACGAGATCTACGGCTTCCACGCCAAGTGGAACCCGCAGGGCGACCGGCTCCTCTTCACGCTGCGGTGGTACGCCGACCCGGGCGAGTCGCTGTTCGGCGCGATGGGCCGCGGCGGGCACAGGACGCTCAAGTTCACGGTGTTCACGCTCCGCCCGGATGGGACGGAGATCTGTTCGGCCGTCGGCAAGAGCGAGTGGGACAAGGGCGGGCACCACATCAACTTCTTCCCGGACGGGCGGCGGCTGTCGATGAACCTGAGCATCGAGCGGAGAGGCTTGCGGTTCGTGCAGTGCAACCTGGATGGGACGGACCTGCGGAAGATCCTCGAGAGCCCGCCGGGCTCGGGGCACCCAACGGTGCATCCGGACGGGCGGCATATCCTGGCCGACTGCTACGCGCACGGGCAGATGGCGTTCGACGACGGCACGACGCCGCTTCGCTGGGTGGACGTGCAGACGGGCGAGGACCGGCACCTGGTGCGCTTCCCGGCGCTGAGCCCGCACCGCGAGACCCACGGCGCGCTGCGCGTGGACCCGCACCCGGCGTGGGACCGCTCGTGGCGGTGGGTGGCGTTCAACGCGTACCTCGGCGGCACGCGCCGCGTCCTCGTGGCGGACCTGGCGAGCGTGATCGGCGAATAGCCGGGGCTTCGCAAGACACTGCCGGACGGGGTCTTGGCAGGGGTGCCACGGTCCCTCAGAGGCTCTGTTGCACGGGCTGCAAGCAGACCGTGGCCCCCCCCACAGCAACTCCTGCGGCTTCTTCAGACGAAAACTAGCCTGGGCGGCCGGGGTCGATCGCTACCGGCCGGCCCTCCACGACCTCCACCGCGTCGCCGAAAGTGTCGAGCTGGCGCACCTTGCCCGCGGGCATGAGGGCCTCGATGTCGGCCGTCGCGTCGTCGTACGTCTGACGCTCCACCCGCGCGTGCCTGGCGATATACTGCATCAGCCGCCCGTCGCGGCAGTCCGCCCGCAGGTGGACGCGCACGGGGGCGCCGCCCGCCCGCTCGGCGACGGCGGCCGTCAACTCGCCCAACCCGTCGCCCGTCACCGCCGACACGAAGTGCGCCCGCGAGTACCGCCGCGAAAGCACCGTGTACACGGCCGGGTCGCGGATGCGGTCGGTCTTGTTGAGCACCGGCAGCAGGCGGCCGCGGTCGCAGCCGAGCTCGTCGAGGACCCGTTCGACGGCCTGAATCTGCTGCGCCACGAGGTCGTGCGAGGCGTCGGCGACATGCAGCAGCAGGTCGGCGTGGATGGCCTCCTCGAGCGTGGCGCGGAAGCTGGCGACGAGGTGGTGCGGCAGGTCGCGGACGAACCCCACCGTGTCCGACAGCAGGGCGTCCACGCCGTCGCCCAGCGCCCACTGCCGAGTGCGCGTGTCCAGCGTGGCAAACAACTGATCCGCGACGTACACGTGCGCGCCCGTCAACGCGTTCATCAGCGTGCTCTTGCCCGCGTTCGTGTAGCCGACGAGGCACACGCAGAAAGCGTCTTTCCGGCCGCGGACCTGGCGGACCTTCCGCTTGTCCACGGCCGCGATCTTGCGCTTCAGGTAGCTGACGCGCTTCTGCACGAGGCGGCGGTCGATCTCGATCTGCCGCTCGCCGGGCCCGCGCGTGCCGATGCCGCCGACGGCCGCGGCGGCCGTCGTCGCGCCGCCGGCGATCCGCTCGAGGTGCGACCACATGTGCCGCAGCCGCGGGTACGCGTATTCGAGCTGGGCGAGTTCCACCTGCAGTCGGCTTTCGTGCGTGCGGGCGTGGGCGGCGAAGATGTCGAGGATCAGCTCGCTGCGGTCGAGCACCTTGCGCTCGGTGATCTCCTCGAGGTCGCGAATCTGCGCGGGCGACAGGTCGTTGTCGAAGACGATCGCGTCGATCTCGCCCGCCTCGGCGCGGTCGGCGATCTGCTGCGCCTTGCCCGAGCCGACGTACAGCCCGGGGTGCACGTCGCGACGCTTGACGAGCATCTCGTCGGCGACCACCCCGCCGGCCGTCTTCGCCAGGCTGCGAAGCTCCCCCACCGGGTCCATCGGGTCGTGGCTCGACCCCGGCAGCAAAACGGTAACCAGCAGCAACCGCTCGGCCTGCACCGACAGTTCGGTTCGCGTCGGCTCACTCATGTGTCTCGATACGTCCTCCGCACGGTCCCATTATACCCCCGCCCGGGGCGTCGGCGACCCCCCGGGAACGCGGGCGCCGGCCGTCCAATCGCCTCACCCCGCCGACCGCGTGGCCGGGGCCGCCTCCGGATACAGCTCGCCGAACGTCTCGGGCGCCGCGACCGCCGCGCCGCGCCAGAACGTCTCCACCGCCTCCACCGTGGCGTCGTCCTGGCGCTTCTTGGCGGCCGCCAGCGCCGCAAGCAGATTGTCCCGCACATCCTCGGTCTGCGGCCGCTCCTGGAACCATTGCAGATACGCCAGCAGCAGGTGCGCACTGGCGTCGTCCTTGCGTTGGACGACGTGCGTTTCCAGGTCCACCTTGCGCTCGGCGTAGTCGTTGCCCGCGAAGAACGCCCGCGGGCGCAGCGGCACCAGCGGCAGCTTCGGAAAATGCCGCAGCGCCTGCGCCAGGTAGAACGCCGCCCCCTCGTACGAGCCCCGCGAACGCGCCAGGGTCGCGTGGCTCAGGTTGATCAGGCTCTCCGGCGCCTCCAGCGCCACGTCCTTCGCCAGCGTGAAGGAGTCGGCCGCCTCGCGATACCGCCCGCTCCGCATCGCCGATTCGCCCGCCGCCAGATACCGCGCGTACGGGCTGTCGCCCGGCGGCACCAGGCTGGTCAGCGGCTCCTGCCCCACCTCCAGCGTGTCGGCCGGCTCGAGGGCGTTGAGGTAGTCCTGCGCGGCCGACAGCGCGGCCGAATCCGCCTCCGTCGTCAACGCGCGGCCGCCCACGACGGGGCGCACCAGCGCGCGGACCTCCGGCGCGTAGCGGATGCCCGTCCGCGCCTTGGCCGGCAAACCGGCGCCGGCCGCCCCGGCGCCCCCGCCGCCGCGGCGGATGCCGAACCGCGGCTGCCCCGCCAGCGTGCTCCGCAGCACGTTCGCCGGCGAGTTCGGCATCGCCCGCGGCAGCGACCCCAGCCCGAACGAGTACCGCACGAAGTCGTAGCTGGCGGCCGAGCCGCCCACCACGCTCCGCGTGCTGCCGCTGCCGATGCTCAGCGCACGACGCGAAACCTTCTGACCGGCCGCCGGCGCCGCCCAAACAACCAGCGCCGCCCAAGCCAGCGCTGCCGCTGCCGCCCGTCCCGGTTGGGTCATATCGATCACCTCTGTCCTTCATTCTACCCCCCGGCCACGTTCCCGCAAACGCCACTTCCCGGCCGGGCGACGCCTCGCCCTTGACCTTCGCCGCAGCCGCGCGTAGCGTACCCGCTTCCGCGCGGGCGGTCGGCCCCCCGCCGGCCCCGCGCCAACGCGAAAGGCCCCCGACATGCAGGTGCCGCTGCTCGACCTGAAGGCCCAATACGCCACCCTCCGCGACGACGTCCTGCGGGCCGTCGCCGACGTGCTCGACACCCAGCTCGTCTGCAACGGACCCGCCGTCCGCGACTTCGAGGCCCAGGCCGCCCAATACTGCGGCGTCGAACACGCCGTCGCCGTCTCCAGCGGCACCGACGCCCTCCTCCTCAGCCTC
>Ga0272442_10001031_pt1 | contig 43260 bp, 51 predicted proteins | sample SSMForm2O_FD_200262 | JGI IMG/M metagenome (GOLD analysis project Ga0272442, IMG submission 200262) | Marine sediment archaeal communities from Little Sippewissett salt marsh, Falmouth, MA, United States - SSM-Form-2O | ecosystem: Environmental > Aquatic > Marine > Wetlands > Sediment ...
TTCTCAGACTTCTCCTCCGGTTTCTTCTCTTCCTTGGGAGCATCTGCCGGGGGCTTCTCAGACTTCTCCTCCGGTTTCTTCTCTTCCTTGGGAGCATCTGCCGGGGGCTTCTCAGACTTCTCCTCCGGTTTCTTCTCTTCCTTGGGAGCATCTGCCGGGGGCTCCTTTTGGGCCTCCCTGGGTTCGCTCGGCTCTTTTTTAGGATCTTTTTGCACGGATGTTTCCCCGTCCTCTTTTAAGTCCTTATTTTTTTCTTCTTCCGACATATCCTCTCCTTCTCGATCGCCAGTATCCGTTCGATTTATTTTTGCAGAGATATTATTATATATATAAAGGGGGGTAAAGGCAAGAAAAAAATACGGGGTGGCTATTCGCCACCCCGTATTTTTTATTCTATATGTTGTGGCTTATTGTTCGGAAAATACAAATTCAGGCTCCAGTACTGGTCCGTAGTCTTCCGGGATCGGGAACGGGAATGTAACCACCTCGTAGATTCCTGCCCCTGTCCTTACGATTGTCATGCCTATGCCTTTCGCAAGACCGATCGTAAGACCAGCTAGAGGGTTTTCTTCTACGCTTACGTCATAGATGTTTTTCGGAAGCTCTATCCAGCCCGTGAGTATGTTAGCTAGGCCTCTTCCGAGTTTCTTTGCGGGGTCCTGCGCATAGCTTGAAGAAGCTACGGCGAGAACCATTACCATCACCAGCGCAATAATTAAACCTTTATACTTCATTTACTTTCACCCCCCTCCTTTTTTGGAATTGTATCTATGATCCTTCCTCAAGATTAGCCAAAGTATATCACATCACTATTAGTTTGTCAAGGCCTTGTGAAGAATGTAGTTGCAAAAAAAATGACGTTGAAATTTTTTAAAAAGAAACCCTTCTTTTTATACCTTTTGCTTGTCTTGTATGCGGTTTATCGCTTGCTCTTCACTCTTTACAAAAACCCTCTTTGGTGCTATACTTTAATCATATCATTTCGCAAATCTTCTGTCTGGCCCTTAGGAGGCGCAGCGGTTTTTAAAAGACATTTCGAGGCTTTAGATTCAGAGCCGGCAAGGCGTAATTATGTACCTGGATTTCTATAACCTAAAAGAAAAACCGTTTAACGTTACAAGCGATCCTAATTTCCTTTTTATGAGCAGACGTCACAGGGAAGCCCTGACACTAATGCTTTATGGCATTAGGGAAAGAAAGGGTTTTCTCGAGATCACAGGCGAAGTTGGAACGGGAAAGACCACGCTTTGCAGGGTACTCCTGAACAGTTTGGACGAACGCACGGAAGCGGCCTTTATATTTAATTCAGATTTGCCGGAGATGCAGCTTCTGAAGGCTATAGTTGAGGACCTCGGGGTAGGTGTGCCCGGCAATACAAAGATAAAGCTTTTTAACCAGCTCAATCGCTATCTTATAGACCGGCTCAAAAATAACCGTAATGTCGTTTTAATATTGGATGAGGCGCAGAATCTTAAGCCAAGGGTTCTTGAACAGTTAAGAATGCTTTCCAACCTGGAGACGGAAAAAGACAAATTGTTTCAGATCATCCTAGTGGGTCAGCCTGAACTGAGGTCTAAACTTGAAAGCCCAAACCTCAGGCAGCTTCGACAGAGGATAAGCGTCAGATATCATGTATTGCCTCTTGAGGGAAGCGAGGTGGTTGAATACATAAAACACAGACTCCTGGTCGCGGGGTCAAGAGATTCCGTTAGTTTTACTGACAGCGCTATGGCGCGGGTATTCGAATATTCGCACGGGGTACCCAGGCTGATAAATATCTTGTGCGATAAAGCCCTCCTTCTTGGCTTTGTTCTCGAAAAGAGGGAGATAGACGAAGAGATAGTAGAAAGATGTGTCGATGAAATCGAAGGAAGGATAATGGTATGAGCATAATAACCGATGCACTGAAGAAGGCTGCCCGGGAAAGAGACGGGTCGTATGCAGATATGGATGGTTATTTAACAAAGATCGCAGGTCCGGTGAGAAACGAGGTGTACGAAGGTCCACCGCGCCCTGATGCGGGTACTGCCGATGGATTACTGCCCGAGTCGGTCAAGGGTGGTTTTCCCGAAAGGCGCGGCAGGAGAGCGACGAGATTTTTCGTCACGCTTTCGGGATTGACCGCCATCGCTATAATAGCCCTTTCGGCGATTAATCTGTTTTTTGTCAATGACCGCGGTTTCAACATGGTTTATGAGAATATACCCGTCGGAGACCCCGCGATACCCCTGGAGGCCGAGGCATACACCAAACTTAATGAAGAACTGGCTCTGATCGAAAAGAGTGTTTCTTCTTTAGGTTTCAAGCGCGGGCCGAAAGCGGCGGTAGATGCCGAAATGGTCTCTGCGGACAAATTCGTTTTGAACGGTATTGTGGCGGATGAAGCCGAAAGCTGGGCCTTGATAAACAATAAGGTCGTGAAACCGGGGGATCGCCTGGAGGACGCTACGGTCATAGCTATCAATTCCGGTGATGTCATTCTTCGGGTGGACGGAAAGCCTTTTGTGCTGCCGGCCAGGTAAGAGAGTCAATTTTCTACCTATTCAAGAATAAAATTGGTATCGGTTTTTGTGACACCTTCTATAACTCTTAGCCTTGCCAGTACGAGTTTGAGGATATCTTCGTAGTTCTTCCCTTCCACGACAGCTATGATATCCTGTTCGCCGGCGGTTATGTTCGCCTCTTTTATCCCTTTTATTTCGGCGAGTGCACTCCTTATAATTTTTTCCTTGCCCGGTGTAACGCAAATCTTAAGATAGGCTTTTGCCATTTTTTCTCTCCGTATTTTTGATCCTTTTTTGATTATGAGACGGTGCTGTACCTTGCGCGGGAAAAGGCCTTTGCTACCCGAGCAGGTATCCTGATAGGCCTTCCCTTTTCATTGACAAAGACATGTTTTGTTGAGCCTTCGGCCGCCCGAACGCCATCCTTGGCGATATCGTAATCGAACATAATTAACCCCTTTTCGATGCCGGACAACCTGACCCGCACCTTTATCTTGTCCTCGTAAGTGAGAGGTTTCTTATAAACCAGTTTTGCTTCGGTGACAACCAGGTAATAACCTTCCTTTTCGAGGCTTGCGTATGAAGCGCCGACCTTTTTGAATAATTCGGTTCTCGCTATCTCGAACCATACCAGATAATTGGAATGGTAGGCTTTTCCCATCCTGTCCGTTTCTTGATATCTTACGGTTATCCCGATTTTTGTTTCACCCATTACATGATTTTCGGCCGGAGGTACTTATTCAAGATTCAGCGTAAATTTGTATATGCTGAAACCCCCCAGGTCAAGATTCTCCTCTTCGATAAAATTCATCTTCTTTACCAGATTTATCGCCTGGGCCATTCTGCCCGTGGTCCTGAAGACTATCTTTTTGAAATTGTTTCTCTTGCAGTGCCTTATGACCTTCTCCATCAGGAGGGTCCCGTAACCCTTCCGGCGGCTTGCGGAATCTACGAATAACCTCCTTACAAGCGCAGTATTGTTTGACTCCTCTTTTATGCCCACAGTTCCCACTATTTTATTTCCCGCATCGAGCACAAGGAACGCATCTTTCTTTCCGCCGTACGACTGCCCTATGTCGCCTATATCGCTATCTTCCTCAAATACCTTTTTGTCAAAGGGGTATTCCTTCGTCAATATAGAGAGTATCAGGTCTTTTACCTCTTCATTGTCCCTATTCTGGAATTTTCTGACTTGCATCTCTCCTCCCCGGCTCTCTTTCGTTCGGAAGCCGTTCGGCTATTTTTTTGCTAGACTTCAGCCATTAATGTTATCCAGGCTTCCCTGGCCCTGGGTCCGTCGAACTCGCAGAAGAATATTCCCTGCCACCTCCCCAGCTTGAGAGACCCGTTTTCTATTATTACGGTTTTGTTCGCTCCCATTAAACCGGCTTTTACGTGAGCGTCAGAATTGCCTTCCGCGTGCTTGTAATCCGCGACGGCGGGTATGAGTTTTTCCAAGACACTCAATATGTCTTTTTTGACGGATGGATCGGCGTTTTCGTTAATGGTTACAGCGGCGGTGGTGTGCGGGACGTATATGGTGCAGATTCCGCGGGATATTCCGGATTTCTCGATGCATCTGTTTACATCGCCGGTTATATCTATTAATTCGGTTCGGCTACGGCTTCTGACTTTTATATTCTGCGTCATCTTCGTGTAATGTATGCTATCCCCTCTTCTACGACGCGTCGAGGAACGGCTTTTACCACTTTTACCTTGCCTATCGCCGTAGGCAGGATAAAGGTGTTTGAGCCCTCGACGAATTTTTTGTCGTGGCCGAGGGAGTTCAATATCTTTTTTACCTTTACCTTTCTTGCCGAGATCGGCAGATCCGCCTTCTTTATCAGGGATATGATCCTTTTCAAATCGCGCTCTCCCAGCATACCCATCCTTACGGCCATAAATGCCGCTGCCGCCATTCCTATAGCGATTGCTTCCCCGTGTGTGTAACTTCCGCTGTATCCGGTAGCGGATTCTATTGCGTGGCCCAGCGTATGCCCGAAATTCAATATAGCCCTTATGCCTTTCGTATCCCTTTCGTCTTTTGAAACAACCCGCGCCTTGATGTCGGCCGAGCGCAGTATTACCCTGTCCAGAAAGTCCTTTCTCAAGTGTTTTGCGGCTCCTATGTTCCTCTCCAGATACCCAAATAATTTTCTGTCGCTTATGACGGCGTATTTGATTATCTCCGATAACCCGCATTTTATCTCTTTTTCCGGAAGGCTTTTGAGAAGATGGGTATCGGATATGACGACTTTGGGTTGATGGAAGGCGCCTACAAGGTTTTTGGCTACGTCAAGGTCAATTGCTACCTTGCCCCCCATGGACGAATCTACCTGGGCTACAAGGGTAGTAGGTATCTGGACGAGCGGGACCCCTCTTCTGTATATGGCCGAAACGAAACCCGCTAGGTCTCCAATTACACCTCCGCCGAAGGCTATTATAAAGGGTTTTATTCCTTTGTCAAACTTCGCTATCTTCGCTAAAAGTTCAAGGAGAGCCGATTGCGATTTGCTGGATTCCGAATCAGGCACCTTAAGCGTGCGCACCTTTATGTCGCATTCGGCCAGAGACTTTGTAAGGAGTCCTCCGTAAAGCCCGTATATTTTGGAGTTCGTGATTATTATACCCTGACTCCCTATCTCAAGGTCGGTTATGATACTGCCGCTTTTTCTTATAAGCCCGCCCCCGATCAATACACTGTAGCTGTTTTTCCCAAGCTCAAATTTTATTTTTTTCATGCCTTCTTTCATATTCTATTGCGTCTTTGACAAGAGATTTCGGAAAACCGATATCGGTTACTGTTATTTCACCGGCGCAGGAAGGGCCGGCATTCACGTAAAAACCCTTTTTGGGAAGGGCGAAGGTAACGGTCCAACGCGCCCTTATCGCCTGAGGGTTTACTTCACCCGTGGTTGAGTCCAGGCCCGAAGGAATATCTACCGAAACCACCGGTATTTCCCAACTGTTTATGGTTTCGACTATTGCAAGAAAAAGGCCCGACAGCTTTCCCGTGAACCCCGTGCCCAGAAGGGCGTCTACCACAAAGGAGGGTTTTTTGCCCTCAAACACCTTTCTTAGAGCAGATACAGTATTTAGTTCGGTTATGCCGCAGCCGGTGCTTTTCAGAATCTTGTAATTGTGAAGAGCTTCGCCTTTTATTTTGCAGGTCTCTACGGCCAGAAAGAGGTCCACTTTTCTGCCTGCCTGGAAGAGTTTTCTTGCTGCCACGAATCCGTCGCCGCCGTTATTTCCTTTACCGCAGAAGAAGGTTATTTCGCGGATATTTGAGGCGGCTAATATATTTGATACCTTTTCGGCTACAGCCCCGCCTGCGTTTTCCATCAGGCTTCTTGCGGGAATGCCGCTGGACACAGCAAGGGCATCCAGCCGTTTTACGGTAGCGGCACTTACGGGTATCATCTTACTTTACTTCCCGGTTTTATCTCTTTCTCCGGAACTATCAGGCTCAGGGTGTCTCCGTCCTGTGCAGCCAGGAGCATCCCGCACGACCTTACACCCCTTATCACCGCAGGTTCGAGATTTTCTATTATCACTATATTTTTTCCTACCAATTCCTCTTTCGGATACGCACCTTTTATTCCCGCGACGATCTCTCTTTTCGCGGAAACGTTCTTTTCGCCGGAAGCGGTTTCTTTTTTGTCTCCATTATCTATAGTGAGCACATAGAGCTTATCGGCATTGGGGTGATCGCGTACTTCCAGAACCTTTGCGGTTACTAACTCAAGTTTTTTAAAATCTTCGAAAGATACCATATTTGCCCCTTACCTCACCTCTGTTTCTTTCCTTCCTTCTTTTCGGCCTTTTCAGGGCCTCCCTTTTTGGCAGCTGATTCCCTTTCGGGCGTACCGGCTTTAGCCTCCGGTTTCGTTGCCTTATCTTCGGCAGCTACTGCGCCTTCCGCGGCTGCGCCTTCCGCCTGAGTAGTTTCTTCTACCGGTTTCTCCTTCTTTATTTTAAGTTTTATAAGTTTCATCTTAGGCATTCCGAAGATAGAATCTCCCTCGTTCCATTTGCCTTTGTCTACAAGAAACTTCAGTCTTTCGAATCTCTTCCAGACAGATCGATGAGCCTTGTCCTTGGAGCCCGACTTGAGGCTTGAATGTTGCGACATCTCTCCTCCTTAGATTTTGCTTTTTTAATTATCCGAAACGACCTTCCTTACATACGAACCGGGGTATCTTTTGCTTAATTCCTCGAGCATGCCTTCGGATTCTTTTTTACTGACGAATCTACCGACGCATACCTGTATCCATTGACCCGATTTCGAGGGAAGCGTAAAGGTATCGTAACCTTCACCTTTTAGCTTTCCGGCCTCATCTTCTGCGTTATCTTTCCTCTTAAAGGCCACAACCTGTATAGTATAGGGCTTGGAGGCTATCGGCTCCTTTTCCTTTGCTTCTGCTTGACCGTCCCCTGTTTCCGATTCTTGACTTTTCTTTTCCTTAGATTCGATCGATACCTTTTCTGCGTACTCCCTGTACACGTTGATATCCCGGCCTTCTTCAGCCCAGCCTTCGGCCTCTGTTTTCATCTCCCTCTTCCGCAACTCGGCCCCGTTTTTTTTAATTATGGGCCTTTTATACTGATGCAGCGCGGTCCTTCTGCCTTTTTCCGTGCCCAATGAGAAGCAGATCACGAAAAGCATTACCGAACCTATAAAAACGAGAATAAGGTTTTCGTAAGTAATGCTTAATGTCAGCTTTTTTCTCCGCAGGAAATCCTGCCTAAAAAAATAATACGGTCTCTTCGTTTCGTTGCCGAAGGAATCGGAAAAGAATTCGCCCTGCTTTTCTTCACTCATGACCCTCTTACGCTTTCTGCGTCTGCCCGCACGGGCCTTCATAACTGACTCTTTATCATACTTATTCTGTAGTGATTATATCAGCTGGTTAGGTATAAGTCAATACATCTTTACCGCGCATAAACACGCCATTTGTACTATGTCCGAGAATCCTGCGGCCAATCTTAGGCCTGGAGGCTCCTATTTTCTTAAGCGGGGCGGTTCATATTTTTATTACCTATCCGGGAGAAGCAGGTTGCGACAAAGAGATATTTTATTGCGAAAATGCGGGGCAGAGTATCTTAAAATCGCAGAATTTGCAGCGGTAAGAGGGGGAGGGTTCAAAACGTCCGTCTTCTATGCTTCTTATGATCTCCTCTATACGGCATTTTGTATCGTCAAGATTTTCGTAAGTTCTTACGTGACTTACTTTTTTATTGGAGGTTAAATAATAAAAACTGAGTTTTCCCACTTCCAGGCCCAGCTTTTCGATGGCGGCTATTGCATACAGGTCCAGCTGAATAGTAGATTTCCTTTCCGTTTTTCCGGTTTTGTAATCTATGATTTCGGCCTTCCCATTCTCCATTTCGTCGATTCTGTCGATAAATCCTTTAAAAGGTCTCCCCCCTAACTCCAAAGTGAATTTTTTCTCAAGATACATGGGGGGCTTGAGATCGTCTTTGTTTTTGCGGTAGAAAGCGGCAAGCTCGTTTTTACCTCTCGTTTTATATGCTTTCTCTTCCTTTTTGGACCTGTATCCTGACGAAACCCATTGCTTGTCATAGATAGCCATCAGTTCTTCGAGATTCACGTCAACGCCTTGCTGTACGCGAGTATAGAACTCCCTTAGGGACTCGTGTACGACGCTGCCCAGCGAGAAATAGGGCTTCGGTCTTCGGGGGACACTATTGATATATGTGAATTTGTACTGGAGAGGACAGCTGATGTACGTTTCTATCTGGGTGAAGCTGTAAACATTGTCGCTTTTAAATCTTTCGAGAAGGTGATGCGGGATGCTAACGATGCTTTTCTTCTTCTCTTTGATCGTCCGAAGCGAATTAAACATCGTCTCTATTTCCGATTTCATGCTTTCTGACTTTTTATTTAACCCTGTTCCCTCCAGATCCTCTTCCCCCAAATCAGCCGCTATCTTGGCCAATTTGCGGAACGCCCCGATCTTCGCTGCCTCAAATCCGGAGAGCGGTATTCCGTTGACGCATGTCATTATTTCGGCATCTTGCGGCGTCGTTAACCTGGTATTTCCCGACCCTTCATCGGTTTCCAGTATTTCCTCGAGAAAGACCGAAGGTCTGGTGTATTTCTTCTTTACGCCACTGAGAAAGAGTCTATCTTTGGCCCTTGTCAGGGCTACGTAGAAAAGCCTTCTTTCCTCCTCGATGTGAAAATTGCCTCGGGGAAGCTGTTCCTTAATCAGGGCCTCGGGGAAGGGGATGGGTTCGCTCTTGGCAGAGCTGGGAAATCTGTTTTGCACCAGGCTTATGACGAATACATGGGAAAATTCGAGCCCCTTTGCCTGATGGACGGTCATAAGCTTTACCCCGTATGTATTTTCGTTATCGAATTCATTTTCCATCTTTTCGCCGGAATCGATATAGGTGTTCAGGTATTCTACCAGATCCGACAGCCTGTTTCCCTGCCGGGAGTCCGCATAGCTCACTATCAGCCTGTACAACTTGTTTAGGTTCCGCATAGCTGGCGCCCCGCCCGTTTCCTGGCTCAGGAAGGCCCTTTTCAGTATGGAGGTCCTCTGCGTTATCAAATCGTAAAAGAATTCCTTCGCGGGCTCTCTAGCCGCCTGACGCTTGAGATTCTTCACCTTAGCGAGAAACGCGGCGACCGCCTCACGGGAGGATTCTCTGATACCTATTTTTGATGTGTCTTGCAAAGCGGAATAGAGATCTAGGTTTTCGTACCGGGAGTATCTCGCTATGGAGGAGATGTCCTCGTCTCTTATGCCGTAGTCTATGGAAGAAAGGAGTTTATAACAGGAGGCGTTGTCCGATCGGTCCGTCATAAGCCTCAAATATGCTATCGCTTCTTTTACCTCTTCGGATTCGAATAAACCGATTCCCCCTATAATGACGTAGGGTATATTTTCCAGTTTAAGAAGTTTTGCGAGCTCCTCTTTGTAGGAATGGGCTCTGTAAAGCACTGCTACCTCGGAGATGTCGCTTTTATCGGCATGGATCTCTTTTATCTTCGACAGGACCCATGTCGCCTCCTCCGCATAATCGCGAGCTACCATTACCTCTATCTTCGGCCCCTCTCTCCTTTTCGTCCAGAGCCTCTTTTCCGGATCGTATCTGTCTATATTATTGGCTTTTATCAGATTATCCGCAGTTCTCAAGATCTTTTTTGTGGATCTGTAATTCTCTGATAACTTTATCTTTATGTGATTGGGAAAATATTCCTTAAATTTGGTGAAACTCGCGTAGCTGGCCCCCCTGAATCTATAGATTGCCTGATCGTCATCGCCGACAACGCAGATGTTTCCGTGCGGCCGCCCCAGCATGGATACCAGCTCTATCTGTGCTACGTTGGTGTCTTGGAACTCATCTACGAGTATATATTTGAAACGTTCGCGCAGTGAATTCAGAATATGAGGCCTCTTTTTAAAAAGGGTTATGGTCTCGGCTATGAGATCCCCGAAATCAAGATAGCCCATCCGCCGGCACGCATCCCTGTAAAGGCGATGAGCGGCCAGCACTTCCGAGTACTTTTTTTTCTCCTCCTTATTGCGGATCTTTCTGAGGTAACGGTCATAATCGTCTTCGCTTACGAGCTCATCCTTCAAGCGGGATATGAATTTGAGAAGGCCTTCGGCTAATTGGTCGTAGTCGGTAACGTTTGAATAGTAATCCAGCTTAAGTTTCGAAAGTGATCTTTTCAACAGGATCTTCTGTTCTGTCTTGTCGATGAGTCTCGACCTGCCGCCGAGTCCGAGATCAAGGGCGTGATCGCGTATAATTGAATGGCAGAAGGCGTGAAAGGTCGAAAGCGTTATATCCGCAGGATCGGAATCTATAAGATTTCTCGCCCTCTCGCGCATCTCCTCAGCGGCCTTTCTGCTGAATGTGAGGGCGAGGATATTCTCACATTTTATATCGGGTTTCGCCTTGAGGATATAGGCTATGCGATTGGTTATGACGCGTGTCTTCCCGCTTCCGGCGCCGGCTACTATTAATATCGGCCCCTTCAATGTTGTTACGGCCTTAAGCTGTTCTTTATTCAGCGCCCTAAGCCACTCGTCATTTATCGTCACTTTAAAAACCCCTCCATGATGTTCAACTCAATCTGATCTGCCGATATCCTAATCGAAGGGCGTTTGTAATTACCGGTTACTCCGAGCTCCATGCCAAGCCAGCCATTCTCGTCCCGGCACAAAAGCGCCTTTTTTAAGGCATCGGGCATCTTATCGGTCAATTCTTTCGAAAAGGAAAAGTTCAGTTCGCAATCCAGGATGCCTTCTCCTCCGATCCAGCCGGAGCCGAATATGCGCATGGCGGGGCTGGCTGCCCGCAGCTCCTTGAGATGTATGGCATCGCTGTAAAACCTTAATCTGCCCGAGGCCGAATCGAAACTTACGTCCGGTATCCGGGAGATGGCAAGCATATCCGTGACGGAATCGATTATGGCCGTATCTTTGTAAAGTCTTATTCCCGATATCTCCGTGACTACGTCAGCTTTTCCGCATATCATACCCGGTATATTGTATTTTATATCAAGGGTATCCAGATGGCATAACATCCCGCCGGCCTCTCTTATGATAACCTTTTCCATATGAATGCTCTTTGGAATCCTGATAGTTGAGATTGAGAAGTCTATTTCCTTGCCCAGCTTGGATTCCACCGGCCGCAGCATCATTACGGCCAACGGCTTGAAACTTATGGGAAAAATAATCACGGCGGCGGAGGATGCTAGAAAAAGTATGATGAGACCTCTTGCGATAATGCGTTTGGGCAGTTTCATTTTTGAAGCCTTGCGGAGGAGTTTAATGATATCTCTTTTTCATATCCGGCTGCCGTTTCAGCCTTACGCTGATGAGGGATAAAAGTTTCTTGTCGGTGGTGAAACCATAGGCGCGCGTGTTCCTGTTCACGTGAGATATTAATATCTTTGCTTTAGCAAGTTCTTTCAGCGCCTTATCTGTGCGCGGGATACTTTCTCCTATCCACGTTGCTATGCCGCGCGAAGTATCAATGCTGCCGGGATGTTCCGCAAAGAATTTTATTATCTTGTGGTATAATGCTGATTTCATATATTTCTTGAGGCCTGTCATCATATGCCCTTTTTTAAAATTTCTTGCATGGCAGGTTCTTTTACTACTTTCAGGAACGCTTTTACTGCCATAGGGTCGAACTGGACCCCCGAGTTTTTCTTTATCTCTAAAATGGCGGTATCTATGGCGACCTTTTTCCTATAGGGTCTTGTAGTGATCATGGCGCCGAACGCGCTGACCAGACTCATAATCCTGGCGTCCAGCGGTATCTGCTCGCCCTTTAAACCTTTCGGATAGCCGGTGCCGTCGTAGTTCTCGTGGTGGTAAAGGATAATAGGTACCACCGGTTTAAGGAAAGGGATATGTTTGATTATTGCGGCGCTCCTTGCGGGATGGCGTCTTATTATGCGGTACTCATGACCGGTCAGTTTTTCGGATTTCATCAATAGATCGTCCGAAAAAGACATCTGTCCGGCGTCGTGCAGAATGACGGCATAGTGGAGGTTTCTTATCCGGTCCATCCTCAGGCCCAATTCCTTACCTATGGCTATGGCTATCTTCGCGAAAGATTCTCTGGTTTTGTAATTCAGACCCTTGCGCGCATCCATTATGGCCGCCAGCGATTTAATGCTCCCTATGGTTATGTCCTCTTGTTCTTTATAAAGCTGAGCGTTCTTGATGGCTACCGCAGCTTGTTCGGAGAGGGTGAGCAGTATTTCTTTGTCGAAATTATCGAAATGCAAACCGGCTGATTTACCCTTTACGCATATTGCGCCGATAACATCCTCGTCGGTGAGAGGCACGCACAGAGTCTTTTTGGTGCTGACGATGCGCCCCTTGGATATTACTCTTTCTCTCTTTAAAGTCGCGGCGCACCATTTTTTGCCTTTGCCGTGTTTATTTACGACGCCGTTTTTTGCCACTTCCATAACGACCGGGCGTGATCTGCCGTTATTCTTGATGGCTATGCAGCACTGATCGGCCCTGAAGATCTGAAGTGAGAGACGGGCGAGTTTCGGCAACAGTTCGTCGATATTGAGAGTAGAACTTATTATTCTATGTATGGTATGTATGGTCGACAGGGCAATTGCGCGCGGCCTTATTGAATTATATACTTTTGACAGCTCAAGTCTTTTCTGGACCTCCCTTATCAGGATGCTTATGAAGTTTATGAAAAGATCAAGGAGCTCTTCGGATATGTCATTTTCGGCGTTGCACACGATAAGGTGCCCGTACACACGATCGCCCTGAACTACCGGGATGGCAATGCCGTGTTTTTTCTTCCCGCATTCGAAGCAAACGGGCTTCTTTTTTCTCCGCGTCTTTAGCGACAAAGAGATAATTTTCTTCCGGCAACTTTTTAGAGAATTTTTTTTACTTTTTATTAAAGAGCAGCTCGGCTTGCGTTTATCCAAAAGCGCGAGTTCCATGCCATTCTCGGTTAACCATATGTTTATATTCGAGCCTCCAAGGAGAGAGGTCAATATAGCCGTTTCTCTCTTGAAGTTTTCGTCTTCGAGCATTATTTTAAACAGGTCTTTCTGGTGTCCGGTCTCTTTTTTCATCAGCCTAATATGGCCTTATCTTCGTCCAGATAGATTCCTTTGAGGTTTATCTTGATGGCCTCGGGATTACTGGAGTTGGAGATGGCCTCTTCCCTGGTTATTACCTTTTTCCTGTACAGATCAAGAAGCGAATTATTGAAACTCTGCATTCCGCTTTCTCCCGATTGAAGCACCTTGTATATATTCTCCAGTTTATTGTTACGTATAAGCTTGGAGACTATAGGCGTGACCGAAAGTATCTCGGTGGCCGGAACAAGATCGCATTTTGCTTTATCGTTTGTCTTGGCTACTTTAAGGAGCCTCTGGCATGTGATAGCATTCAGGTTATTGGCCAGTTGGGCCCGTATGTGGTTCTTTTCGGAATTATCGAAAAAATCCAGGAGTCTTCTTATGGCCTGCACCGTATCCTCGGCGTGGAAGGAACTTAAGACGAGATGTCCGGTTTCCGCAGCCGAAATCGAAACGGTGACCCCCTCCCTCTCCCTCATCTCGCCTATGGCTATCACGTCCGGGTCCTGCCTGATGATATGTTTAAGTGCTTCATGAAACGATTCCGTGTCTACACCTATCTCCCTTTGGTTTATAACCGATTTGATGTCCTTATGAATATACTCTATGGGATTTTCGAGTGTCAGGATATGTTTATTTTCATGCATATTTATATAATTTATCATACTTGCCATGGTAGTTGTCTTGCCTGATGAACTGGCTCCCGTAATTAAGACTATGCCCCTTTCGCCTGAGGCTATTTTTTTGAAGAGCCCGGGAAGATTTAATTCCTCAAAGGTCGGTATGACCTCTTTTACCCTGCGCAACACTATGCCGCATTCCCCTCTTTGCCTGAATATATTGACCCTGAATCTTCCGATGTCTTTCGCTATGTATGCATAATCCACCTCGTTCTTTTCGAGGAATTCGTTCTTTTGGCCTTCATTGGTGAGACTGTCTATAATCGTGAGCATGGTCTCGCGAGAAATGGTATCCAGCTTTTTCTGAGGGACAAGAGACCTGTTAAGCCTTAATATGGGAACCGAACCTACCTTTAGATGCATGTCGGAGGCATCTTTTTCCACCACCAATTGCAGCAGCTTTCTCATATCCATTTGCAATACCTTCCCTTTATAATCCGTTTGAGTAATCCTGAATAGAGATCTTCTCTCACCTCATTATTATATATAAATCTGTTAGGTATATCAAACCCTTATGTAAGGTTCCACAAGTTTCTTATATTCATCCAGGGCGTATCTATCGGTCATGCCGGCTATATAATCGCATATAACCCTGTGAGGCGTTTCTCCTCCGAGTTTTTTCTGAAACCTGGTAGGAAGCTGTTTCGGTTTGGACAGATATATCTCGAAAAGCTTCTTTATAAAACGCTCCGCCTTATCGGACATCCTCATAACACGGTAGTGCTGGTACAGATTCTCCAGCAGAAATGACCTCAGAGGTTTTCTTCTTTCGCTCATATTTTTGCTGAAGGCTATTATTTTTGCAGGCCGCCTTTTACTATCCTCGCAAGTTCTTATCTTGAATTTCTTGATCTTGCTTTGGGAGTTTTCTATAAGGTCGGTAACCTGGTTGTTAATGAGCGCCCTAACAGTTTGATATTTTCTTTTCTCCTTGCTTAAGCCGGGGTAGTTTTTATTGATGGCAGTACTGGTTTCCCTCCACAGCCCGATGTTACAAAGGTCCCCTTCAGATATGAGACCGCTTGTAATTCCGTCGTCCAGATCGTGGTTATCATAAGCTATCTCATCGGCTATATCCACTACCTGTGTTTCCAGAAGGGGCAGCGCCTTGGGCTCGAAGCCGTGAAATTCCATTATGATGGAAGGGTGGTCGAAGGACGTGGAATGTTTTACAATGCCTTCGCGCACTTCATAGGTAAGGTTAAGTCCGGGGAAATCCGGATACCTCTCTTCCAGTTTATCCACTACCCTTAAGCCGTGAGCGTTATGTTCGAAGCCTCCCTGGTCTCTCATAAGCACCCTGAGCGCATTTTCCCCCGCGTGTCCAAACGGCGTGTGGCCTACGTCATGGGCTAGAGCGATGGCTTCCGTGAGATCTTCGTTGAGGCCGAGAGCTCTTGCTATGGATCTGGCGATCTGGGCTACTTCAAGGGTGTGAGTCAGCCTGGTTCTGTAGTAATCCCCCTCGTGGTTTACGAAAACTTGAGTTTTATATTCAAGTCTGCGGAAGGCCGTAGAATATATAATCCTGTCCCGGTCTCTTTGAAAAGATGTCCTGTACTCATGTTCCTTCTCTTTAAAAATTCTCCCCCTCGATTCCCTGCTTTTCATCGCGTACGGCGCAAGGATCCTGTATTCCCTGTCTTCCAATTCCCTTCTGGTTTGCATAATCTACCCCTTGATCATACTCGACATTAATATTACCGTTAGAAAATATAATGCGGAAATACACATCACCGCCATTCTTTCCGTATGTTTTTCGTTGCCTGCCCGCAGCTCCCGCCGGCGCAGGGCCCGCAGGGTGAGATATGATAAGACAACGGCGACGACGGCCGGCGCCACATTAATAAAAGAGATCTTGGTCAGGATATTTTTGCCCCTGGTCGATATATCCAGAATCGATATTATGAAGATATTGAACATGTTGCTTCCCAGCAGGTTGCCCGAGGCAAGATTATAAGAGCCTCTCCTGGCTGCGTTATACGATACCGTAAATTCGGGCATTGTCGTTACTACCGCTACTAAAATCAGGCCGACCGACATCTGTCCCAGCCCGTATGTTTCGGATATCTCCTTGCCTATATGGGCCAGCCATATTCCCGAAGCTACTATAACCGAGGCAGCCAGAAAGAAGGACGATATAAGATATACCCCCAGCGGTTTTTTCGGATTTTTGCTCTTTACGTTCGATTCTTGCCTATAAACGAAATAGAAGCCGAAAATATAGAACGTTCCTATAAAGACACTCGCGGGATGGAGGGAAAGTAAGTCGAATGGGATGCCGCTTACGCCGCGGAGAAGAAGAGCCCCTATAAGGACAGCCAGCATTGCCATAGTTATCTTCAATGTCTTGGTATTGGAATTATTGGAAGTTCCGAAGATAGATCCATTAGCCAAAAATAGATCCATGATCGAGAGCACAAAGAGGTTTATTATGACAGCTCCCAGGATGTCCCCCGCGGCTATATCGGGGGCATTCACCGCAGATGAGGTCGAGCTTAATGACGTGACGAGTTCGGGAAGAGATGTTATAGCGGCAAGCAAAAATAGACCTAGAAATCCGGACGAGAAGCCCGTCTTCTCGCTTATCGCATCGGCGTATCCGGACAACTTGGATCCGGAAACCACTATCAGGACGCTGCATATTGCGAATTTAATCCAAAGCATATTCCAATCAAGCGAATGCGGATGAAATCGTAGACCTCGCTTTTACCGATTGTTCTCTTTTTCCGATTCGATTGCTTTTCGCGCCTCCGCAAAGAAGGGTTCGGCGAATTCCGTGGTCCAGGTCTTTTTGTCAAAGCCCCTGGTTTGGACTGTCTCTTTAAAACCCTCAAATTCCCTGTAATATGATCCGTAGATGTGAAAACTGTCGCTTATATCGACATAAGAGCCCGGATTTACGGTTTCGTTACGTAAAACGGATATCTTTTCGGCGATACACCTCTGTAGGTCCGTTAGGGCATACATGTTCATAAAGGAGGCCTTGAAGGCATCTCTGCTTCTCCAGTGGGAATTCATATTTAAATACTTCCGCCCCGTTTTGTCCTCGCTTATCCTGAACCAGATCCTCTGTAAGCAGGGCGGATCGTCGGAGGCCCTGTCCAGCTTTGGGTTCCAGGTTATAGCCTGGGCTCTGCGGGAGAAGGGGACCGAAGCCATCTTTTTGGCGGCAGCGTCTATCTGATTGATCCGCTCCCCCTCCATCTCGTAGGAAAAGAGTCGCTTGTGATAGGTGTAGGTCCATTTTCCCTCTTCCGGGCTTATCCAGTGGTCATGTATGCCCTCGACAACCTCCTGCCTGTAGATCTCTAAACTTTCAAGCCCTCCCGGAAAGGCTCTGTGTATGCGAGGCTCAGCCCAGGGTTTCTTTACTGCCATTATCATAGTTGAGTCTCTGCTTTCCGGGTCACCCTCCCTGTCGTATTCCGTGCGTATCCTCATCCCGTTTTCCCATACCGACAGGACTGCTTGTTCCCAGACCTCCGGCAGGGTCTCCGCCTCTATCTTTATTACGGGAAGGGTCATTTTTTCCTGAGTCATATCCTTATTATTTCTCCCCTGATTCCGCCGTCGACTGTCAATATGCCATAGGAATTGAATTTTGCAAATACCTTGTCAGTGGGGCTGCCCGGGTTGAAGAATAGTATGCCGTCGACGGTTCTATTAACCGCTGCGTGCGAATGCCCGAAGACTATGGCGTTTATATTTTTCGGGAAATCTTTTCTGACTTTATCTATAAGATTGACAGGAAACCCGTAGCCGTGTATGAGACCTATTGTTACTCCTTCTACGTTTATCATTCTCTTTTCGGGAAGTGCCTCTTTTACCTGGGGGGAATCCATGTTGCCTTTTACGGCTATGATCTCGGCAAGCGTGCCCAGGTAGTCAATGATATCCAGGCTTGTGATATCGCCTGCGTGGAGGATAAGATCCACGTTCTTGAAATCATCCGTCATTTTTTCGGGAAGCGGCTGCGGGTCGGAGTACAGATGAGTGTCGGAGAGCACGCCTATCCTTTTCATGAAAGCCTCTCCTTCTTCATCTGCGCTACCTCGTTCTTTTCGTAGATATCAAAAAGTTCGTCGAGAACGCCCTTATCCCAGATCCAAATTTTGAGTTCTTTCGCCAGTATGGTTGCGTTGATTTCGATACCGTGAAGAGGGATTATGACTCTGCGTTGAAGGTTGGGTTTGTACTTTAGGCTATAAGTTAAAAATTCCATGATACAGTATTCGTCTGCCTTTTTGGCCGGAATATGAAAGAGCGATAGGCTATCCCCTTTTCGGGCCTTTATGTATCTTTCCCCGGCCTCCTCAGCGATTTCCGTAGCGTCGAAGTTCTGAAGTCTCCGCTTTTTCGAATTGATCTCCACTATTTCGTTATCGAATGAATCGATCAATTCTTTTATCCTCAGGGCGTCGCTTTTCAGGCGGTTTTTGAGATACAGGCGTATCATATCGTCGGCTTCCGCCCTGAAATTGTCGGTCCTTTCGGATATACTGCCTACAAGGGTCGTTCTCCTTTTGTGGTAGACGCGTCTAAGCCAGAATTTCAGAAGCTTGTCGTAAAATCTATATACGTTTCCGGTTTTGAAGATGAGATTTGCCTCCTGCAGGATATCGATGTGCTCCGGTATCTCTTTTCTGCCGGCTCCGGTCCATTTCGCCAGTTCCCTCTGCTTGAATATACCGTGAGCAAGAGCTATCAGGGTCTCTTTGCAGCCTTCCTTCTTCGTATCCAGTATATCACGCAAAAGATTGGCGAAGAACTGGTTAAAGGTACCTCGCGATGAGTAAAGAAGTTCCTCCAGTGTGTCTATGACGACAGGCTGCCCGACCGACAGCATTCTCTTTTTGTCGGTTATGTTGATTATCTTGCTGCTTAACACGTCCAGGTAAAATGGGTGACCGTCGGCGAACGATATGATGAAATCCATCAATTCCTCATCCACCTCAAGGCCGGCAAATTTCTTTTGCAGGAATGCCTTGCTGGTCTGCACATCGAACCCGGCAATGGTCAGTTTCTCGAAATTGCCGAATAGAAGCGCCAATTTCTCCGAGAGTATCTTTTTTATCTTAGAAACTTCCGAACTTGCCACTATGTATAAAGTGTCCTTTTGCGTCATTATCTTCTTTCCGAATCCCCTAAAGGGGTCCTTGAGCGAGAGTCTCGAGAGGTTGTGGAATTCGTCAAGCATAACAACGCAGAGGATACCGCTTTCGTCCTTTATGACGGAGGTGAGATTCAAGAGTTCGGAATACGCGCCGTCGTTATCCTGCATCTTGAGCATGTCGAATATGGCCTCTATCCTTTGCACTGTCTGCGGAATAAAATCTCTGCATTCTTCAACCAGAAAATCCAGATCGTCTTTCGCCTTTTTACGCTTATATTTTAGAAAGTTATAGAGAAGCATTCCGATAAATCTACCGGCGAAATGCTTAAAAGGTTCCTTTATGACCTCAAGGTAAATAAGCATTATTCCCGAGCCCGAGAAATTGAATAAAAACTGGTTGAGGATGGAAGATTTACCGGTGAGCCTGTGGCCCGTCAGTGCTATATTCTGCCTGTAGCCGCTTTTCAGAGCGCTTATCCTCTTCTCGAGAATGGCAAGGACTTCTTGTCTTCCGAAGAATTTTTCGCCTACGACCGGATCAACGAGCATCGATTGCCTCTATTATTTCATATCGGGTGTTTCAGGGTAGGTAATAAAACGGGTTTATCGGCTCATGGCCTTTTCTGATTTGAAAATGGAGATACGGCCACTCGGCCCTTCCGGTATTCCCTACCCTTGCTATTGCCTGGTTACGTTCTATCCTGTCTCCCACATTGACAAGTATGCATGAGTTATGCGCATACACCGTGGAAAAGCCGTTTCCGTGGTCCAGTATTATAGTTTTACCCAAACCCTTCATGTTCTCTTGCGCAAAACTTACCACGCCTTCGGCGGCGGCCACTACTTTGCTGCCTTCCCTGGCTTCAATGTCTATGCCCTTATTCTTCACCAAGCCCTTCTTCTCGCCGAAATGAGATATGACGCGTCCCACTACCGGCCAGGAGAACGCCACCGGCACGCCTTTTATACCTGGGGCCTTTGCGTATCTTTTAACGGGGCCTTCCTGAGGGATGAAGAGCTTTTGACCTACATCGATCTTTGTCGCGCTGGGCATGCGGTTGGCATTGACTATGTCTTCGACTTCCGTGCCGTATGTCTTGGCTATTCTCCACAGGGTGTCGCCTCTTTCCACTACGTGGTAGACCCCGGAAGGCGTTTTTCTCCTTACCTTTTCGGCGACAGGCCCTCTAGAAGCGCATCCGCCCAGAAAAGAGGCGCCTAGAACGAAGACCCCCGCGATGATTAACGCCTTTCCTTTTTCCATTGCATTATTTCCATGGGTTTAATATGTTCGATTTCTCCTTCCGCTCCTTTATAATTCTTTATGGAGCGGGTGATGGGAATCGGCACCCTCGCCCGGCTCACTTTGTTCGCCAGGGTGCTCGGGTCGGCCACTCGGTTTCTGCCGCTATTTCAAGAAGTTCTCCGAAGCAGGCGCTCTTCCTCGCTATTCGCTCGGCGAAACATCTCTTCGATTTCTCCTTCCGCTCCTTTATAATTCTTTATGGAGCGGGTGATGGGAATCGAACCCACGCAGCGAGCTTGGGAAGCTCGTATTCTACCATTGAATTACACCCGCCTTTTAGTTAATATCGGACTTAGAATCTTGTCAGACGCCTGTATTCGTGATACCGTCTCTGCACGTCGCTATAGCTTATTGAGGAAAGTTTTTTAACACTGAAATCCTCAACCGCATGTGAGGCCATGACGGTTCCGTAAACTATACCCTTTCTTATCTCTGAATCAGATGTGAATCTTCCGCTTTTCCTTATATAACCGATGAGGCCACCGGCAAAACTGTCTCCGGCACCGGTAGGATCATATACGCTTTCCAACAGGTATGCCGGCGCAGAAAAGACCGAGACTCTCGAAAAGAGTAGGACGCCGTGTTCCCCCTTTTTTATCACGACTTTCTTGGGCCCCAGCTTAAGTATCTCTTTGCCGGCTTTCAGAAGGTTGTTCTCTCCCACTAACTGCCTGGCCTCGGCCTCGTTGAGCAGGAATATGTCTATTTTGCCTAAGAGATCGATGAGAGTCTTTCTCTTGTTTTCAATCCAGAAATTCATGGTGTCACAGGCTATCAAACGCGGTCTCTTGACCTGATTGAGCACATAGGATTGCAGGTCGGGGTCTATGTTTGCCAGAAAGACTATATCGCTCCTTTTGTATTCCGTGGGTATTTTAGGTGAGAAGTTCTCGAACACATTCAACCGTGTTTCGACGGTTTCGGCGTTATTGAGGTCGTACCCGTACCTGCCTTTCCAGCTGAATGTCTCTCCCGCGGCCGTCTCAAGCCCCTTTATGTCGACATTTCGTTTTACCAGCATTTCCGTATATTTTTTCGGAAAATCTTCCCCGACCACTGCAACCAGATTTACCGGGGCAAAAAAACGCGCGCTTAAGGAAAAGTATGTCGCGGAACCGCCGAGTGTCTTTTCCGTGTGGCCGAAGGGCGTTTCAATCGAATCTAGCGCCACGGATCCAACTACCAGTATAGACATTCCGTACCTCCGTTAAGGCGTTTTTGCCTTTTTGGTAATCTCGTCAAAGATCTTTAAGGCGCAATACCTGTCGCACATAGTGCAGACGTCTTTAACGAGAGGTTTGGAGCTCTTTCTAAGAGACCTGCTTTTCGACGGATCTATGGAAAGCTTTAGTTGCGTTTCCCAGTCTCTTTCCTTTCTGGCCCTGGAAATCATGTCGTCGACTTTTCCGGCATCCTTTACGTGCTTTGCTATGTCCGCGGCGTGGGCAGCTATCTTTGAAGCAATAACACCTTCCTTTACGTCCTGCGCCGAAGGCAGTCTCAGGTGCTCGGAAGGGGTTACGTAACAGAGGAAATCGGCGCCGCTGGCTGCCGCAATTGCGCCTCCGATTGCTGCAGTGATATGATCATAACCGCTTGCGATATCGGTAACCAACGGCCCGAGGACATAAAAGGGCGCGTTATCGCAGAGGCTCTTTTCCATGCGGACATTCGTTTCGATCTCATTTATTGGGACATGGCCGGGCCCTTCTATCATCGCCTGAACACCTTTTGCCTTCGCCCTTTTTGCCAGTTGCCCCAAGGTGACGAGTTCCTCGATCTGCGCGCCGTCGCCAGCGTCTTTTATGCAGCCCGGTCTCATGCCGTCCCCCAGCGATAGCGTGATGTCGTATCTTTTCGATATCTCCAACACGTCATCGAAATGTTCGTAAAGAGGATTTTCCATGCCCGTTGTTAACATCCAGTTTGCCAGTATCGCTCCTCCTCGGCTCACTATATCCATCAGCCTTCCCTCTTCAAATAAAATCTTTACGGCGTTCCGGGTTACGCCTGCGTGAATAGTGAAGAAATCCACGCCTTCGAGGGCCTGTCCATTCAAGCAATCCAAGATATCGCCTGTAGTTATGTCTCCCAGTCCGGTTCTTTTTTCAAAGGCCATCGAAGCGACTTCATATATAGGAACAGTCCCGACCGGTATTCTCGATCTCTCCAGGATTGCCCGTCGAGTTCTCTTCATATGCCTGCCGGTTGAGAGGTCCATCACCGTATCGGCTCCCGCCTTTGTGGCTATTTCCAGTTTTTTTATTTCGTAACCCGTGTTGTCATGACCGGGGGATGTCCCTATGTTGGCATTTACTTTGGTTCTCAGACCTTCTCCTATACCGCAAAGTTTCTCCGTCTTTCGCAGCCTGCTGGACGGTATCACTATGGAGCCTTCCGAAACCCCCTTAGCTATGAATTCCCCGCTCAGTCCCTCGAAAGAGGCTACCTTCTTCATCTTAGAGGTTATTTTTCCTTTTCTTGCGCGTTCTATCTGAGTCATCGGTTTCTTTCTGGTAATATATGTTTATATCCTAGGAACCAATTGCTTTCCTAAGTCCCTTTACGGAATTGAACACTTTTTTATTTCCTATGGCTGCATGCACGCATGCGACCTTAGGGATACCGGCATCTTTAAGAATCTTTATTCTCTCCTCCGTGATGCCGCCGATCGCAAAACAGGGTATTCGGCTTTTCCTAAAGACCTCCTTTGCCTTTTCTAATCCTATCGGCTCAAGGCCCCTTTTGGTCTTAGAGCCGAAGACAGGACCTATAGCGATATAGTCCGCCCCCTCATTCTCGGCCCGATAGGCCTCTTCCGGGCTGTGGGTAGAAATCCCTATGAACCCTTTTTTAAATATACGTCTCGCCCTTTCGAGGGGTAGGTCGCATTGACCGAGGTGAAGACCGTCCGCGCCCACAAGGGAGGCTATATCGGGCCTGTCGTTTATGACAAAAAATACCTTCCCGCCTTTCAGGGAGGTCCTTATCCGTGAGGCCTCTTTTAAGAATTCTCCGTCGGAGGCCTCTTTATCCCTGAACTGTATTATATCTGCGCCTCCCTCCGCCGATTCGCCGGCGACGCGTACTATATCTCTGTTTTTAAGAGTCCGCTTATCGATGATGATATAGAGCTTACAGTTTCTTAATGACATTTCTTTCTATCCGGTAGAGACAGAAGCGCAGCGTTTTGAAACTTTCGGAGCTCGAAGCATTCTTGAGTTTAGAAAATTCCTCCAATACGCGCGCGGATTCTTCGGCCCTCTTCATGTTTGCGCTGAAGATGTCGGCTACGGAATTTCTCTTTACCTCGGTTGCCATTGAGTGTCTGCCCACGTCTTTCTCCGGGTAACGGCTTTTCTCTAATGTCCTACCGTCTCCTGCCATCTTTTCGGCGGCGCGGGTTGACGCGTGCCTTATTCTCTTCAGTTCTCTGGCAGATCGCCCGTCTGAAAGAACGAATCGCGATATGTCCTCGCATACTCTCAGGGCTTCTCTCAGCCTGTTCGTATTGGCGTCTATCAGTTTTAATATCTCCTTTTTCACCGTTGGTTCCGTTGCCGTTTCGAAGCTTTTTTCTTTTTATAGACCCTCTCGATGATATTTGAGGTTGAATACCCCTTGGTCAAAGGTATGCTTATGATCTTGCCGCCTCTTTTGTCGATAAAATCGCCGCCGACGATATCATCGACTTTCCAATCTCCGCCCTTTACGAGTATATCGGGTTTTACGGCTTTGATGATTTCCAAAGGCGTGGGCTGCGAAAAGATGGTAATATAGTCCACGAAGGATATGCACGACAGTACGAATGCCCTATTCTTTTCCCCTGTAATAGGGCGCGTGGCCCCCTTTATCTTCTTTACTGAGCTGTCGCTGTTGAGGCCCACTATCAGTACTTCCCCAAGGGCCTTGGCTTTCTTTAAAAGGTCGAGGTGTCCCTTATGGATGATGTCGAAGCACCCGTTTGTAAAGACTACCTTCTTACCCGTCTTCCTCAACCTGGATGCGATGCGGGTGATTGTCGCGATGCCTTTTATTTTGCCGTTCATTTTCGCATTCCGTTTTAGGATAAACCGCTAATCGCCTTCGACGATTTCGACTATTATGTGACCTATCAATATGTGCGTTTCCTGGATGCGTGGGGTATCACAGGAATCCACCGTAATGAAAAGATCGCACAGGCCCGGGAGAACGCCGCCGCCGCACCCTGTAAGCCCTATTACGGTTAGACCTTTTGACTTTGCCAGCCTTAACGCCTCTATCACGTTTTTCGATTTACCGCTCGTAGACAGCCCCATAATCACATCGCCTTCGGAGGCTACCGCTTCCAGTTGCCTTGCGAAGACGGAGTCATATCCGAAATCATTGGCAACGGCGGTCAGCGTGGATGTATTCGTGGTAAGTGCCAGCGCCGCGAGCGGACCCCTCTCTCTTTTGAACCGCCCGACGAATTCGGCCGCTATGTGCTGACTGTCGGCGGCACTTCCTCCGTTTCCGAAGATAATCAGTTTACCCCCTTTTTTGAGACCGTCCTTTAATATCCGGGCGGCCTTTAGGATCTTGGCGGCTTCGGATTCCAGAAGCTTGGTTTGTATATCTATGGAGTTTTTTATCAGTTTTTCTACCTGTTTCATCATATCATCCGCCTACTTTTTCGGTATCTCCGGGGTTCCGTTAAAGTTCGAATGTCTTCTGTATGGCGTAAAGTTTTGGGTCGACGGTCTTGAGTTTTCCTACCGCTTTCTCCAGAGGCACGTCGATTACCTCGTTTCCGCTTAAACTGACCATGCGTCCGTATCGGTTCTTCTCTACAAGCTTGAAAGCGGCTACACCGAACCTTGTGCCGAGCACCCTGTCGGAAGCGCTTGGTGCTCCCCCCCTCTGCAAATGGCCCAATACGGTTACCCTAGTTTCGTAACCTGTCATCTCCTCTATCTTTTTTCCCAGTATACTGCCTATTCCGCCGAGTCTTACGTGGCCGAATGAATCCAGATTTTCTTCCTGTATGACGGCGCTTTTGTCCTTTAACATGGCGCCCTCGGCCACAGCAACTATCCCGTATTTTTTGCCTTTCTTCCTTTTGGCCTTAAGGGTATTGACCACCTCTTTTAGATCAATAGGTATCTCGGGTATCAGTATCACATCGGCGCCTCCGGCGATACCTGCGTAAAGGGCTATCCATCCCGCGTGTCTTCCCATGATTTCCACTATCATAATGCGGTGATGGCTTTCCGAAGTAGTGTGCAACCTATCTATTGCCTCGGTCACTATATTTATGGAGGTATCGAAGCCGAAAGTATAATCGGTGGCCGAAAGGTCGTTGTCTATGGTCTTTGGCACTCCCACTATGTTAAGACCTTCTTTATACAGCTTTGTGGCTACTCCCAGGGTATCCTCTCCCCCTATTGCCACAAGGCATTCGATACCCAGCGATTTGAAATTTTTTTTGCATTTGTCTACTGCGCCTTCTTGCTTATAGGGGTTTGTGCGGCTGGTTCCGAGTATGGTCCCCCCCCTGCTGATGATAGCCGAGACATCCTCTTCCTTTAATTCCATTAAATCCTTGTCAATCAGACCGCTCCATCCGTCCCTAATACCTATTACTCTGTATTTTTTATTGAAGGCGCTCATGGCAAGAGCCCTAAGCACTGGATTTATTCCCGGGCAGTCCCCTCCTCCCGTAAGTACTCCGATTTTCTGCATCCTTTTAAGCTCCTTTCCGTAGCGGGACTACTGTTTAGCTGTTCGAATATTCTATGCCTTTGAAGAAGGGCTTGTTCTTTCCGCCATCCTCGTTTTTGGTATGCCTCTTTTCATTCATTTCCTGAGATACTATCTTGGTTATGTGAACTTTGATGTTTATGGGTTCCTCTATGCCCAGCATATCCTGTATGCGGGTCTTTAGTATATTTTGAATCCTCTCGGTAGTCTCGGGTATGTTCGCGTCCTGATAAACTACCACTCTGTTGGTTATATTTATGGCTTTCTTACCTGCTTTTACGTCGGCCCTGAGCTCTTTTACCTCTCGGATATTGGCGGAAGCGCGCCTGATAAAATCCTCTATTGCAGAAAGCGATATGGTGACCCTCCCGCTTGGATTATCGAAGGCTATGGTCTTTTCCCTCTGCAGGTTTCCCAGAGTTACTTGCACGGCAACAAGGCTGTAGATGATCAGAAGTATGCCGACGCCGCCGGTGGCTAGCCTGAGATTGGTTTGGCCGTAGGAGAAGTCCATTATCCTGAATACCTCTTCCAAGGGTATAAGGTTCAACGAAAAGCCTATAAGCGATATGCCTATTATCAAAAAAACAAGCGTATAGAAGAACATCGTGAATCCACTGAATATGCGCATACCTACCTCCCGTTTTTACGCCGGATTACATAATGCCCAGATCTTCTATGGAGGTATCCTCGACTGACTTTGCCTTTTCTGTGTCGAGACCGCCTCCGATATCGGCGCTTCTGTCCACGAAGATCTGCGATATCTTTATATTTATTTCGGAGACGCTCAGGCCGGTCATTTGTTCAATGGCCGTCTTTACGTTTTCCTGGGCCATCCCCGCCCTGGATGGTATATCTACGCCGTATCTTACAGTTAAATCAAGTGTTATCTTGAGTTCGGCCTCAGGCGTCGATATTAGCTTTACGCCGCACGCCGCCTCTTTTTTCGTAATACGTTCGAAGATATTGCCTATAAAGGAGTTTCTTTTTCTATATATTCCCTTTACCTCGGTGGCGGCTTTGAGCGCTATACTTTTTATTACTTCGTTATCCACTTTTACGTTGCCCAGAGTTCCTTCTCCTATCTCTTTTATTTCTTTTTTCATGATCAATCTTTCGCGGTTAATCTGTCCACAAAATCGGTGGATATATCGCCTTTTATGAAAGAGGCATTGCGGAATATCGTTCTCAAAAAAGGTATCGTCGTTTTGATGGGGCCGATTCTATATTCGTCGAGAGCCCTGCGCATGATAGACAGCGCCTCGTTGCGCGTCCTTCCGTATGAGATGAGCTTTCCTATCATTGAGTCGTAATACGGAGATATCACGCAGTCTTTGTAGACATGTGTATCGATTCTTATCCCGTATCCGCCCGGCGCATAGTATTCGTCTATTTTTCCGGGCGAGGGCATAAAGCCCTTTTCCGGATCCTCTGCGTATATCCTGGTTTCTATGGCCGAGCCTTTCAGGGTGAGGTCCTCCTGCTTCAGCGGGAGCTTTTTACCGGCTGCGATGTTTATCTGTTCCTTGATAAGATCTATGCCGGTTACCATCTCGGTTACCGGATGCTCCACCTGAATCCTTGTGTTCATCTCCATGAAGTAGAAGTCACCGTTTTTATCCAGCAAAAATTCTATCGTGCCGGCACCGAGATAATGGACGTTCTTTGCGGCCTTTACCGCCAGATCCCCCATCTTCTTGCGTAGTTTTGCATTTACGGCTGGCGAGGGAGATTCCTCTATCAGTTTCTGGTGGCGTCTCTGGACGGTGCAGTCGCGCTCCCCCAGATGTATTGTGTTGCCGTGGCGGTCCGCCAACAGCTGCACTTCGATATGCCTGGGTCTTTCTATGTATTTCTCGATATAAACATCGGGTTTTCCGAAAGCGGCCTCGGCCTCTCTTTGAGCGGTAAGAAGGGCGCCTATCAGGCGTACGTCATTGTGACATATGCGCATGCCTCTTCCGCCTCCACCGGCGGAGGCCTTTACCATGACGGGATATTTTATCTTCTTTGCTACTTTTAAGGCTTCTTCCTTGGTCTTGATTACGGTATCGGCGCCTGGAACGACGGGGATACCCGAGCGCTTAACTACGTTTTTGGCGGCAAGTTTATCGCCCATAAGTCTCATATTTTCCGGGGTGGGTCCGATAAATGTGATGTTGCAGGACTGGCATATCTCGGCAAAATGGGCGTCTTCGGCCAAGAAACCGTAGCCGGGATGTATTGCCTCCACATCCGTGATTTCGGCCGCGCTTATTATGTGGGGGATATTAAGATAGCTTGTCGAGCTGGAAGGCCTGCCTATACACACGGCTTCGTCGGCCAGCCGGACGTGGGGAGAATCTACATCGGCTTCGGAATATACGGCCACCGTATTTATTCCCATCTCCCGGCAGGCCCTTATGATTCGAAGCGCTATTTCGCCTCTATTGGCAATTAGGATCTTAGAAAACATACCGTCCTTTACTCGGGTTCCACCAGAAAGAGAGTCTGTCCGAATTCAACGGGGTCGGCATTCTCTACGAGGACAGATGCAATCCTGCCCTTCACGTCCGATTTTATCTCGTTCATCAATTTCATGGCCTCTATGATACATACTACCTGACCGGCCTCTATGCTGTCACCAGGCTTAACGAAAGGCGGTGAATCCGGCGACGGCGCCTGATAGAATGTGCCTACCATAGGAGATTTTATTTCCGAAGTCTTAATGGAAAGCCGCGGGGATGCAGGGATCTCAGGTTTTCCGGTCTGCGGTTTAGCGGTGGCGGGCTGTTCGAAGATTTTGGTCACGTTGCCGTCCGAGCCTTTCTTGAGCCTTATTTTAAGGCCGTTTTTTTCCATCTCAAGCTCGGTTAGGCCATTTTCGTTCATAAGGGCTATCATCTCTTTAATCTCTTTTATGTTCATGGGTTCCCCTCTCTGGTATAGTTTCTCGAAAATCTCAGAGCCCGTGCGTCCGGGTAAGCCGTTTATGACCTTCCGATATATTTTCCTGTGCGCGTGTCTATTCTTACCCTGGTTCCCTTGTTTATGAAAAGAGGCACCTGTATGCTGTAGCCGGTTTCCAGTTTGGCATTTTTTGTACCCGCCTTTACCGTATCGCCTCTTGTGCCCGGCTCGGTATCCACCACCAGAAGGTCTATGAAGATGGGCAATTTGATGCTGATTATACTTCCTTCACAGCTCAATACCGATAGTTCGGTATTTTCCTTCAGGAACTTTTTATTATCGCCGATTATCTCTTGAGAAACGGCTATTTGCTCGAATGTAGATGAGTCCATGAAATGGTATATTCCGTCGTCCTTGTAAAGATACTGGTATTTCTTTTCCTCTATAAACGCATCTTCCACGCATTCCCCGGATCTGAATGTCTTATCGATAGTGGAACCGGTTTTCAAATTTTTGAGTTTTGTTCTTACAACAGCCCCGCCTTTGCCCGGTTTATGATGCTGCGAGGAGATGATGTTATACAACTGACCGTTGATTTTTATATACAACCCGCTTCTGAATTCATTTGTCGATATCATCCGTTATTACCTCATACCCCCCTTTTTTAACTAATATCATATCTTCTATGCGCACTCCGCCGAATCCGGGTATGTATATTCCCGGCTCTATTGTAAAGACCATGCCAGGTTTTAATACGTCTTTACTCTTCCCGGAAATTACGGGTTTTTCGTGTATCTCCAGGCCGACGCCGTGGCCCAAGGCATGCCCGAAGTACCTGCCGAATCCCTTCTTTTCGATGTATTTCCTGGCTTTATTGTCTACCTTACAGGCCTTGATTCCCGGCCTTAAGGACTCCAAGGCGCTTTTTTGGGCGTCGCGCACCACACTATATATATATTTAAATTTGGAGCTTATTCTACCTAAAGATACAACCCTTGTCAAGTCGGAATTATACCCCCTAAAATTTGCCCCCATGTCAATTAGAACAGAGTTATTAATTCCTATTTTTTTCGCTTTTGAAAAGTAATGAGGCTGGCACGCTGAAGGTTGTCCGGCTACTATAGGTTCGAATGCCGGGCCGTCTCCGCCCATTCTCAGGAATTCTCTCTTTATTAGATTCACTAGCTCCGACTCCCTTGACTTTGTGTTTAACTTTTTCTTAGCCGTTTCAAAGGCCGCCTTCGTTATTCGTACGGCATGCCTTATCTTTCTTATTTCGTTTTCTTCTTTTAATGCCCTTACGGATTCTACTATGCCGCACGCCGGTTGCGTGTGTATACCGCGGCAGCGCTTTCTGAGCGTAACGGCCGCGTTAAAGGACATGGAGTTCTCGAAAGCCAGGTTTTTTATACCATCGTCTTTTATGATTTTCGCAAGAACCTCTTCTTCGCCATCCGAATCCTGTACCGTTAATCTGTATTTGGCCGGGGCCGCCTTTGCCGTTTCTTTATACAGGAAAGAGGTTATTATACGGCATTTTTTCCGCCCTATGATTACCTTCGATCCGTCCAGGCGGAGTCCTGTAAGATATCTGATGTTAACCGGTTTTGCCACAAGCAATGCATCGGCACCTGTTCTTTCCAGGACCTTGAGGACTCTATCGATTCTTTTAGTTAGATCCACTTTTATCCCTTTTTGCACAGATCGACTGCTGCTTCCAGGCCCAGCGCGTAGCTTGAAACGCCGAAGCCGCATATCGTTCCTTCGGCTACCGCAGATATGAGGGATTTCCGCCTGAATTCCTCTCTGGAATAGATATTGGAAAGATGCACTTCCACTACAGGTATGTTGATGGCGCTTACGGCGTCTCTGATGGCGACGCTCGTATGCGTATAAGCTGCAGGATTGATTACTATGGCGTCGTAGGTCTTTTCCGCTTTCCCTATCGTATCCACTATTTCGCCTTCGTGATTGGACTGGAAAAAATCTATTTTTATCTTGAGACGTTTTGCCAGGACGCCGAGTTTTTTATTAATAGTTTTAAGGTCTGTGGTTCCGTAGATGCCTTTTTCCCTTTTCCCTAAAAGGTGTAGATTCGGACCGTGTATTATAAGAATATTTATCATTTGCCCTGCTCCTTTATCTCTCTGACCGCCCGGGTCACAAGATTAGTTTTTTATGTATTTTTACCTTCCTTAGCTTCCTCTGCCAGCATTACCGGTATACCGTCCCTTACCGGATAACGACGCCCGCAGTCCGTGCATACGATTTCGTTGCCTTCTTCCCTCACACCTTTTTTGCACACGGGACAGGCCAATATCTTTAAGAGTTCCGCATTTATCATATCCTTTTTCCTTTTGTTCGGCAAGATCCCCCGGCACTCGTTATTATCCGACGGTATCCGGTAATTCCGCTACGTCTATTTTATATTTTCCGAACAGGGCATATGTGATACCGCCTAGCAAAGACATCGTTAAAAGCAGGCACAGCCAGAGGAAGGCGATAAGGAGGCCCTTGTCCTCCCCGATTATGGGACCCAATATAAATACTATAGACATCTCCCTTGGCCCAACGCCGTAGATTGAGGGCATCATGCTTAGCACAGTAGCTATAGACATTACAAGCAGGGCGAGTTTAAGGGATATAGATGAACCTAAGTCACGGGCGAAGAAGTAAATAGCCGCAAAGCAGACAACCTGGCCTAAAATCGAAAGGAAAAGGGCAATGACAATCTTCTCCTTATGATTTTTGATCATATGCATGGCGTTATATGTCTTACTTAAAATACGGTTGAGTCTTTCCGGGGCCATATGTATAAAAAACCGGCTCAAGCCCTTTGCCGCCTTTTTATTTACTATGAATAAAAAAAAGATTATGCTTATTCCCAGGAGGGCCGGCAACAGCCATCTGAAAGAGTATTTGGCAAAGCCTCCTAAGCCGAGCAGAGCCGCAGAACCTAGCAGGAATATGGTGAACATTCCGATAAATCGGTCAATAAAAACGGTTGTGTAAGATTCCAGGGTTCTGCCCGAGCTCTTTGCTATATAGAAAGCCTTTACGAAGTCTCCGCCTGCGGAAGTCGGAAGAAAACTCGAAAAGAAATAGCTCATCAGGCTTAATTTTATCAAATAAAAGCCGCCCATGTTTATGTCCTGCGTGCTTAAAAGCAGCTTCAGCCTTAGGGATATGACTGCTACGGACACCAGAAAGCATAAAATTCCCACCATGAAGATAACCGGGGAAAGATTGCCCAGCGCTTCAAGCATCCTGGGAAAGCTCTCCCTTACCATATAAAGCAATATAGTCATAAACAACAGGCTTATGAACGTGCGGATTGCCAGAGATATCCCGGATTTCATTTTTAGGATTCTATCCTCTTTTTGGAGGCGTCTAGCGATTCTATGTGCACTAACCTGTCGGTGATTTTTATGAGCCTCTTCTCGCTTTCGCTGTAACTGGATTTGGCGTTATCTATGTGTCTGCCTATCTTGGAGAAGTCGGTCGAAAAACGGTCGAAACCGGTCTTCAGATGCGATATGTTAAAGAGTATTTCCTTGGCGCTCTTTTCGATGGCCATTCCCTTCAGGCCCAAAAGGATCACTTTAAGATAGGCGTAGAAGCTGTTGGGCGAGACGGGTATTACTTTTTTGTTTATGCTGTAGTGAAAAAGTCCGGATTCTTCGCTGATCTTTTCATCTTTGATTATGACCTCGTAATAGACGTTTTCGGCCGGTATGTACATAAGGGCGAAGTCAAATGTTCCCTCGGCGGGAACTATGTATTTTTCGGAGATCTTTTTTATATGGTTTTTTATATCGCTGGCAAAAAGCTTTCTGGCCGATGATTTTGCGTCTTTGTCATCCTGAGCCGTCATCTTTTTAAAATTCTCGAGAGGAAATTTCGCGTCGACGGGCACAAGGCCTTCCCCGAATTTGATTACCGCGTCGACCCGCTCTTTGCTGGAGAACTCGTATTGCAGAATAAAGTATTCTTGGGGCAGTATCTGCCGCAGGAGGTCTGCAAGTATGTATTCACCGATTCCGCCGCGCATCTTGGGAGCGCGCAGCAGATCCTGCAGACTTGATATATCCTTGCCTATTTCGTAAAGCCTTTTGTTGGATTCTTCCAGCTTGCCCAGATGCTGCTTGACATCCCCGATTACTCTTGAGGCGTTGTCCAGCCGTCCGCTTATTTGGGTGTTGGCCTGATTGATAAAAGTAAGGTTATGCTTGAGATGGTCGTTGAGATCGCTGTTGATGCTCTTGAGGTTCACCGAGACCTCAGTCAGCACTCTCTTTATATTGCGGGAAAAATAAAGAGCTGCCTGTAAAGCCAGGGCCAGTATCACGGCAAGCGCAGCAGCCAGAACGATAGATACGGTCATGTTCATTATTTACAGTTTTCCGGTTTTTGCTGTATACTTCATTCTCAGTTCGTAAAGCATATTATCAAGCATCTGCTTTTCCGCACCTGTCAGGTTGCCCGATGTCTTTTCATTGAGCATGCCGAGGGTGTCTATGATGAATTTGGCCTGGTCGAGATTTTCTTCTTTCTTATGCGTTATCGGATTGTCCATCTCCCCCAGAAATATCAGCGTTTGCATAGAAAGACTCGAAAGAAAGAGAGTGAAGGTAGGTTCCATCTTCTTCTGGTCCCCTTTTTGTTCCATTATTTCTCCTTTCGGGCATGCTTATCTTTTGACGCTACCCTTTTTTATTCCGGTCTTTTCTCTGATTTTGTTCAGTTTTTCCAAGGCTGCGATTTCGCCCTGGCGTATTATGAATCGGGAACTGGCGAAGTCGAGCTGATTGATGTCGCCGAGATCTGGATTTATCACTATATCGGCCTGACTCACCTGATAACGACCTAATTCCTCACCCATTACCTGGAATGCCTGCAATATCATTCCGAATACGCTCTTGATCCCTGATACGCGCGAACAGTAACCGACATCGACCGCCACAATTATTTCGGCTCCCAATTTCCTGGCTACGTTCACCGGCACGTTATTAAGGATGGCTCCGTCGACAAGTAATCTGTTTTCGAATCGAATGGGCGTAAAGATGCCGGGGTAGGAACAACTTAACCTTATGGCCTGCGAAAGCGGGCCTTCCGTGAAGACGAATTCCTCCCCTTTTTCAAGGTCAGTGCAGACGACGGCCATGGGTATTTTGGTATCTTTAAATGTCTTATCGCCCACGAAATCCTTTATGACCGAATAGATCTTTTCCCCTTTAATCAGTCCCATCATAGGGGGTATCATTATGTCGAGGTTTTCCTTGGGGTTGAATTCCTTGGTTTTCTTTTCGGCTTTTGACATATCCTTTTCAAGGGCAAAGAAGGCCCCTATGAATGCCCCTATGCTAGTGCCCACTATAAGATCGAAATCTATGCCTTCGTCCTGAAATATCTTAAGGATGCCTATATGGGCCAGGCCTCGCGCCGAACCTCCGCCGAGTACTAAAGCCGTCTTTTTCTTCTTGAGAATGCCGGATAAAAAATTCATCAATTTACCATCCCGTCTTTTCAAACCTTTAGCATATCAGGTGAATATCATCCCCGCGTATCCTACAACCGAAAAATAGTCGCCCGAAACGTCACCGCTCGTTTTATATTCTATTAATTCGCCTTTGCGAGCCCCTAGGATACCTGTTGCTGTGAGCATAATAATTACGGGAGCTACGCCGCACATGGAGATGTTCATGCTCTTCACCTTATCCGCGAGGCCTTTAACGTCCATCTCCTGCATACGGGCTATGGCTTCCATATCTTTTGCCTTGGCTATATTCTGAGGTTCGTAGTGGGTCATATCGCTTGACGCTATTATGGTTGCTTCCCTTTTTGCGTACTGCAAGGCGTATGCGAGTTCTGAACCGGCTTTTGCCAGATCTTCGAAATTTGAATTTCCGATGCATATCGGAAGTATAGAGAAGTCTTCCATAAGATGCTGCAGAAACGGGAGTTGCACTTCTATAGAATGTTCGAAATCATGCGCCCGGGTATCCTTTTCGTAAACCCGGGAGTTCTCAGACAGGTAGGAAGCCAGTTCCGTATCTACTTTCACGCTACCTATGGGCGTTATCCACTCTCCGCCGGGGTACACGGCAAAGTCCTTGCCGGAGCCGGTGTGGTTGGGCCCTAAGATCACAAAAATTTCCGTTTCAAGCATCCTCGAATAGACCTCCCCCGCAACCGCCCCGGAATAAATATAACCGGCATGGGGTATTACGGCGCCGAAGACCTTTCGTTTTTCGAGATTACCTCTGGTTATGTCGGACAAGGCTGTTTTTAATTTCGGTTTACTTTCAGGGTAGAATTGACCCGCCACCACGGGTTTTCGCGTTATCATGGAACCATCTTCACCTCGCCTTTAATGACTACGGCAATGCTTTTTTCCGTGCTGAAGTAGAGGTTAGCTTTTTTTAATATTTCCTTTGAGGTAATTTCCGTTATTTTTTCCTCTAAACCCCTGTAATGGTCATATCCAAGGCCGTATATTTCATCCAAGGCCATCCGCATGCCGAAATTTTCATTGCGTTGAAGGTTTAAGAGCTCCGCGGTAAGAAGCTCGGATTTGGCTGCCTTGAGTTCTTCCTCCGTAACCGGTTCCGATTTTAGGATCTTTATCTCGTTTCTTAGCGCTTCTTTAACGGTGCCTATATTATCCGCCGATGTAAGCGCGTAGAATATGAAATATCCCGGCTCCAGGCCAGGAACAAATGAAGAGCCTATCGTGTATGTCATCCCTAGTCTTTCGCGGATATTTGTGAAGAGCCTGCCGTTTATGCCTGATAGAAGAGAGTCCAGAAGTTCCAACGTGTATCTGTCGTCATCTTTTACAGTTGCCGAAGGGAATCCTATTATGACGATAGACTGCCTTCTTTGCATCGATAGATCGATCTCTTTGCCTTTACGGGGAAACTCAGGCGCGGGAGGCGAGATTCCCGGAAGGCCGTTTCGTCCGAAATTATTGAGATCGGACTGGACCGCATTAAATATATCCTCTTTTGCGACTCCTCCCGAAACCGATACGACCATGTTTTCGGGAACGCAGTATTTCCGGTAATATTCGAGAATAGATGCGCGGTCAATGCTATTGATCGATGTATCCGTACCGAGGTGGTGAAGGCTGTAGGGATGGCCTCCGAATAGGCCTTTCTTCATCTGCACGATGCCGTATCTTATTATGTTATCGTCGCGCTTTTTTACGGCAGCCAGAGCAAGTGTTTTTTCCTTGTCGATACTTTCCTGTTTGAACTGAGATTCTTTTATCAGATCGCCCAGGATCTCGATTCCCTTTTCAGCGTCTTCGCTTAAGACCTTTATGGAAACCCCGAATGTGTTGTTGCCGCTTATGTTCTCAATTGCTCCGCCCAGGCTTTCTATCTGGGATTTTATATCTTCCTCACTCATTCTTTTGGTTCCGCCCAAAAGAAGTCTTGAGACTATATTTGATATTCCGTTATTTTGCGGGGTTTCGGATCTTGCGCCCCCCAGGAATAGGGCGGTTATAGTGCATAGAGGGTTCGATCCATCCTCTGCTATCAGAAGCCTCATCCCGTTATCCAGTTTAAAGCTGGATAATTGCCTATGGGAGGATTCTTCATTCGGCGTTTCGGCGGTTTCGTCATTACCGTTGGAAGGAATCAGCGATGAGGTATTTATTCTCATGGGCATCAGATACTTAGAGGCAGCTTCCATCACATCTCTTGCCGTTACCTCCTCGATTCTCTTTACGTACTTTTCGGAAAAAAGGTGATCTCCTGTCAGGATTTCGCTTGTGGCCAGGTCTCTGGCCCTTCCGCGCACCGTTTCCAGGGCATATAGAAATCCGGCCCTTGCCATCTTTTTTGCTTTTTCCAGATCGTGTTTTGATACACCGTTTTTCTTGATATCGTCAGTCAGCTCGGATAGAGCCTCCAGTGCAGATTTCCGGCTTGCCTTCTCGCAGGTGAAATATACGTAGAAGAGTCCTCCTTCCTGCAATGTGTAATTGCCGCTGGATATATCATATACAAGTTTTCTTTTATTCTTCATTTCGCTTGTCAATATCGAGCTGTCGCCGTGACCCAAGATAAGCGAAAGAACGTCCAATGCGTAAAGATCCGGTGAGTCTATTCCCACGCTTTTTGCGCAGACTACAGAATGGACGAGGGAGATGTCTCTTTGCTCTTCGTATCTTCTTTCGGTTACCTGATTCGGTTCTTCAGGGGCGCTAGGCGTATGCAGGAAGTCCATTTTAATGTCGGAAAATCTTTCACTGGCGGCAGCAAGCATCCCCTCCATATCGAAGTCTCCGGCCATCGACAAAACCATATTTCCGGGCGTATAGTGTTTTCGGTAGTATTCATTTAGGTCGGCTGCCGTCAGTTTCAAAAATAGATCGGGGTGACCGAGTATGGGGTATTTGTATGGGTGCTTCAAATATGTTATCCGCCACGCTGCCTCTAAAACCGATTTTACGGGGTCGTCCAAGCTCTTTCTGATTTCATCGAGTATGACTTCTTTTTCTTTTGCAAACTCCTCCGTTTCTATACTTTTCCTCATTACGAATCTTTTCATAATATCAAGGGCCTCGGTTACTTTCGTGCTTGGAACGGTGACGGAAAAGACCGTGTATTCATGGGAGGTGTAGCCGTTTATATAGCCGCCCAGTTCGCGTATCTGACGGGAACAGAAATCTCCGACGCCCTTAAAAAGCATGTGTTCTGCAAGATGAGATATGCCGCTTCCGGAAAAGCGTCCCTCTGTGGCGCCTCCGGTCTTTATGAATATATCTACTTCGGCTATCGGCGTTTTCCGTAGGCTATGCAGAATGAGCGTCATACCGTTAGGAAAGGTTACCTTTCGCGTATTGGTCTGCGAATAAATGTTATCGGTTGAGGATGATTCTGCCGGTGGGCCGGCGAAGCAGATTACTATCAGGATCCCGGTGATTAGGGCTGCAAATTTTCTATTCATGATAGCGTAAAACAGGAGTGCAAGAGAGTTACGCCTGAGGTATCACGGCTGACGCCCTGGGCGTCTTTAAGCGATCTCAGACGGCAGGATGTTTATCAGCTGCGTCTTCCGCTTTTTCTTCTTTTTCTTTTACGTTCGCTGGGTTTCTCGTAGTGCTTTCTCGCCTTTAGCTGTTTTAAGACTCCTTCTCTTTCGATCTTCTTCTTAAAACGCCGCAGCGCCCGTTCAAGATTTTCGTTTTTACCGACTTCTACTCTTGGCATGCGATTATCCTTTCACGTAATTTTCACCTATTATATTACCAGCGGGTTCATTTGTCAAGAAATTTGCTCCAAAGGAAAAAGCTTCTATTAGGGTTTTTTGAGAGTGAAGCGGATAGGTAGTCTGAAAAGAAGTTCTTCTCTTTTCAGGCCTTCGTAAAAAGGGGGAAACGGCGAAGCCGCCTTTACGCTTTCCAGCGCGAAATCTTCGAGATATGAGGAGCTTTTGGATATGCCCTTCACAAGAGAGGCCTCTTTTAAGGCTCCGTTCGAGCCTACTATGAATTTCACAAGAACCTCTCCTTCGCAGAGAAGGCCCCTTTTTGAATCTTCAAGGATCTCCTTAATCTTTTTTCTGACCTCAAGCGAATATCTTTCAATCGTTTCCTTGTCGACGAAGGTAACCCGGATATCTTTCGGGCTTTCTTTGAGTTCCGCGCAGGACCCCCGCACTGTGATCTCGAACTTCTCACTATCTTGACCGCCCGCCATCCCTTTGGCATTACCCGTATCATCATTACCGGTTTCCCGTCTCTCTATTTTTGCCGGCTCCATGACCGGCTCTGCTGTTTTCCGAATAACCTCCAGAGCGGGTTCCCGCAAATACGCTATGTCCACTTTTCTGAAATCGGGCGCTGGTTCATCTCTATAGCCAGCGGCCCACGGATAGATTAAGGCGCTGTGAGCAATCACGGATATTGCCAGACATACTTTAAACGGTAAGCCTTGGAGCATAATAAACCTATTTTACGAAACTCAAATCGATTATCCAGATACCGGTTAATGTTAGTGCCGTCACTATCAAACCCGCTATCACTACACCCGTCAATATGCAGGTAAAGGCGTATCGGAATCTGATTTTAAAAAGGGATGCCGCAATGCAGCCTGTCCAGGCACCCGTGGCCGGCAGCGGTATGGCCACAAGGATAATCAATCCCAGTGCTTCGTATCTTTCCACTATATCGGCTCTCTTCCTCGTTCTTTCGAACAACCAGTCGAAAAAACGTTTAAATAAAGAGAAGCGCCTAAGCTTTGCCGAGACAGGTTCAAGCATCACCAGAAGCGGAATGACAGGCACCATGTTGCCTATGTAGGACAAAAAAAGCGTTTTGTATACGGGCTGGTCTAACTTTAAAATAGCCACCGGTATCGATCCCCTTAATTCCGATATCGGCAGCGCCGAAATGGCAACCGTTATGGCTTCCGGCGGTAAACCTTTTAAAAAATCCCAGATAAGTCTAATCATATTTTATCCGTTCCATGCTTCTCTGCCTATAAGTGGCACAAAGACACAGGGGATGATTTCTTTTCGGATGATTTTGCTTCCATCCTTTTTGTAAACGGTCAAGATCTGACTGAATGCCCCTCCTATCGGGGCTACGAGCCTCCCGCCTTGGCTAAGTTGCTTTAAAAGAGTTGAGGGTTCCGCGGGACAGGATGCAGTTACTATTATCGCCTCATACGGTGCGTGCTCTTCCCACCCCAGAGAGCCGTCACCTATGTGTATATGCACGTTTTTGTATCCCAACGTCGATAAAGTGGTTTCTGCCCTTACGGCGAGCGACGGGATCCTTTCGACGGAGAAGACCTCGCTGGATAATCGGGATAATACGGCAGTCTGGTATCCGCTGCCCAGCCCTATTTCAAGTGTCTTTTCGCTGCCTTTTAATTCCAGGACTTCCGTCATTAATGCTGCAATATACGGCTGGGAGATGGTCTGTCCTTCGCCTATCGGCAGGGGGCTGTCGTCGTAAGCCCGGGATTCCGTACCGGCAGGGATGAATTTGTGTCTTGGGACCTTTCTAAAAGTATCTATAACCGAGGGGTCATTGACTCCTCTTGCTATGATCTGCTTGTCGACCATCCTGTTTCTTTTCGACTCATAGTCCATCGGCTTGCGCCCCATTATTTTACGAACGGAAGCCTGAAAAGAAATGTTATGAATCTTATGGTATCGGGAAAGGCCTTGATCTGGCTTTTTTCCTTTCCGTAAAGAGCCTGTATCGGGACCGAAACTATTTTTTTCCCCGCTCTCGCGGCTTTTATCAGGAGTTCGGATTCCACTTCGAAACGGGAGAATTCTATCGTTATGCTTTTTAGCAGATCCTTTTTCAGCAGCCGGAAACCGCATTGCGTATCGGGTATGCGCTGACCGCATATGGAGGAAACGATGAACGACATGAAGCGGTTAGTAAGCTTACGGTCCAGCGGCATCATTTCCGGATTACCCATCCTGTTTCCTATGACGAGAACATCTTTTTGTATCGTCGCCGCGTCCAGAAATTTACTTATTTCTTCGGGCGCATGCTGGCCGTCTGCGTCCATTACGATTATCTGCTCCGCCCCGCCTCCGGAACGCAGTATATGCTCAAAGCCGGTTTTCAGCGACGCACCCTTGCCCATATTCGAGGCATGCGTTATTACGGTAGCCCCTTTCGACTCCGCTACACTGCCCGTACCGTCGGTGGAACCATCGTCTATAACAAGGGCCTTTAGGCCGAGCGCGGTGAGCCTTTCTAGCAGAGGACCTATCTGCTTTGATTCGTTATATGCTGGTATCAGTATTACTGTTTCCAATTGGAACCGGTTTCGGATACCTCAGTTTTTCCAAATCTCTCCGAACATATACCACTGGTCCGGATATTTTCTTATGTACTGTTCGAAACGGTTGATATATCGCTGCATTATTCCCGTTAGGGCGCAGCCAATTTTGCCCCTATTTTCGGTTACGAAGGGGCTGTCCAGAGAAGCGGTATATCCTGCGTCCGAATCCATCTTTCTGTATGCAAAGGCGGCTATTATGGGAGTGTTTTTTCTCAGGCTGAAGAGGGCGGCCCCGCGCGGCACCACGGTAGGTCTTCCGAAAAAGTTGACCTCAATTCCCCGATCTCCATAGGGACGGTCGCCGAGTATGGCGATTATCTCATTTCTGTCCAGAGCAGCCAGACACGCGTCTTTTGCGGCGCCCGTTGAAGATACCTTTATGCCGCTCATTTTTCGGACGTTTATGAAAAGATTATTGATACGTCTGTCCTTGTGATCCAAGGCTACCACGTTTATCTTATACCCCATTTCGGCAAGGGCGCATCCCGCAAGCTCCCAGTTCCCGAAGTGACCCGTCAGAATGATACAGCCTCTGCCCATTTCAAGGGCCTTATTGATATTTTCTAGCCCCTCGAAGGATACCATCTTCTTCAGATAATCCCTTTTGTTTTTTATAAGGCTGAAGAAATCAACCAGGTATTTTCCGAAATTTTTGAAGATGCCCCTCGTAAGATGCGCCAGCGTTTCATTTTTCGCGTTCGGCATAACCATCTTAAGATGATTTCTTACTCTCTGGCGTTCCTCTTTGGACAGGGCGCACTTTATGTTCGCTATCATGCTTGCGATGGCATGCGCGACGGATTGCGATGTGACACGCAGGATTAAAAAGCCTATTCTGTAATACAGGTAAAGCATTTTAGCTCACCATTTTGAAAAGTAAGTCGGCTATAAGAGACGAGGAATTGGGCTTGGCCTTTTTCCTCATTCGCTCTTTCATTAGCTTCGTCGAATCCCTGTCATCCAATATCTTCTCAAGCATCTTTACGGCGTCTTCTTCGTCGAGAGCTTTTACGGCCAGACCGCTTTCCGTCAGAATATTCGTATTGTAGGTTTCTTGACCCGGCAGGGGGTTTAATATGATGATGGGCAGGTTTCTGGCCAGCGCTTCTGCGGTTGTAAGTCCGCCCGGTTTTGTTATTATGGCCTCAGAGGCGGCCATAAGCTGATGAACATTGTCTGCAAATCCTAATACCGCCATCTTCTTGGTTAGACCGTTTTTAATATTTTGCAGTTCTTTGAAGAGTTTTTTATTCACGCCCGTTGCAACAAGGATTTGAAAATCCCTATCGGAGGCATCCAGGGCATTTACCAGATTTACATCTATGCATATACCGCTACAGCCCCCCATTATGAGAACCGTTTTTTTCTCCGGATCCAGCCCGTGTTTTTCGCACAAAGGTGTTATGTCCGCTCTTTCCCCGAAGTCCGGATCTATGGGCGTCCCCAATATCTTGATCTTCTCGCCAGAGACGCCTTTGCCTATGAACATATCACGGGCCTCTTCAGAGGGAACGACATAGAAGTCCACGGAATTATTGATCCAGTAACTATGTGCGGCATGATCGGTGAGGGCACCTATCAGAGGAAGAGGTTCGCCGTAACGCTCTTTATATCTCGACATGAGATCGCAGGGGTATGCCTGCGTGCATATTACGGCATCGGGCTTGAATTTCTGCACGAGCCTTTTTATCTTTTTCGTACCTGCATTATAGAAGAAATCCCTGAGACGTTTGGTCTTTCGGGCTACGCCGGGTTCGTCGTAAAGGTTATCCCATATGCGGGGTTTTCTCCTTATGATGTGCATATAGAGAAGGTGCACTAACCTTTCTGCGAGCGGATTTGTATATCTCAAGGCATTCACCTGGCGAACGGAGGATTCCGGGTCGCATTTCAGTATCGCTTTCTCCAGGGCCTTGGAGGCTTGATGGTGACCGGAATGTTCGGTTATGTACATAAGCAATATCTTCTTGCCCATCTACGGTTCGAGCTCCAGTATGTCCTGCAGGCGCTTTAAAGCTATCGCAAGCCGCTCCTCGTTTTCTATGAGAGCGAATCTTATAAAGCCTTCGCCGTATTCTCCGAAACCCGTGCCGGGTGCTACGGCTACACCCGCCTCCTCAAGAAGCAGGTTTGTGAACTCCATAGAGTTGAGAGCGCTGTATTTAAGCGGTATGTGGGCCCAAATATAGAATGTTGCTTTCGGTTTTTCTATTTTCCACCCAATATCATTTAGACCTTTGACAAAGAAATCCATTCTTCTTTCATAGGTAGCCACGGTCTTCTTAACTATATCCTGCGGTCCGGAGAGAGCCTGGATAGCGGCAGCTTGTATGCCCCTGTAGATGCCGAAATCTATGTAACTTTTCGTCTTGGCGAGGGTCTTCAGGATTTCTCTATTTCCTACGCAGAAGCCGAACCTCCACCCTGACATATTATATGATTTCGATATGGTGTGAAATTCGATGCCTATATCTCTGGCGCCCTTTGCCTGCAGGAAGCTCGGCGCCTTATAGTTGCCGTACACAATATCGGAGTACGCCAGGTCGTGGCCCACTATTATGTTTTTGGTCTTTGCCCAATCGGCAACTTCCTGAAAATAAT
>Ga0272442_10001032_pt1 | contig 43222 bp, 33 predicted proteins | sample SSMForm2O_FD_200262 | JGI IMG/M metagenome (GOLD analysis project Ga0272442, IMG submission 200262) | Marine sediment archaeal communities from Little Sippewissett salt marsh, Falmouth, MA, United States - SSM-Form-2O | ecosystem: Environmental > Aquatic > Marine > Wetlands > Sediment ...
GGGAAAGCCCCACTTATGAACAGGTCTGTTCCGGTAAAACAGGGCATGCCGAGGCTGTGCAGATCGAATTTGACCGGTCCCGGCTGTCCTTTCAGGACCTTTTGGATAAATTCTGGAGCATACATGATCCTACCACCTTGAATTGCCAGGGCCCGGATAAAGGAACTCAATACAGGTCTGTTATTTTTTATCATAATCTGAAACAGAAAGATCTGGCAGAATCTTCCAGAAAGGCTTTGGATGATTCAGGATTTTTCAATCATTCTATAGTAACTGAGATCGTGCCTGCCGGGGTCTTTTATCCTGCCGAAGAATATCATCAGCATTATATAGCCAAAAAAAAGGGCAAGTGATAAGTCACCCCGATGCTTCGAGCGGGGCAGGCACGTCACAGGTCACAAGTAGTTAATAAATGTCTAATTGACCTAATTACTAATTTTTAAAATATATATCGCAGACAGACGTTTTATTTATAATAGCTTCTGACTTCTGACTTCTGACTTCTGACTTCTGACTTCTGACGTGTGACTTTTTTTGTTGACAACTATAAAATAATAGTGTATAAAAAAAATATAGTCAGCTATAAAATATTGTTTAAAAAATGAAGAGATAATTATGGCAGAAATTCCTGAATTTACTTTAAGAGAAAAGAAACATGCCAAAACCAAACTGGCTTTGATGCAGGCGTTTATCAAACGCATGGAAGATCAGCGTTTTGACGATATTTCTATTAAAGAGGTATGCGAGGAAGTGATGGTCTCAGAAGGCACTTTTTATAATTATTTTCCTTCTAAAATAAATGTTATCTATTATTTTGCCACTTTGTATCATCTTTATATCCAGTGTGAAGCTATATACAGGGCAGAAAAAAAGTCTTTTTTAAGCCGTATCGATAAAATGTTTGAGGTCATGGCAGAGTCTTACAGCAATCCTCATCTGGTTTATGAGCTGATCTCAGTTCTGGTCAGAGAAAAAACCGAACCCAGTAAAATGGATATTTCTTTAGCTGAACGTTATTATGCTTTCCCTGATTGTAAAGGCATTTTAGAGGTGAAAACAGGTTCTGTGCTTTTACGTGAATTTATCAGGGAATGTCTGGAACAGGCCCAAAAAAATCAGGAACTGCCTGAAAAAACCGACATTGATGAGATGATTATATCTTTGAAAACTTTGATCGCAGGACTGCCTCTGGCTGTTAAATATGTAAATTTCAAATCTGTGCCTGAATTTTATAAGAAGCAGCTGAAGGTGCTGTGGAAAGGTTACGGGTGCAAAAGAGATAAATGATGTTTAAAAAGGTAATTTTATTATATTGTTTGATGTTTTTTGCGCTTTCTTCGGTTTCGGCTCAGGAGGAGCAGGTCGTGCTTAGTCTGGAAAAAGCCATTTCTCTGGCTCTGGAAACCAGCGAAGCTTTGCAGATCAGTGAAAGCAATGCCCAGAAAAGCCGGGAAATATATAAGGAAGCCAGGTCCGCGCTTTTGCCGGGAATCAATGCTGACGCGACCTGGGCCAGGAATACCACCTATCCTTTGTCATCCAAAAAAGAAGATTACGAGCTTGATTCAGGTGTGACTGCGACTCAGCTGATCTGGTCTTTCGGTCAGGTCTCAGGAGCGGTCAAAGCAGCGGAAAAAGCTGCAGACTCACTCAGGTATAATAAAGATCTGACCCGCAGACAGGTCATCTATAATACCAAACTCAGTTATTATGCCGCTATTCTGGCCAGAGATACATTCCATATTACTCAGCAGTCTTATGATAATGTCCTGGCCCATAAAAAACTTCTGGAAAAGCGCGCTTTCGGAGGACGTACTTCTAAAAGAGACAGGCTGAAAATGGATGCGGATATAGCTTCCCGTCTGCCTCCGGTAAATAATGCCAGGGCCCAGATGGATACAGCGATGCAGACCTTAAAGACTTTGACTGATATCAGACCTGGGCAGGAGATATCTTTAAGCGATGATTTTTCTCTCAGTTACAAAGATGTTGATTATAGTTGTCTGGAATCCCGCCTTTATGAACAGGAGCCTTATCTTAAAGTTTTGAATAAAAATCTGGAAGCAGCTGAGTTTACGGTTAAAAGCAAAAAGGCTGTTTATTATCCGGTTTTGTCTGCTTTTGCCTCCTGGCGTTATGCCGGTTCTTCCAATGATCAGAGATATATAGGAGATAAAAATTCAGATCATTATGCTGCCGGAGGCCTGCAAGTATCCCTGCCGTTGTGGAACGGGGGAGAAAAGACAGCTCAATTGCATCAGGCTCTGGCTGACAGGCGCAAAGCTTTGCTGGCCAGAAAAAAAGGAGAAGAAGATCTGCTTTTGGAATTGAGGAATGCTGTGTCTGAGTATGATCAGTACAGAAAGACTCTGGAAGCAAATGATCAGGCAGTCAGCCTGGCCAAAGAATCTCTGCTGATGACCCAGGATATGTTCGAGGCCGGACAGGTAGATCTGACTGAGCTTAATGATGCTGAGCTGTTGCTGACCGGACAAAGACTGAACCGGGAGATCACTTTATATAATATTCATTTTACTCTGGCCAGGATAGAGAAATTAACTTCTGAAGAATAGATATGGAACAGACTTTGAGCAGATTAAGAAAAAAAGTATATATACTGCTTGTTCTGGTGCTGGCGGCCGGTGTGTTGATCAGACAGACAGCAGTGCGTCGTGAACGCAGTCAGAAAATAATCAGCACTATTTCCCAGTGGGAAGAATTCGGCAAACCTGTGACTGTGCGTAAAATAAAAAGAGAAAAAGTAAGAGAATATGCCAGATTTTCTGTTTTAAGGGAGAGTGACCGGACTGCGTCCGGATTTGTCACCAGAGATCTTCAGGAAAGACTTAATCAGGGACAGGAAGTTTATTTAAAGGACCAGAGTCTTGAACCTGAAGGAGTGATCAGCGGGATCAGCCGGGAAATGGATGTGGATACAGGCATGTTTTATGTTCAGGTCCGGGCGGATCGGACGATACCGGAGGAACAGGGCCTGACCGTAGTTTATGTGCATACAGAGACTTTTCCGGATAAGATCGCAGTACCTAATGAGATCCTGGACATAGAACAGGAAAGATTTTATATCTGGAAAGTTGTGGACAGTAAAGCAGTCAGGAGCGAAGTTTTTGTCCTGTCCCGTAACGGTTACGGAGCGATCATCAGCAAAGGACTTCAAGAAGAAGACCTGGTGATCTGTTCCGGTCAGTCTCAGCTGAGAGAAGGGGACAGGATCAGACCGGTTGTTTTAGAGAAGTGTTCGGCCGGAGCTGCCGGAGGTGTAGAGCAATGATCGAGTTTTTTGTCAGGCGTCCGGTAACTACTCTGATGTTTGTCCTGGTATTTGTGGTCCTTGGTTTTGTGGCTTTTTCCGGAATACTGGTGGAAAAGACCCCTTCCATAGAATTTCCCATTATCACTATTACTGCCGAATATCCCGGGGCTACACCTCTGGAAGTGGAGACCCTGGTAGTCAATAAGATCGAAGACGCAGTGTCTGAGATATCGGAGATCGAAAAAATACGCAGTTATTCCTATGATAATTTCGGATATGTGTTTGTTCAGTTTCTGCTTTCTGCTGATGTCAATGTCAAGTCCATAGAAGTCAAGGATAAGGTGGAAGCAATAGTCAATGACCTGCCTGATGCTGTGGAAAAACCGGTTATCGAAAAATTCGATCCTTTGATGGAGCCTGTGCTGGAATTGATACTGTCCAGCGATAAGTATGACGGAAGAGACCTTTATGAATTTGCCGATAAGACGTTGAAAAACAGGTTTTCTTCCGTGGAGGGAGTGGCCAAAGTAGATGTTTACGGAGGAAAAGAACGCCGGATCAATGTCATTTTAGACCCGGTCCGGATGAAGCAGAAATATATCTCGATCACTGAAGTAATCAATGCTCTGCAGATGAAAAATATGAATGTGCCGGGAGGCATTCTGGAAAAAGGCCTGACCGGGTTGAGCGTGCGTTTTGTGGGAGAGTTCCAGGATGTAGATGAGATCAGAAATATGATCCTTACGTCTACTGACGGTTCTGTTTTTCCTTTAAGCAGCATAGCGACTGTGACTGACGGGTTTAAAAAAGTAAAATCAATGGCCAGGTATAACGGAAAAGACGTGGTCGGGCTTTCTCTGAACAAAGTGTCGGACGGGAATGCGGTAAAAATAGCAGAGGAAGTCAGAGCCAGGATGGATGAGTTCAGGGCCGGACTGCCTGAAGGAATGGAGCTTAAGATAGCCACAGATACCACTGATTTTATCATTGATGAAACCAAAGACACTGAATTTAATATTATTATCGGTATTCTTCTGACAGTGATCATCCTGTATTTTTTTACCGGCAGAGCGAATCTGACCTTTATTGCCGCAGTGGTCATACCCACGTCTTTGATCTCTACGTTTTCCCTGATCAGCGCTTCCGGGTTTTCCATTAATATCATGACTTTGATGGCTATTGCCACCTGTCTGGGTACCTTGATCGCCAATGCCATTGTGATCATCGAGAATGTGCTTAAGCATCTGGAAGAGCATGACGATCCTGTGCATGCTGCCATATCCGGGACCAAGGAGGTAAGCGGAGCTGTTATCGCTTCTACCGGGACCAATCTGGTGGTGTTTACTCCTATTGCCATGATGGGCGGGATTGTCGGACAGTTTTTCCGTCCTTTTGGACTGACTGTGGTCTATGCCACTTTGTTTTCTCTGCTGGCTTCTTTTTCTCTGACCCCCATGCTTTGCGGCAGGTTTTTGAAAAAAAGAACAAGAGAGAAGAAAGAAAACAAAGTGGTTTCTTTTTTCCGGGTACCGGTCCTGGTCACGGAAAAAATAACCGAATCTTTAAAAAGAGAATACAAACGTATATTCGGGGCGATTTTCCGCAGGCCTCTGCTTACTCTGGCTGCGGTTTTTTTGCTGTTTTTTTCTTTGAGTTTTATCATGCCTTATATCGATAATGAGTTTTTTCCTTCTGACGATGAAGACCAGATCAAGATCAGTGTGGTCATGCCTAAGGAATCCACTATTGACCGCACTCTGGAAACAGTTTCCATAATCGAGTCCAGACTGGATAAGGTCCCGGAAAAAGATTCTTATCTGACCAATATCGGGGAAAACGGAGTGGAGAATGCCACTATTACTTTTGACCTGTTACCTTCGGCTGAGAGAAAACGCACTGACCTGGAGATAATGGATGAACTGATCCCTTATCTGGCCAAACTGCCTGACGCTGAGATCAATATTTCCCGGGGAGGGATGGGAAGTTCTGATGAAGGGGATATTTCCATAAACGTCTACGGCACTGATTATAACAGGATAATCGAACTTTCCCGGATGATGAAAGACACAATGGAAAAGACCGGGTTTTTCCGCTCAGTGACATCGTCTTATAAGACCCCGAAAAAAGAGATCCAGTTCATACCGGATCAGGGAAAAATGATCAATTATAATTTGACCGGCTCTGCCGTAGGGGCTGCGGTGCGTGCTTCGATCTACGGTAATGACGATAATGTGTATAAGGAAAAAGGCGAAGAATATGCGATCAATGTGGAACTGGATGATAAATATACGACTAATTTCGATGATATCAAAGAGATCTCAGTGCTTTCCCGCAAAGGCCTGATACCGATCACTGAACTGGGCAGGCTGAAAAATGATCTGGCCCTGCCTACGATCAGGCACAGGGATAAGGAAAGGGTCATACGGCTGGAAGGTTTCCTGGCCAAAGGGGCCTCAGGATATGTGATCCAGGTTCTGGATGGAAAATTCAAAGAGCTTCCTTTTGAGAAAGGTTACGGCTACAGGTATACAGGTGATTTTGAACATCAGGAAGAAACCGGACGGGAAATGGGCAAAGCGTTTATTCTGGCTATAATCCTGACTTTCATGCTTCTGGCTGCGATCATGAATTCAGGCCTTTATCCTCTGGCAATAATGATGACAGTATTGACCTCTTTTATCGGTGTTTTTCCCGCTTTGTTTTTTGCCGGATATTCGATCAATGTCATGTCCATGATGGGCATGATCATGCTGGTCGGTCTGGTGGTCAATAATGCCATTCTGCTTCTGGATTATGCTTTGCTTAAGATGAAAGAAGGGGTGCCGGTAAAAGAAGCTCTCTGGCTGGGAGCTTCGGAAAAATTCCGGGCGATATTAATGACTTCTCTGGCTATTGTCCTGGGAGTTCTGCCCCAGATGTCTGCCATGATGGAAGGTAAACGGGCTATGGGCGCAGTGATGATCGGGGGTATGCTGGCTTCGATCGTGTTTACTTTTGTCTTTATTCCTGTAGTTTTCTGGTATCTGGAAAGATTCAGGCTGTTTTTAGATTCATTGAAAAAAGGCGGGTAAGGCAAGCCTTACCCGGACTACCCCTTTAATCCCTTTTAGATACCGGGTCTGCGCCGGATACCCTCCCGGCGCGGCCCACCCTTTTTTGTTTATTGATTTTTTTCAAAATAGAGTTAATATATTTTAAAGCTGTCAGAGCTGACAGTGAGTAGTGACGGCTTTCGGTTTCGGATACCGCAGAACTGCTGAAATCCTTCAACGTCAGAGGGGATCTATAAATCAAAGCAGAGATTTTTTTCAGGATAACAGATTGATCCAATTATCCGTTAAATTGTGTCAGGGTAATTGTGTGGATGATGTTATAATATTTTCTGAATAACAGATCCTTAACAGGAGGTTAGATAATGGCAAATAAGATCAGAGTAGGAATACTCGGTTACGGAAATATCGGTAGAGGCGTGGAAGCGGCAGTGGCTGCGGCCGAAGACATGGAATTGGCTGCGGTCTTTACCAGACGTGATCCCGCAACTCTTCGAACTGCAGGCTTTGCCCGGAAAGTGGTCAATATTTCAGAAGCGGAAAATTATACCGAAGATATAGATGTGCTCATACTTTGCGGCGGATCAGCCACAGACCTGCCTCAGCAGGGGCCTGAATTTGCTGCCAGGTTCAATACAGTGGACAGTTTCGATACTCACGCCAAAATACCCGAATATTTCGCTAAAGTTGATGCTGCAGCGAAAAAAGCTGATAAGATTTCAGTGATCGCCACAGGCTGGGACCCGGGCCTGTTTTCTCTGTTGCGTTCTCTGGGCGAATCGGTGCTGCCGCAAGGCAAAGCTTATACTTTCTGGGGCAAAGGAGTAAGCCAGGGCCATTCCGATGCCATACGCAGGATAAAAGGGGTCAAAGACGCCCGCCAGTATACGGTACCCAGAGAAGAGGCAGTGGAGAAAGTGCGCTCAGGAAACAATCCTGAACTGTCTACCAGAGAAAAACATCTGCGCGACTGCTATGTGGTGGCTGAGCCCGGCGCGGATAAAGCAGCCATAGAAACAACGATCAGGACTATGCCCGATTATTTTTCCGACTATGATACTAAAGTGACTTTTATTTCTGAAGAAGAAATGGCCCGCGACCATTCGGCCATGCCGCACGGAGGATTTGTTCTGCGTTCAGGCCAGACCACTGAAAAGGTAAAACATCTGATCGAGTTCAGGCTTAAACTGGATTCCAATCCTGAATTCACCGGGAGTGTTTTGACCGCTTATGCCAGGGCTGCATACAGAATGCACAAAGAAGGCACGCGGGGAGCATTGACCGTGTTCGACATCGCTCCTAAATATCTTTCGGCCCGCACTGCGGAGGAGATGAGAAAAGAGCTTTTGTAGGCACTGCTTTGCAGCGCATTACAGCGTTTAGCGGATAGCGGTTAGCGTTTAGGGGCAGGCTGTGCCTGCTAAGATGAAAAAAGAGAAAAATAGAACCTGTTCTGAATAAAATCAGAACAGGTTTTTTTATCAGAAATAAGTCCCACTTTCCCACTTGTCTTTTTTCCCACGATATGCTATATTTAAGTTGGAGGGCAGATAAATGGATACAGAAAAAGGAAAAGTTATAAATATCAAAAATGAAAAATTTATGCCTGTTGGTAAGAAAATTCTGGACAGCAAAAAACGTTTGTCTATCGGGGAAAAGCTTTCCCGGTATATTTCAAAACTTAAAGGCACGAATGAATTCGAAGTTTATTATGGAGACGAAGGCGATATTTTGCTGCGTCCGATGGTGTCAATTCCTTTGCGTGAGGCATGGATATACAAGAACCCGGCTGCATTGAAACTGGTGAGAAAAGGATTGCATGAAGCAAAAGATGGTAAAGCAGAAAAAATCGAAGATTTGGATAAGTTTTTTGATGAGCTATGAATTTTAAACTCAGGCTGACTCCCAGCGCTAAACAGAGCATAAAAAAAATTAAAGATGACGCAGGCCTGAGTAAAAGATATAAAGCAGTAAAGAAAGCTTTAAGATTACTTTCAGAAAATCCCAGACATCCCGGGTTGCAAACTCATCTCTATGCGTCTATTACCGGGCCTTCAGGAGAAAAAGTATTCGAAGCCTATGCTGAGCAGAATACACCTGTTGCCTACAGGATATTTTTTTATTACGGCCCGGCAAAAAAGGTTATAACGGTTTTTGCCGTAACTCCTCACTCCTGAACCATTCGCCTGTGGCGAAAGATAGTCGATAGTAAAATACAGGGTTTAGGGATTAGCCCTTCGACTTCCTGCGGTCGCTCAGGACAAGCGGATAGCGGAAAGTGTTTAGGGCCTGCCTGCGGCAGCATGTTTGAATATATATGACCTGTTCTGAATAAAATCGGAACAGGTCTTTTATTATAAATCATTTAAAAAACAGGCGAAAATATTCGGTTTGACAATTGATATCCAGTGAGTTATATTGCCGTTAGACCCCCCACCCCCGCTTACACATCTTTTAGATATTAAGTATTAGGAGTTAACGCTATGGAATTCGGAAAAGGGAAAATGGTTCTTGATATACTAATGGCTGCTTTTGTTTTAATATCTCTGGGGATATCAGCTAAGAGTTGTAGAGTGGCAGAGAATGCCCGAAAAATTGCAGGGGATTCCCTTGAAACATCACGATATCAATTTATTCAAATAAATCGTCCGTACATAATTTTATGTCCCAAAAGATATAAAAATGGATTATTTTGGAAAGTCAAACAGCATGACAATACTGTTGTAATTGATTTGCAATTTGAAATAAAGAATGTGGGCAATGTATCTGCTAAAAATATTAGTTTACCTAATGAGTTCTCGGTTGGCCCTAAAATTAAACTTAGTCCAAATGCAGTAGGAAAATATATTAAGCCAGATAAGGTAACTTTGGGTCCAGGTGATGAGCTTATAGCTGCTGCTAAGTTCATTCTTGAATATGGGAATGAAGAAGAAGCCCAAATCAATTTGGAGCATATTGTCTCTGGAAAAAGCGAGGGAGTAACTATGTTGTTTTCAGTGGATTATACAAATGAGTTAGATGTATCTAAAAAATATCGTACTTTTATGGAAAATTTAATTCATAAGGATAGTGTACGAGTTCTTAAATCCGAAATGCTTGATTTAGTCGAAGAGGAACAATGATTGTCTCAATTCAAATTCAGAAATCAATCCAACCCTTGGGGTTGTATTGGGGTAGGAGCAAATTGCGACCACTTGGAGAAAATAAATTTAAATAATGTCGGACGTTAAACCCATTGTAAAAATCGGCAAGATAGAACAGCGTATCTTTTTGATCAGAGGCGAAAAGGTGATTATAGATGCTGATCTGGCTGAATTTTATAATGTTTCTACTAAGCGGCTTAATGAACAGGTAAAGCGTAATAAAGGGCGTTTCCCTGAAGATTTTGTCTTTAAATTGACATCAAAGGAAAAGGATGAACTGGTCGCAAATTGCGACCACCTCAGTAAGTTGAAGTATACTAAGGCGTTACCGTATGCATTTACGGAACATGGTTCAATAATGGTTGCAAGTGTGCTGAATTCCCGCCGTGCTGCGGAAGTGAGTGTCTTTATAGTTCGTGCTTTTGTGAAACTTCGCCAAATGATAGCCGGCCATAAAGAGTTAGCCAGTAAGATAGCTCAGCTTGAAAGAAAATTGGCTGACCATGATCAGCAAATTTTAGCTTTAGTTCAGGCCATAAAAGAGTTTATAGCAGTTGAACCGCCGCCCAAAAAAAGACGTATAGGCTTTCATTCCGACTAGTAGTCTTTTTTCCATTTTTCAATGCTGAATGTTAAATTTAGCTTCGCGGAACCTATAAGTAAAAAACCCGCATAAATGGGTTAGCAATTTTCATTTTCTGCGTCCCTCGTCTTAGCGACCGCAGGGAGCGAACGTCTTAGCGATGCTGAGCGAAGCCGAAGCAGAGCGGACGTCTCACGTCTTACTGTCGTCCGTGGTCCGTGGACTGGTTCAGAACAGACTCATCTGCCTGTCGTCTTTTTTCTTTTTCTTTTTCAGTTCTGTGCGGGTGCGCTCGACCAGTTCCTGTTCGATGTTTTTCAGGAAAGGGCTGGGGTCCAGTTTGTACTCTCTGCCTAAAAGAAAATGTTTCCGGCAGTGGGAAAGGTAAAGATATTTTTTGGCCCTGGTCATTCCCACATAAAGCAGACGCCTTTCTTCTTCAGGGTCTGACCTCTGGGTTTCGAATAAGGAGTAAGGAAGAAGCCCGTCTTCGCATCCGGCAATAAATACACATTGGAATTCCAGGCCTTTGGCAGCGTGCAGAGTCATCAAGGCTATCTGTTCTGTATCAGGCTTTAAAGAATCTACGGCTGAGCCGAGTACGGCACGGTTGAGGAAAGCTTCCAGATTAGTGCCGAAATCTTCGGCTTCAGCGGTGATTTTTTTATAGTAAAGTGTGCGTTTCATGTCAGTGGTGGAAAAATATCTGTCCAGGACCGAGGTTACTGTTTCTTTGACTGTTTTGCCTTTGATCAGGGCGTAAAACCGGTTCAGGTCAATAGTGTTTATCGAGGGGTTTTCTTTTACCCGGGAAAGCAGAAAAAGATTGTCCGGGGCCAGAGCAAGTTTGAGCAGGTCCAGCATGGAAATTACCGGTTCCTGATTAAACAGGGAAACATCGCCGATAGCCTGAAAAGGTATGCTGTGGTCAATAAAGGCTTTTTCCAGAGCCCGCATCTGACTTTTGATCCTGCAGAGTACGGCAAAATCAGAAAGAGAATTGATCTCTTTGCTGCGGCAGCCTTCGCTTATTTTGCTGTCCAGAGAATAAAAACTCAGTCCGCCGATCATATTTTCAATGGTCCGGGCAATGTATTCGGCTTCGCTTTTTTCCGTGGCCTGCCGGGAAATCGTTATTTTAATCCCTTTATCCAGGCCTTTGAGCAGGCTTGCCGAAGGATCGCCTTTTTTAATGACAAAATGCGAAGCTTTTAATATCGAATCAGTACAGCGGTAGCTTTTTTTAAGACTATAAACCGGGGCAGAAGGAAAGTCTTTTTGAAAACGGCGGATAAAAGTTACGTCCGCTCCCCGGAAACCATAGATGGCCTGGTTAGGATCACCGATGGCCGCCAGATTACCCTTGTTGTCCGGCAGCAGCAGAGAGATCAGTTTGTACTGGGCCAGATTAATGTCCTGATATTCGTCGATCATGATCCAGGCAAATCTCTGCCTGCAGTTTTCCCGTATTTTCCGGCTGGAATCAAGCAGTAGTACAGGTTCATAGATCAGATCATCAAGATCGAACAGGGAATTGGTCTTCAGGAAATCCCGGTATTTGCTGAACAAAGAGGCCAGGTCAGGATCTGCGATGTCTTCGGTTTTAAGACAATTTTGTTTTATCCTGCTGATTTCGCCAGAGATCTGTTTTGCCTTTTTTTCGCTATGGTCCAGTTTGTTCAGGATCTTCTGTTTGTCTTTTTCGTCTATTACCGCGAATTGTTCTTTGCGTCCGGTAGGGGAAAAGTGTTCTTTAAGCAGAGAATAACCCAGACCGTGAAAAGTGCTGATGTTTATTTTTTTTGACAAAGCCTGATCGCAAAGCAGATCTTTGAGCCGGGTCTGCATTTCTTCCGAAGCTTTGTTGGTGAAGGTGACTGCCAGAATGTTTTCCGGTTTTATCTGATGTTCGGAAATCAGCCAGGCGATACGGGTGGTAAGAGTTTTGGTCTTTCCTGTGCCCGGTCCGGCCAGGATCAGGGCCGGCCCTTTTAAATGCTGAGCTGCCTTTTTTTGTTCGGGATTGAGGCCTTTAAGCAGGGAATTTTTCTTTTTTACCCATGATCGGTCCAGGTCAATTTCATGGTCAGCAAGTATTTGCGTTTTATTTTTTTTTTGCAGTTTTCTGTATTCATTCAGATCGAAATCGATCAGTTTTCTGGACTGATGCTGTTGGCTGATCTTATTTTTAGCAGAAAACAGAGATTTCTGTGAGGAAAAAGACTGGATCTCTTTTTTATCGAACAGTTTTATCTGACCGTATTCTCCGTCAAATCCTTCTTTGATGATCACTTCTCTCTGACGCATCCTGCGCACAGCTTCAGCCAGAGCGGCATTGGCAATATTTTTGATCTTTTCCGGAGGCATATTTATAAGCAGATCCAGTTCCGAATCTGCCTGTTTGATTATCTCTTCGTAGGCTGCAGCTATTTTTTTGGAATTAGGACCGACCTTGTTGATCTCGGACAGGATCTCTTTTAAAGGTATGATCGAATAAAAGGGGAGTCTTTGGGGTCTCTGGCTTATATCTGAACGGTCGGACAATTGTACCACCCGGTTCATAACTCCTACTGTGATTTTGCGCCCGCATTCCGGACAGATACAATTGTGTTCCAGAGTCTGCAGCGGGTTCCAGCAGATGCCGCATTTGCGGTGTCCGTCATAATGGTATTTGCCTTCCTGGGGAAAAAGATCGATAGTGCCCAGAAAAGTCTTGCCCTGACCGGTTTTCATGGCTTCGGTCATGGAAAAATAACTGAGTTCAGTATCGAAGATGTTAGCGTTGCGGCCCAGTTTTTCCGGGGAATGGGCATCTGAATTGGAAAGCAGAGTGTATTTGTCGAGGAATGAGCACATCCAGTTCATGGGCGCGTCAGAAGAAAGCCCGGTCTCCACGGCATGGATGTGTCCGCTTAAGTCAGAGTAACATTCGGCGATGGAATCAAAACCTGATTTTGCTCCTAAGGCGGAAAACCAGGGTGTCCAGATATGGGCCGGTATGAAGAAGATCTCAGGCGAAGCTTCCAGACAAAGTTCCAGAAGGTTTCTTGAGTCCAGCCCTAAAATCGGCCTGCCGTCGGAAGTTATATTTCCGCCCAGTCCGGTGAGTCTGGCCTGTATGGTTTCCACGGTTTTAAAGTCAGGGGCCAGGATCACATTATGTACTTTTCGTACTTTACCTGCTTTTTTATAGATAGAGCTGATCTCGGCGCTGAGCAGAAAACGTATTTTTTTGTTTCCGGCTAAAGGGGTAAGGGCAAAGGATTTTTTTAGTTTAAACAGACCAGGTTCAGCCGGTTCCAGCTTTTCTTTCAGCTCTTTTGTCCAGGCCGGATGAGTGAAGTCACCGCAGGCTACGACATCAATACCTTTGATTTTGGCCCAGTAGTCCAGATGTTCGGGCGTCAGCTGTCTGCTGGTAGCCAGGGAAAAACGGGAATGGATGTGTAAGTCGGCAATGAATTTCATTTAATGAAGTCACAAGTTACATGTCACAAGTCACAAGAGACAAGTCAGAAGGCGACACGGCGACAAGTAGATAATCTCGGTTACGTTTAACGTTTACGTTAAAATATATCAAAATCCAAAGAGTAACTATCTAATATGAGATTTTTTTTACGCGCTTTGCGCGTAACTTTATCCTCTTTTCGTTTATGTCCGGTGATTTTTTCTTTGATATTTTTCGGACATTCGGGAGCACGTCGTTTTTCTGTGAAAATTTTTGTGCTGACGAAACCCTATGCTCTAAGTAAATACATTTTATTTTTAATTTTAATGAAGCCTTAACCTTAACCCTGAGACGATACGGGTTTCGTGACCTTAACCGGTTAATGTTATACCCGTTTTGATTGACAGGCAGTTAACAGGTCAATGCCTGGGACAAATTATATATTATTGTACCTGTTATACAGGAAGGTGCAACTTTTTTAAAATTTTTGCAGAAGGTTGTAAAATTTTTTAAAAAAGGTAAAATTATAAAACAATCAGGAGAGTCCAGTTTTGAAGGGATGAATTATTAAAGCTCAGGCTTTAATAAGGAATGCTGGACTTGCCGGTTCAGGCTATTCGGACTGTAAGGCCGAATAAAAAAAGAGAACCTTCGCATTTTATGCGGGGGTTTTTGCTTTTTCAGGGGATTGATCTTTTCCTGCGCGTTGGGGCTTGGGTAAGGTGTATCTTGATTTTAAAAAGCAGCCCCCGCCTTTTTTTGGCTGTAAGCCAAAAAAAATTATGAATTATGAATTATGAGTTATGAATGCCAAAAGTCACATGTCACAAGTTTCAAGACACAAGTTAGAAGGTAACACTGAGACAAGCAAATAGTCGATGGCCGATAGTCTATGGCCAAGGGTAGAGGCAGCCCCCGGACTACAGATAACATGCAGTATATGCAGGGGCGGCGGCTTGCGGCCGCCCGTATCGAATAATCAAAAATCAGAAAAACAATAAAAAGATATCGCAAATTGATATAATTTTGAAATTGTACAGACCCTGATTATATTCATAATTGTTGATATAGATCACTATTGTCCCGGGCGCAGGCAAGCAGCGCCCCTACAGGACTGAATATTTTTTTTAAATTATCGTTTCTGCTTACCATTGGCCATCGACCATAGACTATCGACTATTTATCTGTGTCTATCATAAGCGCGAAGCAAAGCTGAGCGCCATCAGTGTTCATCATCTTTAATTAGTTTAATTATGCTAAAGCAGGTCTGAGGCCAGTTCAGCCAGTTCCGACCGTTCGCCTTTTTCCAGGTTGATGTGGGCGTAAAGTTTCTGCCCTTTCATCTTATCGATCAGATAGCTTAAGCCGTTGGTGTGCGTGTCCAGATAAGGGTGGTCGATCTGAAAGATGTCTCCGGTAAAGACCAGTTTGGTGTCTTCTCCGGCCCGGGTGATCACGGTTTTGATCTCATGGGGCGTAAGGTTCTGGGCTTCGTCTACTATAAAATAGACATTGACCAGGCTGCGGCCCCTGATATAGGAAAGAGGAGTTATCACCAGTTTTTCTTTTTCCATCATGGTTTTGGTCTGATGGTGTTTGCTGTCTGATTCCAGGTAAGTGTTGCGGATCAGGCCCAGATTGTCGAACAGCGGCTGCATATAAGGGTCAAGCTTGTCTTTGATGCTGCCGGGAAGATAACCGATGTCTTTGTTGCTTAACGGCACTACCGGCCGGGCCAGAAATATCTGTTTGTAATCTTTTTTGCCTTCCATGCCTCCGGCCAGAGCCAGCAGTGTTTTTCCTGTGCCTGCTTTCCCGGACAGAGTGACCAGTTTGATCCGGTTGTCAGTCAGGGCATTGAGAGCAAAGATCTGTTCCGCGTTCCTGGGCATTATGCCCTGGGCCATTTTTTTCGGCAGATGCCATATTTTTTCCGTAAACGGATCATAACGGGCCAAAACCGAGTGTTTGCCGTTGCGCAAAATCAAAAATTCATTGGGCATCAGCGGCTCTTTCGTGACCAGCCTGTCTTTTTCGATCACCCCCGGTTTCTGGTAAAGACTGTTGATCAGGTTTTCATCGATTCCTTCAATACGGCGGAATCCGCGGTAAAGTTTAGTGATGTCTTCAACATGGTCTTTGCGGAAATCTTTGGCCAGAAGACCGATAGCTTTGGCTTTCATGCGCAGGTTCACGTCTTTGGTGACCAGGATCACCTGGCGGTCGGTATTTTCTCTGGCCAGACAATAGGCGATATTGAGAATATGATGGTCCGGGTTTTTCGCGGTAAAATTAAAAGCAATATCCGGGTGAAATTCCCGGTCCAGGGTGACAAAGATGCGGCCTTTGTCTTCAGCTATTTTTTCCCCGTCACTGAACAGATGTTCATTGCTGATGGAGTCAAAGGCGCGCAGAAAATTGCGGGCATGAAAATTAATGATCAGATGGCCGCTTTTGAAATGGTCCAGTTCTTCCAGTACAGGCATTGGTATTACAATATCATTGTCCTGGAATTGATAAAGGCAGGAGCTGTCATGCAGGATAACATTGGTGTCTAAGATGAAAATTTTAGGTTTTTTCGGTGACATAGTCAGCTTTCCTCCTATGACCGCTATCACTTATAGTATAACTTTAAAATCAGGGAAAAGCAATGAAGCCCGGGCTAAAAGCTGAACTTATCTTTGTTTTTAAAGGTTTATTCTGATAAAGGCATTGCAGAAAAAGCCGGTTTGGCATAAAATTGAATGTAATGGAAAACAACAAAGAAAAGACTGATTCAGGTCCAGTGACCGATCTTTTTAAAAAAGACCGGTTTATCCGTCATATCGGGGCGGAACTGGTCGAGGCGAGCCCGGGCCGGGCCAGGGCAAAACTGGAGATCAAAGAACTGCATCTTAACGGAGTCGGAACAGTGCAGGGAGGGGTGATCTTTACTTTGGCTGATTTTACCTTTGCGGTTGCTTCTCATTCTTACGGAGAAATGTTTTTGACCAGCAATGCCGCGATATCTTTTTGTAAGACGGCAAATCAGGGTGTGCTTTATGCTGAAGCCAGAGAGATTTCCCGGGGCAGAAACCTGGCTACTTATTCTGTGGAAGTGACTGATGACCGGGGCCTGGTTGTGGCTTCGTTTCAGGGCACAGGGTTCCGCCGGGATCAGCGTAATTTACGGAAGACAAACGGCTCTTAATAATACAAATAAACAAATTGGCAAATTTATTGTTGTTGGTATAATGTAAAATTCCAGGTGTTACTTTAAAAAGATACAGAAGCAGCAGAGGAGTGTGAATGGCAATGAGATTATTATCAGGAAATGAAGCGATTGCCCGCGGTGCTTATGAAGCGGGCGTGACTGTAGCTACGGGATATCCGGGTACCCCTTCGACTGAGATACTGGAAAATGTGGTTAAATATAAAGAGGATATTTACTGTGAATGGGCGCCTAATGAAAAAGTGGCTCTGGAAGTGGCTGCCGCAGCTGCCTATGCCGGAGCCCGCTGTATAGTGACCATGAAGCATGTGGGATTGAATGTGGCTGCAGATCCTTTGATGACTTTGAGTTATGTGGGTGTGGAAGGCGGCCTGGTTATCTGCGTGGCTGATGATCCGGGCATGCATTCGTCTCAGAATGAGCAGGACACCAGGAATTATGCCTGTTTTGCTAAAATACCGGTGATCGAGCCTTCGGACAGTCAGGAAGCTAAAAATTTTGTCTTATCCGGATTAGAGCTTTCCGAAAAGTATAAGACCCCGGTTATTCTGCGTACCACTACCAGAGTCAGCCATTCCCGCAGCATGGTGGAAACTGCCGAACGGATAAACTTACAGAAAAAGATCGGGTTTGTCAAAGATCCGCCCAGATTCGTGCCCTTGCCTGCTTTTGCCAGAGGAATGAGAAAGAAAGTGGAAACCAGGCTTTCTCTGATGGCGGATCATGCTTCCAAATCGGAATTAAATAAAACAGAATTAAACGATAAAGCTCTGGGTATAATTACTTCTTCCATAGCTTATCAGTATGTACGTGAAGTCTGGCCTCAGGCTTCAGTCTTGAAATTAGGCCTGACTTATCCTTTTCCCGATAAGCTGATCAGGGAGTTTGCCGCTCAGGTAAAGGACTTGTTAATAGTCGAAGAACTTGATCCGATAATTGAAGAACATGTCTTAAGTCTGGGCCTGAAATGTGAAGGCCGGAAATATATTCCGGGTATCGGGGAGTTGTCTGCCGATGTCCTGTTTGCGGCCCGCAGGAAAATGGAAGGAAAAGAAGCGGTACAGGTTGAACCGGGAGAGAAAGATCTTCCCGGACGTCCGCCTGTGCTTTGTGCCGGATGTCCTCACCGCGGTATTTTTTATGCGCTGGGTAAACAGGATGTGGTGGTTACCGGTGATATAGGCTGCTACAGCCTGGGCACTTTAAAACCTCTGGACCGTATGGATACTATTCTCTGTATGGGCGGGGGGGTATCTATGGCCCATGGTCTGGATAAAGCAGGGGAAAATAAAAAAGTGGTGGGAATCGTGGGAGATTCCACTTTTTTTCATTCCGGTATTACCGGGCTTCTGGATATTGCTTATAATAAAGGTAAATCCACGATCATTGTGGTAGATAACAGGATCACAGCCATGACCGGACATCAGGATAATCCCGGTTCCGGCAAAACTTTGATGGGCGAAAAAACGATCGCGGCATCTATTCCTGAGATCGGCAGAGCCTGCGGTATTTCCCGGGTCAGAGAGGTAAATCCCTATGATCTGCAGAAGACCGAAAAAGTGATCAAGGAAGAACTGGATGCAGAAGAGCCTTCTTTGATCGTGTCTATTGCTCCCTGTGCTTTAAAAGAAAAGAAAAAGCTGGGCCCTGTACTTAAGATCGATGCTGATGTCTGTAAAAAATGCGGGCAATGCCTGAAACTGGGCTGTCCGGCAATAGAATCCGCGGAGGGAGAAATAAAGATCAATCCTTATCTTTGCATCGGATGTTCCATGTGCAGCCAGGTCTGTCCTTTCGGCGCAATAATTTCTGAGGAGGAGCAGTGATGAAAGAAATAAAGACAACAAGTATTGTGCTGGCAGGGGTAGGAGGTCAGGGAATATTGCTGGCCAGTGAGATCGTGGCTCAGGCAGCAATGGCTGCCGGTTATGAGGTCAAGACCAATGAAGTGCACGGCATGGCTCAGAGAGGCGGTTCTGTCCTGGCTCAGATCAGGTACGGGAAAAAAGTCTACAGCCCTCTGGTAGGCTGCGGCACAGCCCAGGTCCTGGGGTCTCTGGAAAGGATAGAAGCTTTGCGTTTTGCTTCTTATCTTGCTCCGGGAGGCTTGTGTGTGGTCAACAGCCAGAAAATCGTACCGGTGACAGTGTCCATGGGTGCGGCCTCTTATCCTGATGACGCGGAAATCAGGCTGAAGAATAAATTTCCCAATCTGATCTATTTTGATGCCGCAGAAGAGGCCGGGACCTGCGGTAATCTGCGGGCCGCGAATGTGGCTTTGCTGGGAGCTTTGTCCACAGGCCTGGATCTGCCTGAAAAAGCCTGGCACAAAGCGATCGAAGTTTCTGTGCCGGAAAAATACAAGGATGTTAATCTGAAAGCATTTGAAAGGGGTAAAACAAAAGCATGAGTATAAAAGAAAAATTTTTTTCATCTGAAACAGAGACCTTGTCCAGAGATCAATTGGCCCAAATACAGCTGGAACGTCTGAAAAATATCACGGCTTATGTCTATGAGCATAATCAGAAGCAGAAAGAACGTTTCGATCAGGCCGGGGCAGATCCCAGAAAGATCAAAGATCTCAGTGATATTACCTGTTTTCCCTTTATGAATAAAGAAGTTTTCCGCACCAGTTATCCTCTGGGCCTTTGCTGTGTGGATAAAAAGACAATTTTTGAAATGCATATGTCCAGCGGTTCTACAGGTACGCCGATAATCATGCCTTATACTGGAAAAGATCTGGCTCAGTGGGGAGAATGCATGGCCAGATGTCTTTATATGGCAGGGGGAGAAAAAGGCGACACGATACAGATCACACCGTCTTTCGGCCTGTTTAACGGAGGTTTCGGCTTTTATCACGGAGCCAGGTCAGCGGAGATGTTTGTTGTTCCCACCGGTGCCGGCAATACCAGACGCCAGATAAAACTGGCCCGTGATCTGGGCACTAAAATAATCAGCGGAGTGGTCAGCTACGGCATCAGACTGATGGAAGTCATGGCTGAAGAAAACATAGATCTGCCTGAGCTGAAGATCGGAATTTTCGGTGCGGAAATATTTTCCGAAGCAATGAAGGAAAAAATAGCCAAAGGCCTGGGCGTAGAGACTTTTGATATTTACGGTATGACCGAGAGCGGAGGTGTCGGTACTCTGGGTATGGACTGCAAAGCGCATTGCGGTATCCATGTCTGGGAAGACCATTATCTGGCGGAAATAATCGATCCGGCGACAGGCAGGCAAGTGGAAGACGGTCAAGAAGGAGAACTGGTGATCACTTCTTTGACCAGAGAAGCTTTACCGGTGATCAGGTTCCGCACCGGAGACCTGACCAGAATAATTTCCCGGGAAAAATGCGCCTGCGGCAGAACTCATCTGCGCATTGCTCCGGTGACCGGAAGGGTGGACGATATGCTGATCATCAAAGGAGTCAACTTTTTCCCCCGCCAGGTGGAACAGGTTTTAATGGCTATACCGGGAGTGGGTTCCAATTACCAGATCATTATCGAAGAAATTGAAGGTGTGCGCGATGTGCGTATTAATGTCGAGGCGGAACAGGGAGTAACCGGATTTATCGTGGAAAAAGCTTTGAAAGAAGCTCTTGGTTTCAGCCCTAAAGGGGATGTCTATGCTATCGGTTCTCTGCCCAGACAGGCAGGCAAAGCGCAGCGGGTTTTTTATAAAAAAAATCCTGAAGAAGATTAGAGAGATATGATCTTATGAGCCGTGAGAAAAGCAGGGAACTGAAATTATGCGGCAGAGAGGGAAGAGAAAATGAGTGATTTGCCGGAACTGAGATCTGTGCCTGTGCCCAGGGTTGAAGATAAGGAGATCCCGTTCGGTATAAAATTCAACCGGGTCATAAACGGAATACAGATGTTTTTATTTATTGTTGCCGGCAGTCTGCTGGCAGTAATGGTGATCAGGAATTTCAGTCAGGTGGCAGCAGAACATAATGTGGAATCCAGTCCGCAGACGGCTCTTTTTGCCGGTTTGATCGCGTTTTCTTTTTTTCTTATACCGGCGCTTCTTCTCGCTGTGCTTAATTCCGGGTTGAAAAAAATGAGCTCTGCAGCCAGGCTCTGGCAGGTGATCGTATCCTGCCTGCTGATGCTGGAATTTCCTTTCGGGACCATACTTTACGGTATGGGCCTTTATTATCTTCTGGGTGACGAAGAAACCAGAGCTGCTTTTGAAGAACAGGCCTGATTTAAGTTTCGGGCGGTGAATTTGTTTAAAATAAATTTTAAAAAAGGATGTTGCAATGCAGGAAAAAATCAGAGAAATCGCTGACCGGGTGAGAGAATTAAGAGATTTGTCCGATATCAGTATTGAGGATATGGCCGGATTTTTAAAGATCTCCCCTGAGCTTTATATTCAGTATGAACAGGCCCGGCAGGACATACCGGCCAGCATCCTGTTTGAGATCGCGGCCAGATTAAAAGTGGATATGAGTGTGCTTCTGACCGGTAAAGATCCGCACATGAATGTGTTTGCTGTGACCCGTAAAGGAGAAGGAGTGGAGGTAGAACGCCGTTCCGATTATAAATATCAGAATCTGGCGGCAAATTTTATTCATAAAAAAGCGGAAATTTTCGTGGTTACTGTCGAACCTAAACCGGAAGAGGAAGATCTGCATAAAAACGCTCATCCCGGTCAGGAATTCAATTATCTTCTGGAAGGAGAGCTGACCGTATACATACACGATAATGAAATAACTTTAAAAGAGGGAGACTGTATCTTTTTTGATTCTAATTATGAACATGCGATGCGGGCTTCAGGCGATAAACCGGCCAAATTCCTGGCCATAATCTTATAACCAGGAGAAGATCATGAATTTACTGGACCGTTTTCTTTCCCGTACCGAATATGAATCTTATGAAGATTTTAAGAAAAATTTTAAGATCAATGTGCCGGAACGCTTTAATTTCGCTTATGACGTAGTCGATGTCTATGCTGACAAAGAACCGGAGAAAAAAGCCCTGATCTGGTGCGATGACCACGGCAAATCTCTGACTTTTACCTTTAAAAAAATGAAAGAGCTCAGCAACCGGGCTGCTAATTTGTTCAGAAAAGCAGGTATAAAAAAAGGTGATCCGGTGATGCTGGTGCTTAAAGGCAGACATGAATTCTGGCCCTGTCTGCTGGCTTTGCATAAACTGGGTGCGATCGCCATACCGGCTACGCATATGCTGAAAGAAAAGGATATTGTCTACCGGGTTCAAAAAGCTGACATTAAGATGGTGATATCAGTCAATGATCCGGAATTGGTTGACTATGTGGATGCCGCTCAGGAAAAATGCCCTGACATTCTGAAGGTCAAGGTAAGCGTGGGCGGAAGCAGCGCCGGGTGGATAGATTATGACCGGGAGATGGAAGCAGCGGATAAAAATTTTGAGCACCCTACAGGGAGCGATGCTCCTCATAATGAAGATATTCTGCTGATCTATTTTACTTCCGGTACTACGGGACTGCCTAAAATGGTACAGCACAATTTCACTTATCCCCTGGGACATATACTGACAGCCCGCTACTGGCAGAATGTTATTGATGACGGTCTGCATTATACTGTGGCTGACACAGGCTGGGCTAAAGCGGTCTGGGGCAAGATCTACGGCCAGTGGATAGCAGGCAGTGCCGTATTTGTCTATGATTATGAAAAGTTTAATGCTGTCAATCTTCTGGCCCAGGCTACCAGACACGGTGTCACTACTTTCTGCGCTCCGCCTACTGTGTACCGCTTTTTGATCAGGGAAGATCTGACCAGATATGATCTAAGTAAATTAAAATATTTTGTAACCGCAGGAGAGCCTTTAAATCCTGAGGTCTATAATAAAATACTGGAATATACAGGTATTAAACTGATGGAAGGATACGGTCAGACCGAGATGACTGTGGCTGCAGCTACTTATCCCTGGATGAAGCCCAAGCCCGGTTCCATGGGCCGGCCTTCGCCCTGTTATCCTCTTGAACTTATTAATCTTGAAGGCAAGCCCTGTGAAATCGGTGAAGAAGGGGAGATAGTGCTGCATACTGCAAAAGAAGTTCCGGCAGGTCTTTTTGACGGCTATTACCGTGACCAGGAAATAACTCATCAGACCTGGAATAACGGATATTATCATACCGGTGATACAGCCTGGAAAGATGAAGACGGATATTTATGGTTTGTAGGCCGGACTGACGATATTATTAAAAGTTCGGGATACAGGATCGGCCCTTTTGAAGTGGAAAGCGCTTTGATCCAGCATCCTGCAGTTCTGGAGTGTGCTGTGACCGGAGTGTCTGACCCGGTCAGGGGACAGGTGGTTAAGGCTACAGTGGTTTTGACCAAGGAGTACCGGCCTGAAGAAAGCCTGAAAAAAGAACTGCAGGACCATGTTAAAAAAGAGACTGCTCCTTATAAATATCCCAGAATAATCGAGTTTGTGCCTCAGCTGCCTAAAACTATCAGCGGCAAGATACGCAGGGTAGCGATCAGAAAAAAAGACAGCATTTCCTAAAATCTTAGGGCTCAATGTTTTAGAAAAATAATTGCCAAGCCGGTTGGTTTCCGGGAAAAATGTTTGTTTTTGCTTTTTGATGAGAGTATAATGATGACTTTATCAAGCAATTTATCCTTTTAAAAAAAGGTAAACCTTAAATCTGCATCCTGGTTCTTAGACAAAATGTTTTAAACAAAGCTTTTCCCGTTTATTCTGCCGGAAAAATGTAAAATATTTTTTTGGCAAAAATCCTTTATTCTCAGGCTTTATTTTGCTTTTTTCCAGCTAAAACCTGTCTGGCAAGTATAAAAATGGTTGACAAAAAGTTCGGGTTTGTGTTATATTAGAGAAAATTTTCTCGATAAAATTTTCTCGATTAAGGTTAAATTATGACTGTACCTAAAATAAAAAGCAGATCGCAACCGACTTTAAACCGTTTGCCCCTTTATCTCCGTTTTCTTAAAAAAGAAGCGGATAAACTGGGTGATACTGTTTCCTGTACTCTTATTGCCGGAGAATTCGGTTTTGATCCCACACAGGTAAGAAAAGACCTTGCTTCCGCAGGTGCGGCAGGTACAGCCAGAATAGGGTATAAAGTAAAGCAGCTGATTTCCTCGATTGAGGAATTTCTCGGCTGGAATAATTGTAATGATGCTTTTCTGGTGGGCGTGGGCCATATGGGGCAGGCTTTGATGGGTTATCAGGGACTGAAACAGTACGGCATCTCGATTGTGGCTGCTTTTGATACGGATAAGTCGAAGATCGGCAGAAAAATCCAGAAAGTAAAAGTACTGACTATGGATAAGATGCCGGAATTAGCGGAAAGGATGCATGTGCATCTGGGGATAATCACTGTGCCTGAACAATATGCTCAGGAAGTAGCTGAAATGATGATCGAAGCCGGGATCATGGCAATATGGAATTTTGCTCCCTTACCGCTTAAAGTGCCGGAAGAGATTATTGTGGAAAACGCGCGGTTTACGCCCAGTCTGGCAGCTTTGACCACAAAGCTGAAAATGCAGATGGATTTAAAATACGAGGTGGTTTGACATCCATGAAAAAAACAGTAATGCTTCGTAAATTCGAAAAGGTCTGTGAGATCATAGAAAATTATTCGTCTGATCCTCTGAAGCTGATACCGATTCTGCAGGAAGTGCAGAAAGAATACCGTTATCTTCCTGAAGAGGTCTTGACTTTTGTGGCTACTTCCCTGGGCCTGTCACCGGCCCGGGTTTTCGGGGTAGCTTCTTTTTACGCTCATTTTTCTTTAAAACCGAAAGGTAAATATCTGATCAGACTTTGTGACGGTACTGCCTGTCATGTTAAAGGATCTGAATCGTTACTCAAAGCTCTGTATCAGCGTCTTAATATAGATAAAGATAATAATACTACGCCGGATATGCTGTTTACCGTGGAAACTGTATCGTGCCTGGGAACCTGCGGTTTGTCTCCGGCAATGGTTATTAATGATAAAGTTTACGGTCAGATGACAGCGGATAAAGTACTGCATATAGTGGAAGACATCATTGCCAGGGAGGAACAAAATGGACCGGACCGGGAAACAGACTGAACAGAGAGAAGATACTGTTGCAGTACAGGGAAAAACTGTGCCGAAAATAATTATCTGTACAGGCACAGGCTGTATTGCCAACGGTGCACTCAGTGTTTATGCCCGGTTTAAGGAAACACTTTCTGCTGCCGGTTTTTGCGTGGCTGAAACCAGTGCTGAAATAAGCAAAGCCGGGAATAAGAAAAATATTATCCATCTTTCCAAAAGCGGATGCCAGGGGTTTTGCCAGATGGGGCCTCTGGTGCGGATACTTCCCGAAAATATTTTATATAACTGTGTCCGGCCTGAAGATGTCGAAGATATCGTAAAACATACTTTAAAAAATAAACAGACTGTGGACCGTCTGCTTTACGTGGATCCGGTTACGCAGGAAAAATGCTGCGGACAGAAAGATATACCTTTTTATACCCGGCAGTCAAGATTTGTGCTTAAGCTTTGCGGCGATATAGATCCGGAAAGTATTGAAGAATATATGGACCGGGGCGGATATCTGGCTGCGCGCCGGGCCTATACTGTAATGAATCCCGGTGCAGTATGCGATAAGATCATTGATTCCGGACTGCGCGGCAGAGGCGGCGGCGGTTTTCCCACCGGAAAAAAGTGGCATCTGACTTTGATGCAGCCGGGAACAAAAAAATATGTTATCTGCAACGGAGATGAAGGCGATCCCGGAGCATTTATGGACCGCAGCGTGATGGAAGGCAATCCCCACAGTGTGATCGAAGGGATCATGATCGCAGCCAGAGCTATCGGCGCTGACGAAGCTTATGTTTATGTGCGGGCCGAATATCCTCTGGCAGTGCAGAGAATAAAAAAAGCAGTAGAAGATGCCGGTAAAGCCGGTATCCTGGGAGAGAGTGTTTTCGGTACAGGCCAGCGCCTGATCTGCAGAGTGATGGAAGGGGCCGGTGCTTTTGTCTGCGGCGAAGAAACAGCTTTGATCGCTTCTATTGAAGGAAAAAGAGGAATGCCTTCGCCTAAACCGCCTTATCCGGCGCAGAAAGGTCTGCAGGGAAAGCCTACGGTAATAAATAATGTGGAAACTCTGGCTACAGTGCCGCTGGTCCTGACTATGGGCCCGGAAAAATTCCGGGAAATGGGGACAGAAAATTCTCCCGGAACCAAGACTTTTGCTTTAAGCGGCCATGTGGCTAATACCGGTCTGATCGAAGTTCCTTTCGGCATAACTTTGCGGGAAATAGTCTATGAGATCGGCGGCGGGGTAACTGACGGCAAAGGGAAAATTACGGATAAAGGGTTTAAAGCAGTCCAGATCGGAGGCCCTTCGGGAGGATGTTTGACTGAAGAACATCTTGACCTTCCCCTTGATTTTGATTCTTTGCGCTCGATCGGAGCGATGATCGGTTCCGGCGGACTGGTAGTGATGAATAAAGAGACCTGTATGGTCGGTATGGCCAGATATTTTATGCAGTTTACCCAGAAAGAGTCCTGCGGCAAATGCGTACTTTGCCGGGAAGGTACCAAACAGATGCTTAATCTTCTTGATGATATTATCGGGGGGCAGGCCGACGGAAATACTCTTGACCTTTTGGAAGAACTTGCTTATGTGGTCCAGAAAGGCGCGCTTTGCGGTTTAGGTAAGACTGCGCCCAATCCTGTGCTTTCAACTTTGCGCTACTTCAGAGATGAGTATGACGCGCATGTTTTTCATAAGGTCTGCCCTGCCGGAGAATGTAAAGCTTTATCCAAACCTCAGATCGATCAGGAAAAATGCAAAGGTTGCACTCTGTGCGCCAGACAATGTCCTGTAGCAGCGATCAGCGGAGAACCGGGTAAAGTTCATGTTATAGATCAGAAAAAATGTATCAATTGCGGAGCCTGTATCCAGGTTTGCAAATTTCAGGCCATAAACGGAGTGCAGCCATGAATCATAACAAAGAAATACTTGTCGACGGCAAACCGGTACCGGTGAACGGGGAAAGAAATCTTCTGGAAGTTATCCGTAAAGCGGACATTGATATACCTACTTTCTGCTATCATTCAGAGCTCAGTATTTACGGGGCCTGCAGGATGTGCACAGTGGAAGTGGAGGGCCGAGGGCTGGTGGCTTCCTGTTCCACTCTGCCTGAGCCGGGTATGGTGGTGCATACCAATACCGAAGAAATAAGGAAGATCAGAAAAATGGCAGTGGAGCTGATCCTGGCTAATCATGAGCAGCAGTGTCCTACCTGCGCTAAAAATACTGACTGTAAACTGCAGGAACTGGCCAAGCGTTTCGGTATTACTAAAGTAAGATTCAGACAGGTCAACAAATCTCAGCCGGTAGACGATTCTTCGCCGGTTCTGGTGAGGGACCCTAATAAATGTATTCTCTGCGGAGACTGCGTGCGCATGTGCGCGGAAGTTCAGGGCATCGGTGCCATAGATTTTGCCTTTCGCGGCCATGATACAGCAGTGATCCCTGCTTTCGGTAAGAATCTGGATAAAGTGGAATGTGTTTACTGCGGCCAGTGCGCCCGGGTCTGTCCTACAGGCGCGATCACTCCTAAATCGGAGGTGGATGCAGTATGGAAAGCTATTTATGATCCCAGGAAAAAAGTAGTGGCTCAGATCGCTCCCGCGGTCCGGGTTGCTCTGGGTGAATCATTCGGTCTGGAGCCGGGTGAGATCACCACCGGTAAAATAGTGGCAGTTTTAAAAGCAATCGGTTTTGATCAGGTCTATGATACCTGTTTTGCCGCTGACCTGACTGTGATCGAAGAGGGTAATGAATTTCTTCAGAGAATAGAGGAAAATAAATCTTTGCCTTTGTTTTCTTCCTGCTGTCCGGCCTGGGTTAAATGCGTGGAACAGTATTATCCGGAATTGCTGGATAATATCTCTTCCTGCCGTTCTCCGCAGCAGATGTTCGGGTCTGTGGCCAAAGCGATATTGCCGGATACGCTTAAGGTCAAAGAGGAAGATCTGGTGGTGGTTTCGATCATGCCCTGTACAGCTAAAAAATTCGAAGCCGGCCGGCCTGAATTCGAACATAAAGGGATCAGGGATGTGGACAATGTGCTGACTACTCAGGAACTGGCCCAGATGGTAGACGAGTACGGGGTAAAGTTTAATACTCTGCAGCCTGAATCTCTGGACCTGCCTCTGGGTTTTAAAACCGGAGCCGGAGTGATCTTCGGTGCTACCGGAGGAGTAACTGAAGCTGTTCTGCGTTATGTCACTGAACGGGTATCCGGAGAAAAAACAGAATCTACTGATTTTGTCCAGGTCAGAGGTAAAAAAGGGGTGAGAGAAGCGACTCTGGAACTGGGCGGTAAGACTTTAAAACTGGCTGTAGTGCACGGTCTGGCCAATGCCCGTAAAATAGCGGAAAAAGTGATTGCCGGAAAAAGTAATTATCATTTTATAGAAGTTATGGCCTGTCCCGGCGGATGTATCGGAGGAGCGGGCCAGCCTGTATCCTTTGATAACCGGGCCAGGGAAAAGCGGACCGAAGGACTTTATGAAGCGGACAAAAAACTTCAGGTCCATAAATCTCAGGATAACCCTTATTTAAAAAAATTATATGACCGGCATTTGGGCCGGGTCGGCGGGGAAAAAGCGCATCATCTGCTGCATACCGGGTATCAGAACCGCAGGCGCATGAGCGGTGCCGGACTTAATCTGATGCGGGGCAATGATAAGCATGTGGATATCAGTGTCTGTGTAGGCACAGGCTGTTACTTGCGCGGTTCTCAGGACCTGCTGCATCTGCTGGTCAAATATATAGAAGACAGCGGTCTCAGTTCTGTAGTGCACGTAAAAGCTACTTTCTGCTTTGAAAAGTGCGGACAGGGCCCTAATGTGATGATCGGAGACGAACTGATCTCTGAATGTTCTTTTCAGAAAGCGCGAGAGACTCTGCACGAGAAAATGGTCGAGCAGATGGTGGGTAAAAGCGCCTGAAAAAGTAAAAGAGAAAATGGCGGATGGTTTACCCGACCATCCGTTGCTACCCCTTTCAATCCCTTTTAGATACCGGGTCTGCATCGGATTTATCCGATGCGGGCCCGTGTCTTCATTTTTAGTTTTTTTCATGACCGGTATTTTTTTAAGCTGACATTTTTTACCTGATATGGGAAAATATTTTTGATGAAAGCAGATGAAAAAACCGGTCTGATCACAGAGCTGCTGAATAAAACCTATCCTGAGGCAAAAATAGCTTTGCGCTACGGCAATACTCTGGAACTTCTGGTGGCAGTAATGCTTTCCGCTCAGTGTACTGATACCCGGGTAAATCTGATCACGGAAAAATTGTTTAAAAAGTATAAAACAGTAAAAGATTACAGCCGGGCTGAACAGTCGGACCTGGAACAGGATATCCGCTCCGCCGGTTTTTTCCGCAATAAGGCAAAAAATATAATTTCTGCGGCCCGGAAAATAATCTCAGATCATAAGGGGAAAGTGCCTCAGACCATGGAGGAACTGACCGCTTTGCCCGGTGTGGCCAGAAAAACCGCTAATATCGTATTGTTCAATGCTTTCGGCCAAAATCAGGGTATTGCCGTGGATACTCATGTGCGCCGTTTAAGTCAGAGGCTGGGTTTAACTGAAAATAATGATCCGGATAAGATCGAGCAGGACCTGATGAAACTGGTGCCCCAAAAAATATGGGGCAGTTTTACTTATCTTTTGATCGAGCACGGCAGAGCAGTATGCAAAGCGCGCAAACCCAAATGCGGACAATGCGTGCTGGCAGAGCTCTGCCCGTCCAGAGGCAGGGTCTAAGGGCAAAGGTTACGACCCATTCGACGCTGCTTCGACACAGCTCAGCACAAGTTGCTCAGGGTAGTCCTGAGTGACCTGTCCTGAGTATCATCGAAGGGAATCGAAGGACGATGCCCGTAACTGTAAAGGGTTAGGGTTACGTAAGCGCCTGCGGCAAAGATAGTCGATAGTCTATGGTCTATAGTCTATAGTAGAATATAGGGGATAGGGTATAGCCCTTCGGCTTCGCTCAGGACAAGCGGAAAGCGGATAGGGGATGCTGCTTCGCAGCAATAAACCGAAGGACGAGGGACGTCCGCTCGCGTACACTCGCTAAGACGACCCCGAAGCTATGTTCGGGGCAGGAGGACGCGGCGCTGACGCGCAAAGAATGCTGAATGATAGATGCAGATTATATCCAGGGTTCAGTGAAAAAATACGTAGGGGTCGAGCCATGTCTCGACCCTGTTATGAAAAAATAATAAACATAAAAATAAAAGGGCAGACACATGGGTCTGCCCCTACGAATCGCCATAATATTTATTCATGTAAATTCGCGTTTTCTAATTAGCATAAATCCGTGTTCCCTGACATTAGCGTAATTCGCGTTAGCAGGCATTTTTATGTTGCACATCGGTAAATTAAAATTAAATTCAAAAGTAATACTGGCTCCCATGGCCGGGATCACCGGTTTGCCTTACAGGCTGGTCAGCCGTTCTCTGGGCTGTGCTATGGCGTATCTGGAAATGATCAATGCCAGGTCTTTGAGTTATGAGACTAAAAAAACAATGATCATGCTCAAGACCTGTGCTGAGGACAGGCCGCTGGGAGTGCAGATTCTGGGTAAAGAGGAAAAGTATCTTTTGCGTGCTCTGGATAAGCTTAAAGATTATGATTATGACCTGCTTGATTTTAATTGTGCCTGTCCCCAGAAAAAGATAACCGGACGCGGTACAGGCGCCGCACTTTTGAAAACACCGGAAAAGATCTGTGAATTGCTGAAAATCTTAAGAAAAAACTGTACCAAACCTCTGACTGTAAAGCTGCGCCTGGGCTGGGACAGTGGGCAAAAAGCAGCTGATATCGCCCGTTATGCAGAAGACGCGGGAATTGACGCTGTTTGTGTGCACGGCAGGACCAAAGTTCAGGGATATTCCGGTGCAGTAGATTATTCTGCTTTGGCTAAGATAAAAAAAGCAGTGTCTATACCCTTGATCGCTTCCGGTGATATGTTTACTCCTGCTTTGGCTGCGAAAATGATTAATGAGACCGGAGCTGACGCAGTCATGGCAGCCAGGGGCAGTCTGGGCAATCCCTGGATATTCAAGGCTGTAAATGAATATCTGGATAAAGGCCGGGAACCGGATCTGCCTTCTCTGGCAGAGCTGATATCAGTGATGCAAGACCATTTACAGCAAAATGTTGCCTGTTTCGGTGAAAGCGAAGGAGTTAAAAAATTCCGCAAGTTTTTTATCTGGTATACCAGGGGCTTCGGCAGGACCAAGGACCTGCGCAACAGTGTGTCCGGATTAAAAACCCAAAAAGACATGGCTCTGCATATCAGTATATTCGAAAAAAAAGCTTTGGACCTGCGCCGGACCATCAATTATCCGGCAGAAAGAAGCACTTCTTTTTAACCTGTACAAATAAAAAGGCTGTACTATAATAAAATACCGCGGGAGTACACGCGGTAAAAATAAAATAGTCCTAAGTCGTAAGCTATAAGTCTTAAGCCCCGGAAAATGCGGGAGATTGAATCAGAGCTGTATTTTACGTCTTTAGCTTAGGACTTACGACTTAAGACTTACAGCTATTTACTTATAACGGGCGGAGCGAACTATGAACGGAACAATTACTTATAAAATTTTAAAAGAGCATCTTGTAGAAGGGGATCTTGTTGCCGGAAAAGAGATCGGGATCAGGATCGATCATACTTTGACTCAGGATGCTACAGGTACCATGGCTTATCTTCAGTTTGAGTCCATGGCTATAGATAAGGTCAAAACAGAGCTTTCTGTCAGTTATGTGGACCATAATACTCTTCAGGACGGATTTGAAAATGCCGATGATCACCGTTATCTGCAGACAGTGGCAGCAAAGCACGGGATTTATTTTTCCCGGCCCGGTAATGGTATCTGCCATCAGGTGCATCTGGAACGTTTCGGTGCCCCGGGCAAGACCCTTCTGGGCAGTGACAGCCATACTCCCACAGGCGGAGGCATAGGAATGATCGCCATCGGTGCCGGAGGCCTGGATGTGGCAGTAGCTATGGGCGGAGGAGCTTTTTATCTTATTGCTCCTGAAGTTATTAAAATAGAACTTAAGGGTAAATTAAGGCCCTGGGTCTCGGCCAAGGATGTGATCCTGCAAGTTTTGAGCCTGTTGTCCACTAAAGGCAATGTCAATAAAGTGATCGAATATTCAGGAGAAGGGGTTAAGACTCTTTCTGTTCCGGAACGGGCCACCATAACTAATATGGGTGCGGAAACAGGGGTGACTACCAGTATTTTTCCGTCTGATGAGATAACCAGAGAATTTTTAAAAGCTCAGGATAGAGAGGATATGTGGCAGGAATTAAAACCTGATCCTGATGCAGAATATGACCGGGTAATTTCAATCGATCTGGCTCAGGTGGTGCCGATGGCAGCCAAGCCCCATTCTCCCGGGAATGTGGTTCCGGTAAAAGATATCGCCGGGTTGAAAGTTAATCAGGTGGCTATCGGAAGCTGTACTAATTCTTCTTTACGCGACCTGATGATCGTGGGCAATCTGCTCGAGGGCAAAAAAGTTCATCCTGAGGTTTCTCTGGTCATTGCTCCCGGTTCCAGGCAGGTGTTGTCCATGATCTCGCGCAATGGTATGCTGACCAGTATGATCGATGCCGGGGCCAGAATAGTGGAATCAGCCTGCGGCTTCTGTATCGGTAATGGTCAGGCCCCGGCTACTGATGCTGTTTCAGTGCGTACTAATAACCGTAATTTTGAAGGCAGGTCAGGCACCAGAAGCGCTAAAGTATATCTGGTTTCTCCGGAAACAGCTGTGCTCTGCGCTTTGAACGGTGAATTCGCAGATCCGTCTTTTTATAAACAAGACGAATTCCCTGAAATAGATCTGCCTCATAAATTTTTTATCGATGACAGCATGATCTTGGCTCCGGCCCGGGATCCGGAAAAAACAGAGGTTTTGCGCGGTCCTAATATCGGCGAGCCGCCCAGCAATGAAGCTTTGGCTGAAGATCTGAAAGGGGAAGTGCTGATCAAGGTGGGAGATAAGATCACCACCGATCATATCATGCCTGCCGGGCCCAGACTGAAGTTTCGTTCCAATATAAAAAAGTATTCCACTTTTGTCTTTGAAGGCCTGGATCCCGAGTTCTGGCAAAAAGCACTGGCGGTTAAAGACAAAGGCAAAGCAGGATTTATTATTGCCGGGGAAAGCTACGGACAGGGTTCTTCCCGGGAGCATGCTGCTCTCTGCCCTATGTATCTGGGTATAAAAGCAGTCTGTGCTAAATCATTCGAACGGATACATTCCAATAATCTGGTCAATTTCGGTATTCTGCCGCTGGTGTTTAAAGACCAGGCGGATTATGACCGGATCGAGGCCGGGGACAGCCTGGAACTGAACAGTGTTTTGTCCGTTCTGGATTCAGGTGATGATTTTGTCCTGGAGAATAAGAGCAAAAATAAAAAGATAAAACTTTTATGCGGTCTTTCCGAGCGGCAGAAACAAATAGTTAAAGCCGGAGGACTGCTGAATTACACCAGAAAGCAGTCTTAAGCCGTAAGCGGTAAGTCTTAAGCTTCGGGAAATAGGGTCGATTAAATTAATCTGTATTATTATGTATTAGCCCTGTCAGGACGGACGTCCTATGTTTTAGCTTAGGACTTACGACTTAAGACTTACGGCTATTGTAATATGTGACTTTTGTGAAAGGAATAAACCATGGGAGAAACTGAAAAAGATCCTAAAAAATTCGGTATGCGCATTAATCTGCGTAAATTGGCTAAGACAGAAAATATGTTTGAATTTTCCATCACTACACCTACTTTAAAATCCCAGTTTCTGGTGCCGCGTAAAATGCTTAATGACTTGAGGGTTTTGATCGAAAAAGTTTTGACTCAGAAAGAAGACTGAACCAATGCAGTTTTTCCGCAGATTTAAAGAAAAAGTTTTAAACTCCGGTCTTTATCAGGAGCAGAAACCGGGCAGTTCATCTGATTTTTATATTGCTCTGGGTGTTCTGCTCTGGACAGTGGCTGAAGCTGACAATAAGTTTCTGCCTGAAGAAGAAAAAAAGATCGAGAGCATATTTTCCAGTACAGGGAAAATAGACAGCGGAGTTCTGCCTTTGGTGATGGCTTCGGTAAAACAGGCTGCTCTGGAAAGAGTGGACCTGTTTACTTTTACTTCCGAGGTCAGTGAAGAACTGGTTTATAAGGATAAAATAAAGATCATTGAAGATCTGTTCAGCGTGGCCTGTGCCGATAAAGAACTGGATGAAACTGAATTGGAACATATCCGCAAGATCGCAAATCTTTTTCATCTTTCGCACAGCGATTTTATTCAGGCCAAGCTGAAGATCAAGAAGGAATATGATTTATAAAAAATAATGTTGTATCAGTCTATGGCCGATAGCCTATAGCCGATAGTAAGAAAATAAGGAAGATTTTGAATATCTGCAGCATTTATTTTTTTACCATAGACCATTGACAATCGACTATCGACTATGAAACAAAGGAGTAAATAATGCGTCCTGTATGTGTGATAATCCGTGACGGCTGGGGTTATAATGAAGAAACTGAAGGCAATGCGGTTAAAGCTGCTTATACGCCGAACATAGATTCTTACAAAGAAAAATATCCCTGGACTCTGCTTGATGCTTCAGGCGAAGCAGTGGGCCTGCCTGAGGGTTATCAGGGCTCCAGTGAAGTAGGACATCTGAACATGGGCGCGGGCCGGATCGTGGTCCAGGAGCTGAAGCGCATTGATGACGGGCTGCGCGACGGGTCATTATTTGAAACCGAAAAATGGAAAAATCTGGTCCAGAACTGGAAACAGAACAAGTCCCGGCTTCATCTTCTGGGCCTGCTTCAGGATGAAGGGGTGCATGCTCATCAGGAACATCTGTTCAAGATCATGCGCAGAGCCAGATCAGAATTTCCCGCAGGCGAGATAATTATTCATCCTTTTCTTGACGGCAGAGATACTCCGCCGCGGTCCTGCATGGAATATCTGGCTCAGCTGAAAAAAGTAATGGAACAGGTCGGCAACTGTTCTATCGGTACAGTCATGGGCAGATATTATGCCATGGACAGGTCGCGTGACTGGAGGCTGACTGATATCGCTTATAACTGTCTGGTCTCTGCTCAGGGCAGAAGAGCGGTAAGCGTGGAAAAAGCTGTGCAGGAGTCTTATGACAAAGATAAGACCCCTGATAATTTTGAAATGTTCGATGAATATGTACAGCCTTACTGTATCGGCGGTTATCAGGGTATGCTTAAAGGAGACTGTATTGTTCATACCAATTACCGCCAGGACCGGGCCATTCAGCTTTCCATGGCTTTTGTCAATGATCCTGATTACGGCGGAAAGGCCAAAGAAAAAAAGGATATTACTTATCTGGGCCTGACCCGTTATTATGACGAATTTACAGAATACATGCTGGGAGCAATGGGTGCAGGCGGGTCTATGGACCATCTTCTGGGAGAAATGATAGCCAAAGCAGGCTTAAGACAGCTGCGTATTGCAGAAACTCAGAAGTTCAGGCATGTGACTTCTTTTTTTAATGGTAAAAGCACCACTCCTTATAAAGACGAAGATCAGGTGGAAGTAAAAGGAAGGTTCGATCCTGCTTCTTTTGCCAGTCATCCGGAAATGGACGCTTATACTGTTACCGAAGAACTGCTGAAGCGTCTGGAAAATAATCCTTATGCTTTTATCGCAGTTAATTATGCCAATGGTGATATGGTCGGACATACCGGAGTATTTGATGCGGCAAAAAAAGCCATAGAAGTTGTGGATGAATGCGTAGGAAAAATAGTAAAGCGCCTTTTGGAACTGGACGCCCATATCCTGATCACAGCAGATCACGGTAATGCTGATCAGATGACAGATCCTGATACAAAAATGACCAAGACCAGCCATACTCTTTCTCCTGTGGAGTGCATTTATCTGGCTTCCGACGCGGAAGGTAAAAAACTGATCAAAAAAGGCAAACTTTCAGACATCGCTCCCACAGTGCTCAGACTTCTGGGACTGGACATACCGGAGGAGATGACTGCGGATTTATTAATTGTTGACTGAGAGGTTAGAAAACGCGAATTTACGCTGATCTTATTAAATTATCTTAAAGGGCGGGGGCAAGCCCCGCCCCTACAGGACTATTAAAATTCAAATTATCATTTTCTTGCGTGGTAGCGCACCTATAACCTCTCGCCTGAATTATAATTCAACATTCAAAATTCAGCATTCAACATTTGTGCGTAAGCACATCCCTATCCGCTATTCCCGATGCTTTGTAATCTTACTATAGACCATCGACTAGTGACTATCGACTATTTCCGCCTCCGGCGTTTGCTTAAGACTTACTGCTTAGGACTTACGACTGTTTCGTTGGCGCCAATTATGTATATCCTCGATGATCAGGTAAACGCAGGGGATCACGATCAAAGTGAGGATAGTGGCAAAAAGCAGGCCCCAGCTGATGGCCAGAGCCATTGGTCTTAAAAAGGGATCAAGCCCGCCCAGTCCGTAGGCTACAGTGAACAAGCCGCAGACAGTGGTTATTGTGGTCAAAAGAATGGGGCGCAGGCGTAAAGATCCCCCTTCTACGACTGCTTCTTTTATCGGCAGGTCCTCTCTTCTTTTATTGATAAAATCCACTAAAACTATGGAGTCATTGACTACCACCCCGGTAAGTCCGACAAAACCCATTATTCCCAGAAAGCTTAAAGGCTCTGCGTGAATAAAAAAAGCAATGATAAATCCTATGATCCCGAAAGGTATGGTGAGCATGACCACAAAAGGCTGGAGCAGAGAATTAAACTGAGTGGCCAGTATCAGAAAAATTAAGGAAATGGCAGCAGCAAAGGCGATCAGCAGGCTTTGTATCGATTTCCGGGTTTCTTCCTGTTCACCGCCGAAACTGAGAGAATAACCGGGATATTGCCGGTCAATATTGCCGAATTTTTCCCAAATCAGGGTGTTAGCTTTCAGGGAAGTGATGTTTTTTTCGTCCACATCAGCAGTTACGGAAAGATAGCGTTTACCGTTTAAATGGTTTATGGAGCGGATGCTCTGGGAATGGCGGAAAGAGACGACTTCGCTTAAGGGTATCAGATTGTCTCTTGAATTCCTGACCAGTATATTATTGAATATCTCAGGATCTTTACTCAGATCTTCAGACAGCCTGACTACCACAGAAATTTCTTCTTCTGCTTTTTCCTGTTTGATGGTGGTGGAGACAGCTCCGGCAAAAGCAGCTCGCACTGCAAAAGCGATCTGTGAATTGGAAAGATAGGCTTTTTGGGCTTTTTCTTCATTTATATAAACATCGATCTCTTTGGGGCCCAGGGTATAGGAGTCAGCTATGCCTGATATACCCGGGATCGAAGACAGATAATTTTTTATTTGATTTGTGATCGCACGCAGAGTTTCCATGTTTTCTCCTCTGATCCTGACGTCTATGGCTCTGCCTACGGGAGGGCCCTCCCTGAATTCCTGAAAATAAAGTTTATTTACCCCCTGCGGTTTAAGTTTTTCCGCCAGTTCTTCCATGTCCGGCCGCATAAGTTCGATTATTTCCTGAGCGGTTTTGTCTCTTTGTCCGGAAGGGGTCAGATAAACCGTTATCTGGGCAAAATTACCGCCCCGTTTCAGGTCAGGGTCAAAACCGCGTTCCAGTTCCAGTATCCCTACCTGGGTTTCATAGGCTTCAAGGTATTCTGCGGGAAGTTTTTTTACCAGATTTTCGGCCTGGGAAATGAATTCATTGGTTTTGTAAATAGAAGTGTCAGGCCTGGATTCCAGTCTGATCACGAATTGTTCCACTCCCTGGGAGGAAAAGAGGATAAAAGGCATGAAAAACCTGGCCATGACCAGAGAGAAAATAAAAATTGAAATAACGGAAAACAGTATTTTATAGCGGTGCTCTATGGCAAAAGTGAGAAATTTTTTATATCTGGACAGAAGGGACTGGAACCAGTGGCTTTGGGAACGGCCGTGTCTTTTTTTCAAAGGTCTGGCAAAGTCAGCCAGGTGTGAAGGCAGGATGATGAATGCTTCCAGAACAGAGGCGGAAAGAGCGATGATTACCACTACCGGTATATAGCGGACAAATTTTCCCACCATGCCGCTCATAAACATTAAAGGAGAAAAAGCTACAATAGTAGTCAGCACAGTGGCGATTACCGGACGGGATACTTCGTCGGTTCCTTTGATCGCTGCTTGCGGAGGAGAAATGCCTTTTTCCAGGTAGCGGTAAGTGTTCTCAGAGATGATTATCCCGTCGTCTACTACTATGCCTAAAACCATGATCAGCCCGAACATGGTGATCAGATTTATGGTCAACCCGGTGAAATGCATTACCATTAAAGTGGTGAACAAGGCAATGGGTATGCCCAGGGCAGTCATCATTGCCGATACAGGAGGCAGAAAAAGAAACAGCACTGTAATTACGAAAAAGAAGCCGATGATTCCGTTGGAGCGCAGCACATTGAGTCTGCGTTTTACATAATAGGAAATGTCGTAAAAAGTGGAGACTTGGATCTTTTTGTCAGCATGAGGCTTGAATGCTTCTATTTTTTTAAAGACCTGATTTACTGTTTTTAAAATATCGCTGTTTTCTTTTTTTACGGCAATAAGAGTTATTGCCCGTGAGCCCTGGGCCTTGTTCAGTACGCTTTCATCCTCGAAAGTATGAAAGACCCTGCCGATATCTTTGACTCTTATCCAGTTTCCCAGATCATTGGCTCTGATCACAGTGTTTTCCAGCTGTTCTATAGTGGAAAATTCAGCTTTTACCTTGATCAGAGTGTCTTTGCCCCGGGAAGTTATTTTTCCTCCGGGCAGGTCCACATTCTGGGCCTTAACCCGTTCTGCTATTTCTTCAAAGGAGATATGGTATTCAGACATTTTTTCCGGGTCAGGCTCGATGCGGTATTCTTCGTCGCGCCAGCCGTCCCTTTGTACGGAAGCTATGCCTGGTATGTCTTCTATCATTTCCTTGAGCAGGTCCGCGTTTCTGCGCAGGGTGAATTCATCCCTGTTCCCGCTGACCGCAATTTTAAGGATCGGTATCTCCGAGCTGTCGATCTCAATGACCACAGGCCTGTCTTCTACGTCAGCCGGAAGGTCAGTGACCCGGTCTACTGCTTTCTGCACGTCATTGACTACCTTTTGCATGTCGCGCACGTCTTCTTCCACCTCCAGAGTGATAGTGCCGATACTTTCATAAGCTGAGGAATATATGTTGCGGATATCGGAGACTTTTTTAAGTTCCCGTTCCAGCGGTATGTTGACCAGTTTTTCCACTTTTTCCGGAGAAGCACCCCGGAAATAGGTAGTGATAATAACTGCATTGAAATCTACGGGAGGAAAAGCTTCTTTACGCAGAGTAAAAATAAGAAATATTCCGCAGATAATGATAAAGACAGTGATCAGGTTTACGAACAGAGAATGTTTTACTGAGAATTCGGTTATTTTCATAATTATAAGTCAGTTAATTTGAATATCTTTTTTATAAGATGAACACAGATTAAAGACTATGATGAACACTGATAAACCGGCTCAAGTCACAAGTTACAGGTCACAGGTCACACGTATAAAGAAGTTAGACGTCAGAGATCAGAAGTCAGAATTCAGATAAATATTTTTGATTTATTCCGTAACCGTAACCCTGACCGTAACCGGTTAAAAAATCATTCATCCAGATATCTGTCCAGCAGCGTGTTCTGGGTCAGGTCCAGATCGATCAGACTGACCCGGAAATCAAAATAAGCCCGGGCCAGGTCCAGTCTGGACTGAAGCAGATCATTCTCGTAGCGTATGACAATGTCAGCGCCTGACCTTCCGTATTTAAGCTTTTTCATTTCTTCAGCCAGTTTTTTTTCCTGCAGGTCAGCTACCTGTTCAAACAGTTCTATCTTTGACTTAAGGGAATTGGTCTCCCTGACCCGGTTGCAGATATCTTTGAGTATAAGCTGTTCTGTTTTTTTTACTGAAAGCAGAGCCTGTTTTTTTTTCAGTCCGGCTTTTTTCAGTTCTGCTTTTTCTTTGCGTTTTTCCAGGGCAGTGCTGAAATTAAGGCCCAGATATAATTCATCATTGTTTTCGTCTTTGATCTGATCCCAGGCTTCCGATCTCCGGGGGTCAATTCCGTTTCTGGTAAAAGAAGCGGTAAGGTCTATTTCCGGCCAGAGAGCATTTTTGGCTACTGCCAATTTTATTTTTTGGCTTTCAGCATTGAGCAGGGCCTGCTGATAATCCCGGCGAGATCTGATCGCTTTGTTCAGGGCTTGCAGCAGATCTGCGGACAGAGGGACAAGCTCCAGATTGTCCTCGGGTTCCAGTTCAGTCTTAATGTCGGTAATATTGATCAGGAACAGAAGATCGTTTTTGGCTGTGTCGGCAAATAATTCAGCCTGGATGACTTCGTTTTCCTTTATGCGCAGATTTGCTTCGGTAGCGTAAAGGTCTCCTGTTTCTACCAGGCCCAGTTTGAAGTTTTCTCTGTAAACCGAGTGAAGACGTTCTGCTTCCGTAAGCAGTGATTTTTTGATAAGCAGTTCTTGTTTTTTCAAGACCAGGTTCCAGTAAGCTTTCTGGGTGTCGGCCAGGGATGATTCAATATCGTTAACCGAGGCATATTCAGCCTGTTTGATATCAAGACGGGTGATCTTTATCCCGGCTCTGTCGCTGAAACCGAAAAAATTACGGGCTAAAGGCTGGGTTATGGACAAGCCCAGTTCCGCCTGTTTTTCGGGAGAAGCAGAGCTTAGCGCTGAATCAGTGGAAGTGCGCTGTTCTGCCGCTTTTATCCTGAGTCCTGTGCCGCTGGATAGTCTTTTATCCAGATCTAAAGAGTAAATCTTTGTGTCAGTGCGCGAGCCCAGAAGAGAAGATGAGGTCTTTTTTTCATCATTGCGCAGAGACAGTCCGCTGTTGAGGAAAAAATCGAATAAAGACAGCTCTTTTTCCAGGCCGGTTTTTGCGATCAAAGAGCTGATCCTGGCTATTTGTATATCCAGAGAATTATTCAGGGCCAGGCGGCTGATCTGTTCCAGGGTCAGGGTCCTGCTGCTGTCTTTGTCAGACTCTCCGCTGTTTCGGGCCCAGGATTTACAATTGAATAACAGCAGAACCATTAAAAGGAAAAAAAAATTTTTCATCCCTGTTCTTTCTGTTTTTTATCAGTTTCGGAGAAGGATTTGTCTGAGCTGAGTTTGGATATGTAACCTGCTGATCAGCCGATCATTCAGTCCGATTGCTGATCAGACCGGCCGATCCCTTACTTTAAGTATATACCGGCTTGAATCTTTTGGCAATACTGGTGATAACCCCTGTCTTTTTTGTCCCCGGGTCTATAGCCTCAGGCGGATAGAGATAAGTAATATTCTATTTGACACCTTCAGCCGCAGAGCTAAAATAAAATTGGGAAAACATCAAGCATCCTTTCGCAGTTCAATGATTAATAGTTATAATGAGGGGGAGATCAAGAGGAGGTTTTTATGAAAAAGATTTTTTATGTGCTCTTGCTGGTAATTGTGATCTTGATCACAATCCTGGTCTTAGGTAAGAATTTTATTGCCAAGACTGCGGTTACTGCAGGGGTCAGGGCAATGACAGGACTGACAGTGACTATGGATAAAATGGATGTAGGCGTATTTAACAGTGCTCTGGGCATAACCGAACTGAAAATATATAATCCTGCCGGATATGCGGACCGGCTGATGCTGGATATGCCGGAGATATTCGTTGATTATGACCTGCCGGCAATAATCTCTAAAAATATTCATCTGGAAGAGGTGCGCATAAACCTTAAAGAATTTGTGGTGGTCAAAGACAAAGAGGGAAAACTTAATCTTGATGCCTTAAAAGTGGTCCGGGAAAGTAAAGAGAAACCCGCAGACCGGGAAAAAGCGGAGGGAAAAGCTCCTGCCCCTGAATTCCAGATCGATCTGCTGAAATTGAAAATAGGGAAGGTCATATATAAAGATTATTCCAAAGGCAAAGAACCTGCAGTCAGGGAATTTAACATAAGTATCGATAAGGAATATAAAGATATTACTAATCCGACTCAGCTGGCAGGAAGTATCGTGATGACTGCTTTGGCTAAAACCACTATCGGGAATCTGACAGACCTTAACCTGGGCGGTTTAGGGGAAGGACTTTCCGATGTCGTGGGCAGTGTTTCCGGACTGGCTACAGGAACAGCGGAAAAAGCGGCTGAAATAGGCAAGGATATAGGGGGGAAAGCAGAAGAAGCAGTAAAGGATATTTTAGGCGAGACCGGAGGCGCGGTAGAGGATACTTTAAAGAAGATCCTGCCTTTCGGAAAATAGTTTTTTGTTAAAGCAGGGGGGGCACAAAGAGGAGGTAGCTATGAACGGAAAAAGGAGATCGGTCAGTGCAGCTGTGATCTGTTTGTTTTTCGCCGTGTTATTCTCAGGATGCGCCCAGCAGCCCACTGCTGCCGGCAGCAAAGAAGCGATCGATATTGCTTCAGGAATGCAGACTATGCAGGAAAAAGCTGCTTTTTTGATGAAAGAAGCTCAGGCTTTTTACAGCTCGGATAAGTTTCAGGATGCAATAGACACAGCTCAGTATGTTTTGCGCTATGTGGATAAGGATTCTCAGGCAGCTAAAGATCTGATCGAAAAAGCAAAACAGGAATTGATGAAAGCAGCGGAAAGTAAGATGGATGAGATGAAAGGTAAAGTCCTGGATTTAGGTAAGTAAAAAAATGATCCGGGCAAAAAGTTTTTCAGGTGGACTGGCAATTGGTATTTTTTTTCTTATTTCAGCCGAAACAGCCTGTCCGGCTGCTTTGCTGAAAGGGGAAAAAGCTGCCGGTCATATCGGTTCTCTGGCTGAAAGGGCGGATTCCGGTAAATACAGTTCTTTTGTTTTAGAGAGAAGGAATTTTCATCCCCGGACTGATGCCGAAGTCGACGGTCTGGTGCTGGATCCCCAGGGGGGGGCTTTCAGACAGGTACGCAGAGATGATTCTGACCATAAGCTTGTTCTGCGCTGCTGCTTTTCTCCGGCCGGGAAGAGGCGGCTTACTCCGGAAACGCTTGTCTTTTATCAGGAAATGATCCGTAAAAACAAATTAAAGCCTTATGTCCTTTTAGACCGGAAAGGGGATGAGGTCTGTATTGTTTATTGCGCTTTTACTCCCTGTTATCTGCACTGGTCTGAAAAAGATAACGGGGAAATACTGCTTATCCTTAAAGAATTTTATAAGCCGCGTTCTTTTTTCCGTTTGTTTCTGCCCCGGACTGACCAGTCCTTTCCCTGATCACCGGCTTTCTTTAAAGTAGGTTTTTTAAGCTTTGTCTGATATAATGTTTTCTAATTGCTAAAGAAGTCAGAGGTCAGATATAAGAAGTCAGAATCTGGATATATAAGTCTGACTTCTATTTGCTTGTGACATGTGACCTGTAACTAATATTAAGGAGGATATATGAGTAACCGTTTGATGATTTTTATTGATGCTGAATATGTGGTCCAGAGTGTGCGTGATATAGGGCCGCAGAAAA
>Ga0272442_10001033_pt1 | contig 43206 bp, 39 predicted proteins | sample SSMForm2O_FD_200262 | JGI IMG/M metagenome (GOLD analysis project Ga0272442, IMG submission 200262) | Marine sediment archaeal communities from Little Sippewissett salt marsh, Falmouth, MA, United States - SSM-Form-2O | ecosystem: Environmental > Aquatic > Marine > Wetlands > Sediment ...
CTTCGGAAAAAGAGAAACTCAAAGAACATATCAATAATCTCGAACACTTCGAGATAATCAGGGAACAGTCCCGTCTGCCGGAAATCGAATACATATTCAAGCATGTACTTACTCAGGAAACGGTTTATGATACGCTTCTCAAAAAAGAACGCCGAGAACTTCATAAAAAAATAGCTGAAGCTATAGAGAATATATATTCCGACAGACTTGAGGATTTTTATGCACTGCTTGCCCGCCACTGGGAACTTGCTGGGGAAACTGATAAGGAAGTGGAATACCTTATCAAGGAATCAAAACGCTTGGAGAAAGTCTCTTCCTTCCGAGAAGCACGACAGTTTTACGAAAAAGCCAATGCAAAATTAGACCAATCAGACAAACGCTTTATAGAAAATACGATAGACCTCGCAAACATTGAAAGCACAATCGGAAGTCCGCAGAAAGCTCTTGAAATGCTTGAAGAGCTTGATAAACAGCAGATTGAACCTGCGCTTAGCGCAAAACTTGGTTTAGTAAAAGGTAATATCCTGTGGCAGACAAGCAGCATGCAGGAAGCATTATCGAGATTTGAAATTTCAAGGGATATTTTTAAGGAAGTCGGCAACCGATGGGGTGTGGCAAAAGCGCTCGCCAACATTGGTACTATCCACCTATATCGTAGTGATAATGAAAAAGCGCTTGAATATACTACCAAAAGCCTAGAAATAATGGGGGAAATAGACAATAAGCGGGGAATGGCTGGTACACTCAATAACATCGGCACAATCCACGACAATCGCGGTAATTATGAAAAAGCACTCGAATACTATAATAAAAGCCTGAAAATTAATGAGGAAATAGGCAACCAGCTGATTATGGCAACCACTCTCAATAACATTGGTCTAATCCACAGCAAACGCAGTGATTATGAAAAAGCGCTTGAATACTATGGAAAGAGCCTGAAAATTGTTGAGGTGATCGGCGAACAGTTGGGAAAGGTAGAAACACTCCAAAACATCGGCGTAATTCACGACAACCGCGGTGATTATGAAAAAGCACTCGAATACTATAATAAGGTTTTGAAAATTGCAGAGAATATCGGCAACTCGCGGGGTTTGGTAAATGCGCTTATCAACATTGGTAACATCCACGGCAAACGCGGTGATTATGAAAAAGCGCTCGAATGCTACGATAAGAGTATGAAGATTTGCGACGATATCAATTACCGAGGGGGTATGGCAAGCATACTCGGTAACATCGGTATTATCTATAAAAACCGCGGTGATTATGAAAAAGCACTCGAATATATTGGAAAGATGCTGGAAATTCATGAGGAAATAGGCCACAAGCTAGGTGCAGGATACTGTTATTTGCATCTTGGGCATTTGCTGCTTGTTACTGGTGAAACAGGGCAGGCAGGTAAAGCGCTTGAAAAAGCATATAAAACATTTCAGTCATTTAACGCGAAAGAGGAACTTTGCGAAACGATTTTGTATCAAGCTCAGGTACAAGTCATTTTAGGTAATCACAAACAAGCGCTGGAGATACTTGCAGAAGGATTGAAACTTGCAGACGAACTAAGTGCTGACGAGCTATTACTCCTCGCCTACCAAACAACTGGTATTGTGTATTCGGCATCGGGCGACATACAGAAAGCTAAGAAAGCGTTTGACGAAACTTTAAAAATTGCGGTAAAGCTGCATCCGAACAAAGGTATGAATGCCTACTACGAATACGGCAAATTCTTGTTCAAGCAGAAGGATACCGAAAAAGCAACAGAGATACTTACTAAAGCAAAGGAACTTTACGACTACCGCGTCGCCCACGGCTACCGCCGCAAGGAGCTTGACGAGATAGAGTCTATGCTGGAGAAGATATGTCAATCAAAGTAAAATGCCCGTTTTGCAATAAAATCCTTTCTTTTCAGGAATCATATAGAGATAAGAAGGTAAAATGCCCTTCGTGCAAGTCAGCCATTTATGTACAGGATTCTTCGGTAGTCATTGAAGTGCAATGCCCTTTATGTGGAAAGGTATTATCTTTTCAGGAAGCGTTTCGCAATAAGAGAATCAAATGTCCTGAATGCAAAGCAACAATGCTCGTGAAAGATGCTGCTAAAGACGATGACTGGGTGTTATTTTCCTGCCAGTGTGGAAAAAAAATACGCGCTTCAAGCAATGATTCTGGAAAACACATTACTTGCCCAAATTGCTCCGAAACGATTACTATTCCTTACTCAAAACGAGAAAATGAAATAGAAGAATCGGATATTATACCTGTAATATTGAATGTCAGCTGGGGAAGAGATATTATTATTCACGACTATACATATTTTTATAGGTTAATATTTACAACTGAAGGTGTTTATTTAATACACTTGTCATCTGTAGATACCACTTTGCAGGGAAATGTTATTGTAACAAAATCATCTTCTGCTCTTGAAGAACCTGACCTGTTAGTTCTAAAGAAGATGGTTTCTATTGGCAAGATAGATAACAAGCAGCTTGAAGATTTCGTATCAAGATTTCCGGATATGCATTCTATCGATAGAGATTCAGTGCAAAAAGTTGCTATTAAAAGGAAACGAGGAGAAACGGAGCTTATTATCGCAACTGAAAAAGGGATAAAATCTTGGTTTTCTAAACGAAAATTTAAAGTGCACGGTCTAATTACAGCGGAGATAAAAAACCGTATTAAAGAAATGGGATATAAAGTTGGAAGTTCTGCTTATGTTTGATAGCAACACGAAATTTGAAGAAATAGAATCCATACTGGCCGAGCGGTCGTCGTAATTCTTTATATTTCAAGCACTTTTGCTACATTCCAACAGGTCTTCCATGATAAATCTCAAAGTGTTCCCTTTATTAAGAAGCTATTTCTGGTTTTCGGTTTTTTCCTTGTCCTGGTTGCGGGTGAATTTGACGGTGGAGTCCATCTTGACTGTCCGTTTCGTCTCGCCGAGAGCTACGCTTATAATCATAAGAAATGTGTATTCGCCGGAGTGGAAGCATTTGTCCGTCATATCGAAGAAGGTCGTCCCGGTGCCGGTCAGCGAGAAGGTATATTCACCCATTATGCCGGAAGGGATTTCGGGCTTCGAGATGTCCGTTTCGAGCTCGAACTGCGCGCAGTAGTGGCCGTCCTTGAGAACGTAGTCCTTGAGCGTGATTTTCGTGGAGCCGCGCGCCCACGTCGGCACGTTGCTTGCCGTCCAGGTTTTCCTGCTCGGGATAGTCGTAGACTCTCCGACTTCGAGTTCTTCTAAAGGCAGGGTAAAAGTAAGCTCATCCATTGTATCGGTTGAAGGGGTTGTATGGGTGAATTTTGAGTCTTCGGAGAAGTTGAGAGTTATTGTGGGAGGAATCTGCCGGTCCGGCGTCTGCGCTATTACTATATCGCTGAGAGTAAGATTGGCGGACTTGTTTCCTTGCGAATAAACTGTGAGCTTTCCGGTCGCGTCATTCTGGCCGGACTGCCCCCCGACGTTGGTTGTCGCGCTTATCTGGTAATCGTAAACATACTTGTATTCTCTGGAAAAATCCCAGCGGAAAGCCTGCTTGCCGGAGGGCTTGATAACTTCAGACGCCTCTTCGGCGGGCGGGGCCGTCGCGATGGGCGCAGGTTCGGGCGATTTTTCATCAGTCGTATCGCCGGATGGCGTTTCAGGTTCGGGGGGAGGGGCCTGTGTTTTTGCAGGAGCGGGGCCCGGAAGTATTGGAGGAGTTTTTTCAGAAGAAGAGCTTGTCATGTTATTCAAAAAAACGCCTGCGCCGAAAGCGATAACAACCAGAACAACGACTGCAAGCAGAAGGACAATGCTTTGGCCATTTTGTTTCATGGGATTGCGTCCTTTTAATCCGATAGTTTCCGTGGTGAAACGTGCTTGGGGTATTTTATCATCTCCATTGCCGCCCGGCAAACGAAATTACGTGCAGGAAATGTTTCGCGGCCATTTCCGAAATGTCATAAAAATGTAAAAAAACAGGAATTTTTAGGGAATTTCGTGAAAAGGAAAGGGTATAATAAATTGTATACGAGTTGGATTTTATTTGGAGATTCGTGAAATATTTCGTTTGAAGCTACGTCTTTGCTTACGGTAATATATGATTGAACAAAGCGGGATTTTCTGGGGGAGAAGGAGAACGATGTGAGAAGGATTTTATGTCTATTGCCGCTTTTGACTTTGCTTCTTTTCGCGGGATGCAAGGATGTCAAGTGGGATTTCTGGAACGAGGAAGAGGAAGAGCTTGTAATCAATTTTGTCACGTCGGCGCTGCCGGAAGGCACTGTCGGGGAGCCATATTCCACGACAATCGAGGCTATCGGCGGGACGACGCCTTATTCGTGGGCGATAGTTATTCCTGCACTTCCTTCGGGTCTTACGCTCGACGAGGACACTGGCGAGATATCTGGCACGCCTGACACGGAGGGGAGCTTCCTTTTCAAGGTTGGGATTAGCGACTCTGCCGGAAACTATTCTGACAAGCAGTACGGCATTGCAATCAACATACTCACCATCACCAACGAACCGGACCTGCCGAAGGCGACGCTCGGGGTGTCGTACACGACTACATTGAGCGCAGTCGGTGGGACGGGGAGTTACAACTGGTTTATACAAAGCGGCGATTTGCCGCCTGGACTTTCGCTCAATGCGAGTACCGGAACGATAAGCGGAACGCCGAGCGAGACGGGAACGTGGGTCGTGACAATCGGGGTGAGCGATTCGTACGGCAACATCTACACGAAGGTGATTGTAATCACGGTCGAGGCGGTGACGATAACGAACGCGTCGCCACTTTCGGATGGCACGGTGGGAATGAGCTACGATGTTGACCTCAACGCGGTCGGCGGAAACACGCCTTATAGCTGGGCCGTGACCTGGGGCTTCCTGCCGCCGGGGATGGTGATAAACGACCAGACGGGCCGGATTACGGGTACGCCTACGGCGACGGGTATTTTCGAATTTTACGTTGGCGTGACTGAATCGGACGGGGGCTCAAGCTCGAAGCTCTTCTCGATAACGGTCAAAACGGTTGTTATAACGACCGCGGGCCCGCAGTTGCCGGATGGCAAGGTCGGGGACTTCTACTCGACGACTATAAGCGCGGCGGATGGTGTTACGCCTTACACGTGGACGATTTCGCAGGGCAGCCTGCCGCCGGGTTTAAGCATTGGCGCGAGTTCCGGTACGATAAGTGGCACGCCCACCAACGAGGGATTGCGCGCTTTCGCAGTAAGGGTGACTGACAATTACGGCTCGTGGGACGAGAACTGGTATTCGATTTCGATAAATCCGATTGTCTCGATAACGACAACGGGTCCGCTTCCGGCCGGCGAGGTTAACAAGCCCTACTCGACGACGATTCATGCGAAGGACGGGATTACGCCGTACGCGTGGTTGATATCGTCGGGCAGCCTGCCGCCGGGACTCAACATAGGCGCAAGCACGGGCACGATAAGCGGCACGCCGACGACGGACGGCACGTACAGCTTCACCGTTAGGGTGCAGGACGACAGCGGGGACTATGACACCCAGGGTTACTCGATAACGATAAGCCCGGAGAGCCCGTCGAGCTATACGATTTACGCGAATGGCACGAACTATACGGGATACCTTTACAACTATACGACCAAGTATGTTGGCAAGCCGCAGGTTGCGATTTACTATCGCTGGGGCTGGATGAAGTTCGACCTGAGCTCGATACCGGCGGGAAAGACGGTCACTTCGGTAACGCTTCATTGGTATGTCGAGAGTGCCGCTTCAACAGGAATGATATGCAGTGCAAGAAGGCTGTCAGTCGATGCTTCGAGTTCATCGGTAACGGGTAGTGATATATACAACGATTTGTATTTTGCGTCGGATTATGTGACGGGAATAGCACCGTCGACTATCGGCTGGAAAACTATTTCGCTTAACTCTCAGGCCGCGACGGACCTGCAGGGGGCGATAAGCAGTCCGGGATGGTTCGGACTGGGATTTCCAAGCAGTTCCGCGGGGTGAAGCAGTTGTGAAGCAATCCTGTCCGGGTGGCAGGATACGAACAAGCCTTACATTGTAGTTGAAGTAAGCGATTAAGTAAAAATATCAGTTAAACAAAAGCCTTCTCAAATTTGAGGGAAGGCTTTTATTTTTGGGGTGTTTATGCTTGACAGGGAAGGGCGTTGCGGTTAATTTAACAACCTGAAAAAACAGGTTGAGAAAAATTGGAAGGGGGGAAAGAGTGTACAAGCTCTTTATCGCATTGACTGCCGTATTTATGGTTTGTTGTATATTTGGCTGCGAAAACGAACTGCAGAAAAGGCAGCGGCAGGCAATTGAAGAAGAGGCGCGATTGAACCAGGATTTCATGGACAGCCTCAACAGGATAAAGGATGAAGCGAGGTCGGCGGATGTCAACGACGGTAAGAGCATCCTGAGAATCGTCCGCAAACTCGAGGAGTTGCAGCAGGAAGTCACGGGAGTAGACCTCAACCTGCAGGATGAATTCAAGAACACTCTTAAGAGATGGAACGAAAATTATCTCTGCCTGGCCAGAGATACTTACAATAAGGCGGTGCGAGCCGCAAATGCAAAAGTCGACATTCAGGAATACGATGCCGCTATTGCAGAGATGAACAAGTTCCCCGAGGAGTTGAGAGAACGCGGATTTTACGGGGACAAAGTGGATAAGTTCGTATCGGACATCAAGGCGTTTCAGGATGCACCGGCCGAGGCGCATGCCACACTTGCCCAGGCGGAAGAGTTCATAGCGGGCGGAGACTACGACAAGGCGCTGGAAGTATGCGATTCCTTTTTCAAGAATAGCGGCAAGGTCAAGGGAGCATCGATTCGAATAGTAATCAACAAGCATATTTCAATACTTGACAGAATATTGGACACTATGATAGACGAGGGAAAATTTGACGAAGCTCTGGACCGGATGCAATACTATATGAACGTGTACGGCAGAGGTTCGGATGCGCATAGAAGTTTTTTGAACGAGAAGGCCGAGTACGTGGATGAGAAGAAAGCGGCGGCGGGTAAGTAGCCAACTTCTTCCCCCTAAATCCCGGGCCGTCAGCGGCAGAGCGGGTTAACACCTAATCTGTTCAGGATGACCGCGAGGCAGGGTAAACAAATCGATTAGATGCATGCTGCTGTTTTTCAGATGGAAGGACAGTAAAGTTGCTGTATTACATCACATCCGGCGAATCGCACGGTAAGGCTGTTATTGCAGTAATCAGCGGATTTCCCGCCGGTTATATGATTGATGTCGAAGCAATGAACGTCGACCTTTCTCTGAGACAGGGTGGATACGGCCGCGGTGCAAGGCAGAAGATAGAAAGCGACAATGTCGAAATTCTTTCCGGCGTGCGCAGAGGCAAAACCCTTGGAAGTCCCATAACGCTTGCGATATTCAACAAAGATGTCAGGATCGACAATATAGAAGAAGAGAACGTCCCGAGGCCGGGACACGCGGAATTCGCCGGTGCCATCAAGTTCGGAACGCATAATGTCCGCGATATAAGCGAGAGGGCAAGCGCTCGTGAAACTGCCGCGAGGGTTGCGGCTGGATCACTTGCGAAACAGTTTCTTTCAAGACTTGGAGTTGAGACCTTGGGATTTGTAAGGTCGATAGGTAACGCAAGATGGACCGGCGAAATTGAATCCATCGTCCAAGAAAAAGAATTACGAAACTCTTCCGAAGTTTATTGTCCGGACAAAAAGGCTTCAGATGAGATGGTAAAAGCCATCGACGAGGCAGGCAAAACTGGCGACACTCTCGGAGGTATTGTCGAGGTGCGCGCAAGCGGAGTAATTCCGGGGCTCGGGTCATGCATGAATTGGGACGAACGACTTGACGGCAATCTGGCCAGAGCGGTAATGAGCATAAATAGCGTAAAGGGTTTTGAAACGGGAAAAGGTTTCAAGCTTGCCGAAGCGAAGGGAAAAGATACGGCCGACCCAATAGCTTGTAAAGAGGAGGGGATCTTGAGAACTTCCAACAATGCAGGCGGCATAGAAGGTGGAATGACAAACGGAGAAGACATAATTATCCGCGCAGCGTTCAAGCCAATTCCGACGACTAATCCTCCCGCAGCTTCCATAGATATTCTAACTGGAAAAGAAGCATCAAGGGATTGGGAGAGGTCCGATATTTGCGCGGTACCGGCTGGCGCAATAATTGCTGAAGCGGTTGTCTCGTTTGAGCTAATGCGTGAATATTGCAGGAAGTTCGGAGGAGACGGCGCAGATGAATTGAAATCGAATTTGGACTCGTATCGCGACAAGGCCGGGAAATTTTTGAAAAAAGTCAAAAAATAGTGCGAAAATATACTTGATATGGCTCTAAGTTCTGATAGTATAAGGAACTTTCGCGCTAGCGTAGCTCAACGGTAGAGCAATGGTTTTGTAAACCATAGGTTGTGGGTTCGATTCCCTCCGCTAGCTGGCGAACAAGGCGGCTTCAAGCGGACTGGTGTGCTTGGGGTTGCGAAAAAATAGATTTGAGATGAAATATGAAGTTAAGCGCCGGGGTTGAAGCGTAGCGACAAGGCATGCACCAGTGGATTTTTTTGCCTCGGATGTCTTTGACAATAAGGAACAGAAAAACGGGGAGATTCCCGAGCGGCCAAAGGGGGCAGACTGTAAATCTGCTGGCGATGCCTTCGCAGGTTCGAATCCTGCTCTCCCCAGGAGATTGGAAAGAAGCCCATGGCCGAGGGATGCAAGGAAAAGCTTGCGGCCGTAGCTTAAAGGTAAAGCCCTGGCCTTCCAAGCCAGTCATGAGGGTTCGATTCCCTTCGGCCGCTTTTCAATGTACGACGGAGCTGATGGAAAGAAGAGTAAGAAACGCTGGCGTAGCTCAGTCGGTAGAGCACCTCCTTGGTAAGGATGAGGTCATGGGTTCGAGTCCCATCGCCAGCTTGGATATAAAGTTAGCAAGTATGGAAAGAAAAGTTACAGTCGTCAAGTAGGAGGAGAATGATGGCGAAAGAGAAGTTTGAGAGAAGTAAGCCCCATTTGAATATAGGGACGATTGGTCATATTGACCACGGAAAAACCCTGCTTACTTCTGCAATAACAAAGCTGCTTTCAGCACAGGGGATGGCCAAAGCGCGCGAGTACGCGGACATCGCAAAGGGCGGGACCGTAAGGGACTCGAGCAAGGTTGTGACCATAGCCGTTGCGCACGTCGAGTACGAGACTGAAAACAGGCATTACGCGCACATCGACTGCCCGGGTCACGCCGACTATATCAAGAACATGATTACCGGCGCGGCTCAAATGGACGGCGCCATACTCGTGGTCGGCGCGGACGACGGCCCCATGCTTCAAACCAAGGAGCATGTCCTTCTTGCCAGACAGGTTGGACTGCCGGCGCTGGTTGTATTTATCAACAAGATTGACCTTGTGGACGATCCGGAACTTATAGAACTCGTAGAACTCGAGCTGCGCGAACTTCTAAGCAAGTACGAGTTTCCCGGCGACGATATCCCGATTGTCATGGGTTCCGCGTTGAAAGCCATCGAATGCGGATGCGGCAAGAGGGAATGCGAATGGTGCAAGCATATAAGAGAGCTTCTCGACGCTTGCGACAGCTATATCCCCGAGCCGGAACGCGAAGTCGACAAACCGTTCATGATGTCTGTGGAGGACGTGTTCTCGATTGAAGGACGCGGAACAGTAGCGACCGGGCGAGTTGACCGCGGAAAAGTAAAGGTGGGCGAAGATATTGAAATCGTCGGCCTCATGGAACAGCCGCAAAAGACGGTCTGCACGGGCGTTGAAATGTTCAACAAGACCCTCGACGAAGGTCTTGCAGGCGACAATATCGGCGTCCTGCTTCGCGGCGTCAAAAAAGACGAAGTCCGCAGAGGCCAGGTTCTCGCGAAGCCGGGCTCGATAACTCCGCACAGGAAATTCAACGGCCAGGTTTACATTCTGAACAAGGAAGAAGGCGGACGGCACACCCCGTTTTTCGCGGGTTACAGGCCGCAGTTCTTCTTCCGGACAACTGATGTTACTGGCTCATGTACTCTTCCCGCGGATGTCGAGATGGTAATGCCGGGTGATAATGTCAACCTTAACATAGAACTAATCACCCCGGTCGCAATGGAAGAGAACATGCGTTTTGCCATACGCGAAGGCGGCAAGACGGTGGGTGCTGGCGTTATAACCCAAATTAACGAATAAGGTAGCGCGATATGCGTGAATACGTAAGCATGGAATGCTCCAAGTGCGGGAATCGCAATTACCGCACCGAAAAGCAAACCCGTGGCGGCGGCAAAATGGAGCTTAAGAAATACTGCAGGCACTGCAGAATACATACGCTCCACAAGGAAAAGAAAAAATAGTCCGCGGGTAGGAGCCTTTTAAGCTGCATGACGGTACGAATAGGTCAGTAGCTCAATTGGCAGAGCATCGGATTCCAAATCCGACGGTTGGGGGTTCGAGTCCCTCCTGACCTGCAAATTTTGACGAGTTCGACGCGGGAAGGCGGACAGAGAAAAAGGATGTTTGAAATATACAAACCGGGACAGGGGAAATGGGCGAGATATCTTGCGGCCGGAGCCGCAGGTGCGCTCAATATATACGGGTGCTACTCGCTTTACAATTACCTCGGCGGCGGGTCGCGAAACGTCTCCATGCTTTTCACGATTCCCGGAGTGGACCTGAATATCGACCTCCCGTTTCTGGTATCATTCGGCTTGTTCCTGCTGATTTCTTTTCTGATGTATTTTTTCATGAACAAGGCGAAGATAGCGGACTTTCTTGTCGAGACGGAACTCGAGATGAAAAAGGTCAACTGGCCCGGCCGCTCCGAGCTTGTCGGGTCTTCGACGATAGTAATAATAACCGTTATCATATTTGCAGTTGTCATTCTCGTTTTCGATTTTGCGGTTCAGTGGTTTGTGCGTCTGTTATACAGAATCGGTTAATTAAATGGCAAAAAAGTGGTTTGTTCTAAGAGTGCAGAGCGGCAGGGAAGATTCCGTAAAGGAATCTCTTGTAAAGCGCGTGCAGGCGATAAAGCTTGAAGAATTCGTCGGCAGAGTCGTGGTTCCTGTCGAAAAAGTGTCGGAAATCAAGGGAGGCAAGAGACACGTCGCAGAGCGAAAAATCTATCCCGGATACATAATGATAGAAATGGAGACCGAAGAGACCGGACGCATTCCCGAGCAGGCGTGGTTCATGATAAAGGAAACGCCGGGTATCGGAGATTTCGTCGGTTCGAGAACTAAACCGATTCCGATGAAGGAAACGGAAGTTACAAGAATGCTCGAAGCGCTTGAGGAAAAAGAAGAGGCTCCCAAGATAAAAATAGGGTTCCGCAGCGGAGACAGCGTACGAATAAAAGAGGGACCGTTCGAGAATTTCGACGGTTACGTAGAAGAAATCAACCCTGCCAAAGGTCTGGTAAAGATCATTGTGACTATATTCGGCCGCGCAACGCCGATTGAGTTGGAATACTGGCAGGTAGAGGCTATTTAGTACAAGGTGACAAAAATGGCGAAGCCGATCAAAACGAAGATCAAGCTTCAGGTGACAGGCGGACAAGCAACGCCGGCTCCACCGGTAGGACCTGCACTTGGTCAGCATGGCGTCAATATTGGTGGTTTTGTAAACCAGTTCAATGACCGTACCAAGGAGCAGCAGGGGATAATTCTTCCCGTCGTTATTACCGTATATAACGACAAATCATTCGATTTTGTAGTTAAGAAGCCTCCCGCTGCCGTTCTCGTAAAGAGAGCTGCGGAGGTGGTGAAAGGTTCGAAGGAGCCCGGTCGAGACGTAGTGGCATCGATCAAACGAAATCAGGTCGAGGAGATTGCCAAGACCAAGATGGAAGACATGAACACCACGTCGTTGGAATCAGCCATGCGCACAATCGAAGGTACTGCAAGATCGCTTGGCATTGAAGTAGTTAACTGATACAGCTTCTGAAAAAAGAAGAGAGCGGCAGTAATGAAAAAGAGAAGTAAAAAATACCGTGAGAACAATGAAAAGGTGGCGAGTCTCGGCAAAGTAACGCTACCCGAAGCTATTAAAGTGCTCAAGCAGCTAAACGGAGCGAAGTTCGATGAAACAGTCGAACTCAGCCTGAAGCTTGGCATAGACCCGAGAAAATCAGACCAGATTCTGAGGGGGTCGTTTTCCTTGCCGCACGGTCTTGGCAAGGAGAGAAGGGTTATCGTTTTTGCCGAAGGTGACAAGGCAGATGAAGCCAAGGAAGCCGGAGCCATCGAAGTGGGCGGCCCCGAGCTTGCGGCCAAAATCGTGGAGGGCTGGATGGAGTTTGACGTGGCTATCGCCGTGCCTGCAATGATGCGTCACGTTGGAAAACTCGGCAAAGTTCTCGGCCCGGCCGGGAAAATGCCTTCTCCCAAATCCGGGACGGTAACAGACAAGGTGGGGCAGGCTGTGTCGGAGTTCAGAGCCGGCAAGGTGGAGTACAGGAACGACAAGAGCGGAAACGTTCATATTCCAGTTGGGAAGAAATCCTTTGAAGAAGACAAGCTTGTAGACAATATCCAGGCGCTGCTTGACCATATTAAAACAAGCAAGCCGCCCACGGCGAAAGGTGGGTTCATGCAGAAGGCTTTCGTCAGTTCGACGATGAGCCCTTCCGTGGAACTTGATTTGAAATAAACAGATATTGGCCGCGTGAAGAGCGGCGTACGGGTGCTGCAATGGGAAAAATGCTCAGAGAAAAAATCGTAAACGAACTGACAGACAGGTACAAGGATACCGAGAATTGTGTATTCCTTGATTTCACCGGGCTTAATGTCGAAACGCTGTCACAGTTTCGCCAGCGTTTGAAAGAAAACGATTTCGACATATTCATTGTAAAAAACTCACTCCTGAAACTTGCAATGGATAAAATCGGGCTGCCGGTAAATGATGACCTGTTTGAAAAGCCGACGGCCGTCGTCGCCGGAGGCGACGACCCGATTGCCATCTGCAAGTTTATTATGGACTGGCAGAAAAAAGCGGCCAAGTCGAAAATCAAGGGAGGCCTTCTTGATAAGAAACTCCTGACGCGACGAGATGTTGTAGATATCTCTCGTCTCCCTTCCAAAGAAGTGCTTCTTTCACAGATTCTTGGATTGTTCATTACTCCTATGACGAACATAGCCAATCTGCTTAACAATACAATGACGCAATTTGCAAACCTGATTAATAATCATGTGGAAAAGGCTGAGAAGGAAAGTAAAAATAACTCTTAGTATGTTTGGAGGATTGAGATGTCGGAACAGGCTGTAGAAGAGACCACGCAAGAGAAGAAAAGCTACTCTGCAGAGGTGGTTGATATCCTCGACAAGATCGAGAAATTCACGGTATTGCAGCTTAAAGAGCTGAAAGAGGCTTACGAGGAAAGATTCGACGTTACCGCTGCCGTAGCCGCAGGGCCCATGATTGCAGCACCTGCCGCATCGGACGCGGAAGAAAAAGAAGAAAAGACGACATTCGACGTTGTAATCGATGCAATCGGCGAAAAGAAGATTCAGGTTATCAAGGCGGTAAGACAGGTAGTCAGCCTCGGTCTGAAAGAAGCGAAAGACTTTGTCGACTCTATCCAGGCGGGACCCAAGCCACTGAAAGAAGGGGTAACCAAGGAAGAGGCTGACAAGTTCAAAGAACTTCTTCAAGAGGCAGGCGCGACAGTCTCCGTGAAGTAGCAAGTGCCCCCGTATTTGGATTGTGGAATTACATCCCAGGGCAGCGCGTTTTGGAGACATGAATGCAAAGCAGTAATACGAGAATCCTGAACAGGAACAAAGAAGTACTCGAAGTTCCCAATCTGATGGATTTGCAAAAGCAGTCCTATAAAGATTTTCTTCAGCCAGATGTTCCTCCCGAAAAAAGGAAGGCGCAGGGTTTGGAGGCTTTGCTGCGTGAGACTTTTCCCATTGAGAGTTACGACAAAAGCGTTACTCTCGAATACCTTTACTATACGCTTGGTAGACCGCGCAATGAGCTTGACGAATGTCGGAAATTAAGACTGACATACGGTACGCCATTCAAGATTCGAGTTCGTCTTAATATGGCGAATAAAAGCCTCGAAGAGGATGTGTACCTCGGCGAGATTCCCTACATGATTGGTGGCGGGGAGTTTATAGTCAACGGCGCCGAACGAGTTATTGTAAGCCAACTTCATCGCAGCCCCGGCATTGACTTCTCCGAAGAGATGCGGCCAGGAGAAAAAAGAGTTTACACCTGCCGAATCATTCCCGAACGCGGCTCGTGGATTGAAATGAATATCGGACGCAAGGAAGAGCTTACAATTAGAATAGACCAGAGCGGGAAATTCCCCGCGACTACTTTTCTCAGGGCTCTCGGCGACAAATATTCCGATGATGCATCAATATTGAGCACATTTTACAAAGTTGAGCGAATCAAGACGAGTTCGAACAATTATGCAAGAGCAGTCAAGGGAAAGCATATCGTAACGGCAATCCCCGACCCGGAAGATAACGAAAAAATGCTCGTCAAGACCGGTGATATAATAGATGATGAGACGCTAAAGACAATCAAGCAGCTTAAACTCAAGTCTATTGACTATATGCCGGAACTCAAGGACCCACTGATTCTCTCGACGATTGAAATGGACCAGAGTTCCTCGCACGAAGAAGCTATACTGAGAATATACATGCGGCTTCGTCCAGGAAGCCCTCCGCAAAAAGAGAAGGCGGAAGAGCTTTTCAGCGAAAAGTTTTTCAATCAAAACAAATATCGCCTGGGACGTGTAGGCAGGTTCAGAATAAACCGTAAACTCGGACTCGACGTCTCGGAAAATCAGCAAACGATTACAGCCGAGGATTTCGCAAAGTCAATACGCTATATAATGAGTCTCAGGGCAGGCGAAGGGGAACCTGACGACATCGACCATCTTGGAAACCGGCAGGTCAGAACCATTCATGACCTCGCTGGTGATGAATTCCGCAAAGGCCTGCTTAAATTGAAAAGAACTGTTCAGGAACGAATGTCTATTATGGAGCAGGAGCAGCTTACTCCACGGGCAGTTATCAATTCCAAGACGGTATCAAGCTCCATTGATTTCTTCTTCGGAAGAAGCGAGTTGTCGCAAGTCGTCGACCAGACCAACCCGCTTGCCCAACTCACACACGAAAGAAGACTCTCGGCTCTGGGCCCTGGTGGCTTAAACCGCAAACGCGCAGGGTTCGAAGTGCGGGACGTCCACATATCGCATTACGGAAGAATATGCCCGATTGAAACTCCTGAAGGTACCAATATCGGCCTGATATCTTCGCTTGCGATATTTTCAAAGATAGATGAATACGGATTTCTTACAACTCCGTACCGCAAAGTTGATAAAGGTTTACTTAAAAGAGAAATAGTTTATCTCCGGGCCGACGAGGAGCAGGACAAAGTGTTTGCTCCCGCGGATACGATTATCGACAAGAAAAGTAAAATAGTTGGCGATGAAATTATGTGTCGGCTTAACGGAGATTTCATTTTCATTAATTCCAAAAACGTCGATTTTATAGATGTTTCACCGAAGCAGCTTGTCGGCGTATCTGCTGCACTTATACCTTTCCTCGAGCATAACGATGCTAACCGCGCGCTTATGGGCTCTAATATGCAACGTCAGGCTGTTCCACTTGTGACAAGCGAACCAGCCCTTGTTTCCACTGGGATGGAGAAAGTTGTTGCATCCAATTCGGGAATGGTTGTTGTTGCCGAGGAATCTGGCCCGGTAGAGTTTGTCGATGCCAAGAATATTGTCATAAACGGTAAAAAATACAAGCTGAGGAAGTTTGACGGACTCAACGAGCGAACCTGTTTGAATCAGAAACCACTTGTCAATGAAAACGAAAAGGTCAAGGCAGGGGATGTAATCGCGGATGGCGCAGCTACTAAGGACGGCGAGCTTTCATTGGGACGAAATATCCTTGTGGCTTTCATGCCGTGGGATGGCTACAACTTCGAAGATGCTATCATAGTCAGCGAGAAATTACTCAAACGCGATTGTTATACTTCTCTTCATATTGATGAATTCGAAGTCGAGATACGTGAAACCAAGCTTGGCAGGGAAGAATTCACGAGGGAGATTCCGAACGTATCCGAGAGGGCGCTTCAGAATCTTGACGAGGATGGCATAATCAGGATGGGCACGAAAGTCGGCACTGGTGATATCCTCGTCGGTAAAGTCGTGCCTAAATCCAAGAGCGAACTGTCGCCTGAAGAAAAGCTGCTCCATGCTATTTTCGGTAGAGCCGGAGAAGATGTAAAAAACGATTCTCTCGAAGTTCCAAGCGGCACAGAGGGAATTGTAATCGGGACACAGAAATTTTCCCGCAAATTTCACTTAAGCGAAGAAGATCGGCAATCTGACAAGAAAGAAATTTCGAAACTTGAAAAAGCGCACGGTAAGAAAGTTCTTGAAGAGATTGAAAGTTGTTTTGCCGATATAGAAAAACTCGTCGGCAGAAAAATGACGGACAAGCAAAAGGCAGCAATTCTGGATTTATCGGTCGGTATTAAGAATATATCGACTCAGGACATACGTGATTCTTTCGTTGTCAAGAAATTCAAGAACATACCTCAGGGCAATAAAAGAAAGCAGGCTGTTGAAATAATCGAGCAACATGTAGATGCGATTGAGTATTACGAAGAAGATAAAAATAGAGCTATTAATAAGAGGCAAAGAGGCGACGAGCTTCCGACAGGCGTGCTGGAACTGGTTAAAATACAAGTCGCCACAAAACGTACTTTGTCAGTCGGAGACAAGATGGCCGGCCGTCACGGCAATAAAGGCGTAATAGCGAAAATAGTGCCCGAGGAAGACATGCCTTTCCTGGAAGATGGAACTTCCATAGAAATGATGTTGAACCCTCTCGGCGTGCCATCGCGTATGAACCTTGGACAGATATTCGAGACTCATCTCGGCTGGGCTGCGAAACATTTGGGTATAAGAACAATTACGCCTATTTTTGACGGTTACTCCGAAGATGATATTAAAGAAATGCTTCGTGAAGCCGGCCTGCCAGAAGATGGACAGATAATTCTTTACGATGGCAGAACGGGCGAAAAATTAGACCAGAAAGTTACAGTCGGATATTTGTATATGATGAAGCTGCACCATTTGGTCGATGATAAGGTGCACGCTCGTGCAACGGGACCTTATTCCCTGATAACCCAGCAACCGCTTGGAGGAAAAGCGAGGTTTGGAGGCCAGAGATTCGGAGAAATGGAAGTCTGGGCTCTCGAAGCTTACGGTGCTGCGAATATCCTGCAGGAGCTTCTGACGGTAAAGAGCGATGATGTGGACGGCCGGACTAAGATTTATGAATCGATGGTAAAGGGTGAAAATTCCCTTGAGCCCGGTACGCCCGTATCTTTCGAAGTACTTATAAATGAAATTCGCGGTCTTGCCTTGAATATTCAGTTAAACAGGGCCAAGGCGGAAGAAACTATTCAGCTTTAGGAGGTAACAGGGCTGATGTTGGAACCTGCTTACGACAGAATAAATGAATATGACTCTGTAAGCATACGCATGGCTTCGCCGCAGGATATACGCAGTTGGTCTTACGGCGAGGTTAAGAAGCCCGAGACGATAAATTACAGGACATACAGGAGTGAAAAGGATGGATTGTTCTGTGAAAGGATTTTCGGTCCGGAACGCGACTGGGAGTGCTTCTGTGGAAAATACAAGGGCATAAAGCACAGGGGCATAACATGCTCTCGTTGCGGCGTAACAGTAACCCATTCGAGAGTTCGTCGCAAGAGGATGGGACATATTACTCTTGCTGCACCCGTAGTGCATATATGGTTTTTCAAATCATTGCCTTGCAGGATAGGAATTCTTCTCGGAGTCAAGGTAACCCATCTCGAGCGCGTAGTCTATTATCAGGATTATATTGTTACAGATCCGGGCGATACGCCTCTTCAGCACAGACAGTTATTGAATGAAGATGATTACCAGACTGCTATTAATGAATACGGCGAAGGCTCTTTCAAAGCCGATATGGGTGCTGAAGCTGTTCGTACTTTGCTCAAACAGGTCAACCTGGAAGAGCTTTCAGCGGAACTCAAAGTCGCGTACACAGAAACAAATTCCAAGCAGAAAAAGAAAGATATTATCAAGCGACTTGCGATAGTCGACGACCTCAAGAACAGCGGGAACAAACCGGACTGGATGGTTCTTGAAGTCATTCCGGTCATTCCTCCCGACCTCCGCCCGCTGGTACTTCTCGAAAGCGGCAATTTTGCCACAAGCGACCTTAACGACCTTTACAGACGCTTGATTAACCGTAACAACCGTCTCAAAAAATTGGTTGAGTTGAATGCTCCCGAAGTGATTATTCGCAACGAGAAAAGGATGCTTCAGCAGTCAGTCGATGCCCTGTTCGACAATAACCGCTGCCGGCGTCCCGTCCTCGGTTCAAATTCGCGGCCTCTGCGCTCTCTTACCGACATGATAAAGGGAAAGCAGGGCAGGTTCCGCGAGAACTTACTTGGTAAGCGAGTAGATTATTCGGCGCGTTCCGTCATTGTGGTAGGACCGGAGCTAAAGCTGCACCAGTGCGGACTCCCGAAGAAAATAGCGCTCGAGCTATACCAGCCCTTCATAATAAGAAGACTTAAAGAGCTGGGATATGCGGACACGATTCGAAGCGCCAAAAAGATGCTCGAAAGAAAAGATGAAGAGGTATGGGATATTCTTGAGGATGTAATCAGGGAGCATCCCGTAATGTTAAACCGCGCGCCCACGCTTCACCGAATGGGCATTCAGGCTTTTCAGCCTGTACTCGTCGAAGGAAATGCAATCAAGATACATCCTCTCGTCTGCTCAGGATTCAACGCTGACTTTGATGGCGACCAAATGGCAGTCCATCTGCCGTTATCGCTCGAGGCGCAGGTTGAAGCCAAAATGCTGATGATGTCAATTAACAATATTTTCAGTCCGTCGCATGGCGGCCCTATAATCGCACCGAGCCAGGACATGGTTCTCGGCTGCCATTATCTCACCATCGAATCTTCGGGCGAAATAGGCGAAGGAATGCGATTTGCCTCGCCGATGGAAGTTATGACCGCATTTTCAGCAGGAAAAGTGGGCTTGCATGCGCCAATTCACGTAAGAATGCCCGAAGGCAGGATTGTCAAAGGCGAGAGAGATTTCCAAACTTCTCCCAATAATACATATCTGACCACGGCGGGACGCGTCAAATTTAATGACATACTTCCTGAAGGCATGTATTTTTATAACTACACGCTTGGTAAAAAGGATATGCAGACAATAACCGCTGATTGCCACCAGATACTCGGTCTTGAAGAAACGTTGAAGCTTCTTGATGACATGAAAGATTTGGGTTTCAAGGAAGCGACTCTCGGAGGCCTTTCTTTTACTTCAAGCGACTTGAGGCCTTCTCCCGACAAGCCCAAAATATTAGAGAAGACGAGCAACGAGGTGGCAAGAATTGAGAAAGCATATCAGAAAGGCGTAATTACCGAAGGCGAAAGATACAATCAGATTATAGACCGATGGGTTCACGCGACCGAAGAAGTTGGCGAAGATATGCTTAAACAGCTCGCGGAAGATACGCGGGATGGCAAGCAGTATCTTAATCCCATACATCTTATGGTGAGGTCCGGCGCGCGCGGCAGCATGCAGCAGGTAAGGCAGCTTGCCGGTATGCGAGGCCTCATGGCCAAGCCATCCGGCAAAATCATTGAAACGCCCATCAGGGCGAACTTCAGGGAAGGTCTTCGAGTCTGCGAGTACTTCTCTTCAACGCACGGGGCACGCAAGGGTCTGGCGGATACCGCACTCAAGACGGCCGACTCCGGTTACCTGACAAGAAAACTTGCTGACGTTGCTCAGAATGTAGTAGTTTATGAGAATGACTGCGGTACGCTGAACGGTATTACAAAGGGCGCGGTAAGACGCGGCGAAAAGACCGAAGTTACTCTCGCGCAGGCAATCCGTGGAAGAGTCGCGAGACATTCGATAATAGACATTACAACTGACGAAGTCATTGTTGAAGAAAATCAGCTTATCACTACTGAAATTGCCGAAAAGATTCAAGCGTATCTCGGCGAGGATTCCAAGATAGTCGTACGCTCGGCTCTGACATGTGAAAGCTCAACGGGCATTTGCGCGAAATGCTACGGAATGGACCTCTCTACTGGTCACCTCGCAGAAGAGGGACTGGCAGTCGGCATAATTGCCGCTCAGAGCATAGGCGAACCCGGCACCCAGCTTACAATGCGTACGTTCCATATCGGCGGAGTCGCCTTCCGCGGTATTGAGGAAGGAAAAGTTATCGCTCGCCATTCAGGCCATATCTCTTTCAAGAACATCAATACGGTGAACGACCCGGAAGGGCGAACAGTAATTCTTAATAAAAACGCCAGAATAGACATTCTCGATGCCAAGGGCCGCCCGCGCGACATGGAAGGTTATGCTCCGCCTATCGGGTCGGTTCTTAAGGTTAAGGAAGGCCAGAAAGTCGAGAGCAGGCAGATTATTGCTTTCTGGGACCCGCATATGGTTCCCATTCTTTCAGAGAAGAAGGGCGTTATCAGTTTCGATGATATTGTCCTTGATGAAACTGTAAAGGAAAAACTCGATACAGTTACCGGAATAAAAAGGCTTGTGATTATCGAGCACAAAGGCAATCTTCACCCGCAGATAGTATTGAAAAATCCCAAAGACGACAAGATTCTTGCCGTTTATCCAATACCCGAGAAGGCGCATGTCGAAGTGGTGGAAGGCCAGAAAATCACCGAAGGTACGATGCTGGCGAAAACTCCCAGGGAAATTACGGGTACTCAGGATATTACCGGCGGCTTGCCGCGAGTAACCGAGCTTTTTGAAATACGCAAACCGAAAAGCCCTGCAATCATGAGCGAAATAGACGGAGTTATAGAACTGGGCGAAAAGCATCGCGGCAAAAGAACTATTATTATCCGCAACGAATCAGGAATGACGCACGAGCACCTGATTCCTTCCGGAAAACATATGCGTGTTCACAGCGGTGACTACGTGGAATCCGGCGACGCGCTTGTCGAAGGCGCCCTGGTTCCTCAGGATATTTTAAGAATAAAGGGCGAAGAAGCCGTACAACAGTATCTAATGCGAGAGATTCAGGGCGTTTATCGCTCACAAAACGTTCCGATTGACGACAAGCACGTGGAAATCATCATATCTCAAATGATGAGAAGAGTGCAGATAGAAAACCCGGGAGATACGGATTTTCTGCCTCAAAGCATTGTTGACAAGTTTATTTTCAGAGAAAAAAACAAAGCCGTTCTCAAGGAAAAGAAAAAGCCTGCAACGGCGATGCCGCTTCTGATGGGAATAACGAAATCAGCCTTGCAAAGCGAGTCGTTCATATCTGCGGCAAGTTTCCAGGAAACGACTAAGGTTCTTACCGGGGCAGCACTTGCCGGACGAGTTGATACTCTCAAAGGATTGAAAGAAAACGTTATTCTTGGACACATGATTCCTGCGGGCACGGGATTTAACAGATATCGCGCCATGAGAGTCAAACGCGACTTGCTTAGTGTTGTGAGTACTGAAAGCGATTCCGAGATAGAAGAAGAATCCAAAGCGTTCAATTAGAGATTTATTGGGATTTCGGAGGGATTAATGCCGACTATAAATCAGCTGGTAAGAAAAGGCAGAAAAAGCAAAACAAAAAAGCCAAAGGCGCCGGTCCTTGAACGCTGCCCTCAGAAGCGCGGTGTTTGCGTACAGGTTAAGACAATGACTCCGAAGAAACCTAATTCAGCTCTCAGGAAGATTGCAAGAGTAAGACTTTCAAACGGAAAAGAGATTACGGCATACATTCCGGGCGAGGGACATAACCTGCAGGAACACTCGATAGTGCTTGTTCGCGGAGGCAGGGTTAGAGACCTTCCGGGTGTGCGATATCATATTATCAGGGGAACGAGAGACGCTCTGGGCGTGGATGGCCGGCGTCAGAGCAGGTCAAAATACGGCAGCAAGGTACCCAAGTAATAGGAGTAAGTTAAATGCCGAGGAAGTTTAAATCTACGGAAAAATTCCTTAAACCGGACCCGCGCTATAAATCCAAGCTTCTATCAAAGTTTATAAATTCGATGATGCTGGATGGCAAAAAATCGACGACTCAAAAAGTAATATACGATGCTTTTGACATGATAAAAAAGCGTATGGGTGAGAAGACCGACCCTCTTGAAGTTTTCAAACAGGCTCTTGATAATGTCAAGCCCCGCATTGAAGTACGTTCGAGAAGAGTGGGCGGCGCAACATATCAGGTCCCTGTTGAAGTCACCAAGAAAAGACAGCAGGCGCTTGCGTTCAGATGGATCAGAAGCGCCGCTAGAGCTCGCAAGGGGATGCCCATGTGCAGGCGGCTGGCTGAGGAATTTCTTGCCGCCCATAAGCACGAAGGTTCGGCGGTAAAAACTCGTGAAGACACTCACAAGATGGCGGAAGCCAATAAGGCATTTGCGCATCTTGCATGGTAAATTTGACAATTTGGATTGGAGAGCCTGTTGCAGGACCTCGTAAAAACACGGAATATTGGTATTGCCGCGCATATCGATGCCGGCAAGACTACCGTGACTGAGAGGATCCTGTATTATACCGGGCGGCAGCATAAACTCGGTGAAGTTGACGAAGGCACTGCCACGATGGATTACATGCGCGAAGAGCGCGAGCGAGGCATTACCATTACGTCAGCTGCAACGACGGTCAAGTGGAAGGGATATCGATTAAATATTGTCGATACTCCGGGACACGTCGATTTTACCGCCGAGGTAGAACGCAGCCTAAGGGTTATGGATGGTTGTGTAATAGTGTTCTGCGCGGTTGGCGGAGTCGAAGCTCAGTCGGAAAAAGTATGGCGCCAGGCCGATAGGTACAAGGTGCCACGTATAGCTTTTATTAACAAGCTTGACAGGTCGGGTGCAGACTTTTCCAGAGCAATTCAGTCTATAAGGGATAGGCTGGGTGCCGAGACTTTGCCTTTGCAGATTCCTATTGGAATTGAGAAATCATTTCGAGGAGTCGTAGATCTTCTCGATATGAAAGGCATTATTTACGATGACGAGTTTGGCAAGCAGCAGAAAATAATCGAAATACCTGCCGAACTTAAGGACGAAGCAATAAAGCAGCGAGAACAGATGTTTGAAGTTCTGACACGGTTCTCGGATGAGTTGATAGAAGATTATCTCGCGGGCAAAGAAATAGAACGCGAGAAAATAGAAAAAGCGATCTTTGAAAATACGTTAGCTTTGAGAATTTCACCAGTACTTTGCGGAAGTGCGCTGAAGAACAAAGGAGTCCAGCTTCTGCTTGATGCTGTTTGTGCTTATCTGCCTTCACCGCTTGATATTAAGACGGTGACGGGGAGTATTCCCGAGCAGGACAAGGAGGTAAGCTTCAATGTTTCAAGCAATGAGCATTTGAGCGCACTTGCATTCAAAGTGGTAGCCGACAAGCATGGTGACCTGACGTTTCTGAGAATCTACTCGGGGATACTGAAACAGGGACAGCAAGTTTATAACCCTCGAACGAGAAAAAAGGAACGGATAGGGCATATTTATTACATGCATGCGGATGACAGGATTGCCGCTTCCAAAGTGGAAGCAGGGGAAATCGTAGCTGTAGTAGGGCTCAAAGATACGGCAACGGGCGATACACTTTGTGAAAAGTCGCACCAGATTGCTCTTGAGCCAATCGATTTCCCAGAACCTGTAATGGCAATGGCAATTGAGCCAAGAAGTACTAGTGACAGGCGAAAACTCGAAGAAGCCCTTAAGCGACTTGAGAAAGAAGACCCCACGTTTACTTATAGAATAGATGAGGAAACGGGTCAGACAATTGTCTCGGGGATGGGAGAACTCCATCTTGAGGTGCTGGGACGACGAATTGTTGAAGAGTTCGGCGTGGAAGTCAGGATTGGTCGGCCACAAGTCGCATACAGGCAGACCATACGCAGCAAGGCCGAGGGAAAAGGACAGTTTTCTCGAGTTATTGCGGGGAAAAGCCATTATGCTGGTGTTAGTGTTATGCTGGTGCCGACTCCCGCGGAACCGCATGTTGCAGTTGAATATGAAGTTAAAAACGCTGATATTCCGAGAGACTTGATTGCAGCCGTAGTGCGCGGTGCCAGGGATTCGACCGCAAGCGGCATGGGGCTCGGGTATCCCATCATAAACTTAAAGGCAAAAGTGATTGATTTGGATTATAAGACAGGTGAATCTTCTGAGTTGGCATTGGAAGCGGCCGCCGATGCGGCTGTAAGAAACGCAGCGGAAAATACCGAAATAGTTCTTCTTGAACCGGTAATGTTACTTGAAGTACACGTGCAGGAGGAGTATCTTGGCGAGGTTTTGAACGACTTGAATGTGAGGCGCGCCGAGATAGGGGAAGTAGCAGATTTGAAAGCAATGAAAATAATAAGAGGTTCAGTGCCGATATCGGAGATGTTCGGATATTCGACGGCGCTCAGGTCACTGAGCCAGGGAAAAGCTGAGTATACTATGGAACCAAAGGGTTATGTGCCCGTACCAAGAGATAAAGTAGAAATGTTTCAGTATTGAGTCCGTCTGGAGGCTGGATGCAAAACGAGAGAATACGTATCAGGATGGAAGCTTACGATCACGAGCTTCTGGACAAGAAAGCCGGAGAAATTGTGGAAACTGCCAAGCGTACCGGTGCGAAGGTAAGCGGTCCTATCCCTCTGCCTACGAGGTTTGAACGCTACACAGTGCTGCGAAGCCCGCATGTCGACAAGAAATCGAGGGAGCAGTTCGAGATAAGGACCCATAAGCGCCTTATCGATATAACCGAACCGACCTCAAAGACTGTTGACGCGCTTGGCCGTCTCAATATACCGGCTGGAATTGATATCAGAATCAAGGCGTAATATTCGCCGTAAAATCTTCGTTTCAGGAGTAGTTGAAGTGGAAGAGGGTAAGAAAACCGTGGATAAAATTAACCCGGACATATTTGTCAGAAGAAAACTTCTGGGCCGCAAACTGGGCATGACTCAGGTATTTGATGAAAACGGAATCTGCACGCCAGTGACCGTTATTGAAGCCGGACCATGCAATGTAGTACAGGTGAAATCAGTCGACAAAGATGGCTATGATGCCGTGCAGATAGGATTTTCTGCCAAAACAAAGAATGTCGCCAAGCCTCAACAGGGACACTTCGAAAAAGCGGGTGTTGAAGCTGTGCGATATTTGAGAGAAGTAAGACTAAAAAACGGGGAGCATGGTCTTACAGCAGGGGCGGCTATTAACGTCGATATCTTCGATGGAGTGAAAAAAATCGACGTGACAGGTATTAGCAAAGGTAAAGGTTTTGCTGGCACTATAAAACGTTGGCATTTCAAGCAGGGGCCCGTTTCACACGGTTCAATGAATATTCGGCAACCTGGCTCCGTAGGTCAGTCATCGAGCCCTTCAAGGGTTTTCAAGGGTCTGCATATGTCGGGACACCTCGGCGCAAAAAAAGCGACGTGCAAAAACTTGAAGCTTGTAAAAATTGATTCAGAGAAAAATACGATATTGGTAGAGGGCGCAGTGCCCGGCCCTAAAGGAGCTTTTGTGGAAGTTTCAGCCAGTCTAATAAAAAAGAAAAAGGGCTTGTCAAGTTAGACGCCTTTGACAGAAGGGTATTAGTCAGATGGCCGATTTGAAAGTAAGAAATAAAGAAGGAAAAGAGCTTGAAGTTCTTCAATTCGAGGACAATCAACTGGGAAAATATGTAAACCGCCAGTTGCTGCGTGATTCGATTGTTATGTATCAAGCCAATAACAGACAGGGAACAGCTTCGACAAAAACTCGCGCTGAAGTCGCGGGAAGCGGACGTAAACCCTGGAGGCAGAAGGGCACCGGTCGCGCAAGGGCAGGTACAGGCAGAAGCCCCCTCTGGCGCAAGGGAGGGGTCGTTTTCGGACCGAAGCCGAGAGATTTCTCATATTCGATGCCCAAAAAAGCTTTACGCAAAGCACTTGGAAATGCATTGCTGGCGAAAATAAGGGATAATAAACTACATATTCTTGACAAGCTTGATTTCGAACAGCCGAAGACAAAAGATATGCTTGAAGTATTGAAAAATCTCGATTTGAAGGATAGCACGACCATAGTTGTCGGACCATCCGATACCAACGCATATCTGTCGGCACGCAACATTCAAAAAATAAACGTTTGCAGGGCGGGCGACCTTAATACGCGCGATATCCTTGCTTGCAAGGATCTTCTTGTTACAAAAGAGGCATTTGCCATTCTTGGCAAACGCGTGGGCGTTGAAACGAAAGGAGGGGCGAACTAATGAAATATGTTGACCCGAGACAGATTATAATACGCCCCATTATTACTGAAAAAAGCGATAAATGCATAAACTATCAGAATGCTTATGTGTTCGAGGTTGCACAAGACGCCAATAAAGTTGAGATTCGCAATGCGGTGGAAGCCATTTGGGATGTTAAAGTATTGGCTGTGCGAACGATGAATAAAAAAGGCAAGGTTCGCAGGTACAAGTACAAAAAAGGCAAAACTTCGCAATGGAAAAAGGCGATAGTGCAGCTTCGAGAAGGATTTACAATTGATATTTATTAATCCGGGAGTCTGAAATGGGAATTAGAAAATACAGGCCAACATCTCCTGGCAGGCGAGATTCGAGTGTTCTTGACAAATCAGAACTCTCAAAAAAAGGTCCTGTAAAATCGCTTACCAAGAGCAAGAAAAAGACTGGCGGTAGAAATGCAGTCGGAAGGATAACTACGCGTCACAAGGGCGGCGGCGCCAAACGGAAATATCGCATCATTGATTTCAAAAGAACAAAGGACGATATCCCCGCAAAAGTTATTTCTATTGAATATGACCCGAACCGTTCAGCGAATATCGCTTTGCTGCAGTATGCCGATGGCGAAAAAAGATATATCTTACGACCGAAGAACCTTAAAATAGGCGATTCCGTCATATCAGGTCAGAAAGTCGAACCGAGAAACGGCAACTGCATGCCGCTTATTTCGGTGCCTCTTGGTATGATTGTCCATAACGTGGAAATGCATCCGGAACGCGGAGGACAGCTTGCGCGAAGCGCGGGTTCCTATATCCAGCTTGCGGCAAAGGAAGGTAAGTTCGCGATTCTTAATATGCCTTCGGGTGAGATGCGAAAAGTGAATATTAACTGCCGCGCCACTCTCGGCCAGGTCGGAAATCTTGACCATCAGAATGTGAGAATTGGCAAGGCGGGCAGAAAAAGACACATGGGAGTTAGGCCCACTGTCCGCGGCAGCGCAATGAATCCCGTGGCCCATCCAATGGGCGGCGGAGAAGGAAGAAGGGCAGGCGGGCGGCACCCGGTATCACCGTGGGGCAAGCCTTCCAAAGGCGGAAAGACTCGCAGGAAAAACAATCCGACTGACACTTACATCCTGCGCAGACGCAAAAAGAAAAAGTAGTATCTGGAAAGGGTTGAAATGAGCAGATCTCTGAAAAAGGGCCCATTCATTGATGAGAAGTTGCTAAAGAAGGTAATGAAGCAGAAAGAAATGAGTTCGGCCGAGCCGATTAAGACTTGGGCGCGCAGATGCACTATTATTCCGGAATTCGTTTCACATACGTTTCTTGTGCATAACGGCAAGAATTTCATGAAAACCTTCATAACGGAAGATATGGTCGGTCATAAACTTGGCGAGTTCGCACCAACGAGGCTGTTCCGCGGCCATGGTGGCAAGAAGGCCAAAGTCAAGGGCAGTAAAAAAGGTTAATTCTTCAGAAGTGTCAGGAGGATAGATGGCAAGGGTCACCAAAGCAGTATGCAAGATGTGCCGGAGAGAAGGCGAAAAGCTGTTTTTAAAAGGGCACAAATGCGACACGGCCAAGTGCGCTTTTACAAAACGCCCAACCCCTCCGGGAGAGCATCCCTATAGACGCGGAAGACGTAGCGAATATGGAATGCAGCTTCGAGAGAAACAAAAGGTAAAGAAATTCTACGGGATTCATGATAAGCAGTTCAGGAGATATTTCGAGCTTGCCGAGAAACAGAAGGGCAATACCGGCGAGAACCTGCTGATATTGTTCGAGCGCAGGCTTGATAATGTCACTTATCTTTTGCGTCTTGGCCTGTCACGCCCTCATGCCCGTCAGTTGATTACTCATGGCAAAATTAAAGTCAACGGCAGAAAGTGTGATGTTCCATCGAGGTTGCTGAAGCAGAACGACAGAGTAGAAATAAAAGGAGAGAATATTGCTAAGGCCGTAAAGGAGAATTTCGACATTACCAGGTCCAGAAATATCCCCGGATGGCTTAGTCTTGATGAAGAAAATCTCGTAGGGCTTGTCACACAACTGCCCGTGAGAGAGGATGTTTCGATAGCTACCGAAGAACAGTTGATAGTGGAGTTCAGCTCCAAGTAACCGGAAACAGTTCCTGATACGGAGATGCGTATAATGAGAGTAAGGTGGAAAGATTTCGAGCTTCCTACCAGAGTTACATGTGATATGGAATCTGCAACTAATACTTATGCAAGATTTTTCACGGAACCTTTTGAAAGAGGTTTTGGAACTACTGTTGGGAACAGCCTTCGCAGGATACTTTTGTCATCTATCGAGGGTTCCGCGGTTACTAATGTAAAAATTCACGGTGTCCGTCACGAATTCTCGACGATAGAAGGCATTTATGAGGATGTTCCTGATATTATCCTGAATATTAAGCAGATACTGGTAAAAATGCACAGGAACGGGACGTCGAAGCTATGGCTTAAAGCTTCGAAAAAGGGAGAGATTACTGCAAAGAATATCGTTGCAGATGAGTCTGTCGAAGTTGTTAATCCCGACCTGCATATCGCCACGCTCACAAAAAATGTCGAGTTGAGCATGGAAATGGATATTACGAAAGGCAGGGGCTATAAGACTGCTGAAGAAAACAGGCCTTCGGATTCTGACATAGGGATTATTCCGGTGGATTCGACTTTTTCACCGGTTCTTCGAGTTCAGTACAAGACCGAAGATACGCGCGTTGGCAAGGTCACCAACTATGACCGTTTAATCATGGATATATGGACAGATGGCACCATAACTCCGGAGCAAGCACTCGTCGAAGCGGCGAAGATACTTCGAAAACATCTAAATCCATTTGTCCAGTATTTCGACGCCGGCAAGGAGTTGAAAATCGAGGATGCTCGCGAAGAGGAAACCCGGCAGAAAGAAAAAATGCGAAGCGAGCTTTCTCAGAAACTGCTTCAGCCCTTGTCAGTTCTTGACCTCTCCGTACGTGCATCGAACTGCCTCGACGCGGCATCCGTGAAGACAATAAAAGACCTTGTATCGCTTTCCGAAGGAGACATGTTGCGTCTGCGTAATTTCGGGAAAACGTCACTTAAGGAAGTAAAAAAGAAGCTTGAAGATATGGACCTGTCACTGGGCATGGATCTTGCCATGCTTGAAAGTGAGGGAGAGTAAATAATGCGGCATAACAAAAATGGAAGAAAGCTGAACAGAACTTCTGCGCACCGTAAAGCTTTGAACAGGAACCTTACCAGAAGCCTGATCCTGCACGGAAGAATAAAAACGACTTTGCCGAAAGCAAAGGAAATGATACCGTTTGCTTCTCGCATAGTAACATTGGCGAAAGAAGGAAGCCTTGCATCGCGTCGTCGGGCAATCCAGCTTATGGGTGAAAGCGAAGCGGTTGGAAAACTATTCACAGAAATCGCACCGAAATTTGCGGACAGGCCCGGTGGTTATCTCAGGATAGTCAAAACTCCTTTTGGCAGGCTCGGTGATAGAGCGGAACAGGCTTTCGTGGAATTTGTTGAAGAGGAATTGGCTTCAATTGAAGAACCTGTAAAAAAACAAAAGAAACATAAGAAACTTTCAAAGAAAGCAAAGCGTGAGCAGGTAAAAAAAGAACGCAAGAAACATGATTTGATAAAACAGACCGAAGCAAAAAAAGAGGAAGATAATAATCAGGAAACACCTGATGAAAAAACAAAGACAGAAGAAGATACAGATATACAGCAGGAAGAAACAACCGAGTTGCCTGAAGAAGATTCGACTGACGACTAAGACGATTTAGAGTGACTGGTAAATATTCAATCAAGCCTTGACGATTTTATATTCGTAATCTTTAAAAGCAGAGAAAGCATTTCTCGTATCGACAATCAAGCGGCTTTTTTCAACGATTTGTTTATAATTCAGGTTGGTATGATCGGTTACAATAATCACGGCATCCATCGATTCCAGAAATCTGTCATTTAGTTCAGAGGATTTCATTTTCATTTGCGGAAAACGTCTTGTTGGTTTTACCTCAACTATATAAGGGTCGTGATAAAATACTTCTGCTTCTTTTTTTATCAGCTTATCAATGATAACAAGGGCGGGCGATTCTCGTATGTCACCTACATCTTTTTTATAAGCGACGCCTATAACAAGAATTTTAGCCCCATTTATCTGTTTTCCGTTTTTCGACAGGTTTTCGCTTGTTTTATCAATTATATAATCAGGCATAGAATGGTTAATCTCACCTGCCAGTTCTATAAAACGGGTTGGCACGCCGTATTGTTTGGCTTTCCATGCGAGATAGAAGGGGTCGATAGGCACGCAATGCCCGCCCAGTCCTGGTCCGGGATAAAAAGCCTGGAAACCAAAAGGTTTTGTTTTTGCGGCTGAGATGACTTTCCAGATGTCAATTCCCATTTTATCGAATATGATTTTAAGTTCGTTTACCAGAGCAATGTTTATCGCTCTGTAGACGTTTTCCAATATCTTTGCAGCTTCAGCCTCGCGAGCATTTTCAAGAGGAACAATTTTATCCAGAATGATAGAATAGAATTGTTTCGCAAGCTTTCCGCTTTTTTCATTAACGCCGGCAACTATCTTTGGAATACTGTAGGTGCTGTAATCCTTGTTGGCAGGGTCTTCACGTTCCGGTGAATACGCCAGATAATAGTCATCACCACAGACGAGTCCCGTCTCATCCAGAATGGACTTAACGACTTCGTCAGTTGTTCCTGGATAAGTTGTTGACTCAAGGATGACTAATTGGTCTTTTCTCAAACGGTCACGAATGGAAACAGCCGTGTCCACGACATATTTAAGCTCGGGTTCATTGTTGGAATCGAGAGGAGTGGGCACGCATATAACTATTACATCCATTTCGCGTAACAGGTCGAAATCGTTTGTAGCGCTAAAGAGGCCTGTATCTAAGCGATTTTTTATAGTATCGTCAGGGATATATTCGATATAGCTCTCGCCCTTGTTCAACATCTCGGTTTTTACATGGTCGATATCAAATCCCATTACCTGAAAACCGGCGTTTGATATGGTAATTGACAGGGGTAATCCCACATACCCTATGCCAATTACGCCAATGCAGGCTTTTTTACTTAAAATCTTGTCTTCAAGCAATTGAAACTCCACAATTTAAAGTGTAGACTTTTGGGAAAGGCGAGTTATATAATAAATCTCTACTCGTCTTGCTTATTGGAATCCGTGTTCTGTTCTTCTGCGGAGTTTTCTTCGCCGGAAGGTGCCTCCGTATTACTGTCCTGTGTAGTTTCAACCTTGTCAGGTGCTACTTCAGGTTTAGGCTTCTGGTCTTCAGCGGGTCTTCGGCGCCTCGGCGATGCGAACTGTTTTTTCGGAGCCTCCTTGGCAAAGAGCTTCCAACCTATAATGCCCCCGAGAATGGCTGTTCCCGAAAGAAGAGGAACCATGAAGAAAGCGTGGCCTGTCAAAGTCATTGTTGGGCTGACAGCATTACCCCCTTCAGCAATGGCAACTCTATACACATGCTGCAAGTCATTCCATGCGGGCAGTACGACGGCGTTGCTGAACCTTTCCGGAATCCAGAACCCCATAATATTTCCGACTTTTGCAAGGGCCGGCACCAGTTTGTAAATGGATATATTTGCAAGGCAAAGGCCGATGTCAATGCCCATAGCAATTCCAGAGCCTATCAAACCCGTAAAGAAGCCTACCATGCCGCCGTGTGCGACTTGGAAATATTTGTATTCTTTACTGAGAAACCATGCTGCTAATATGCCGAAAATCCATCCCCATAGTCCAAAAATATAATTGCCGAGATTCATGAAGGGAGCGCCTGCAAAGAAGCCAAGCAGAATACCGCAGATTATAAAGGGCTTGCTGAAATTAGGTTTTTTCTTTTTTGCCTTTTTCTCTTCAGTCTGTTCCTGGTTTTCTTCGACTTTAGCTTCCAGATTTTCAGCCATAATGGCCCTCCAAGCCCTTGTTTGCAATTTAATCTGTATTGGTAAAAGAACTTATCAATTGTCTTAAATTATGTCAATACAATTCTTCGAGTCAGAAGCTTTAACAAGCGCTAACAACATAAGTTTACAATGCCAAGAGGGCCAAGTGCAAACAAGGCAAAGATTATTAGTGAACGGGCCGCTTTTTATAGCGGCCCGTGAAATCCATAAAACTAATTACTATAACATTTCAATAGATATCGCAGTAGCGTTTCCCCCACCCAGGCAGAGAGCTGCAAGGCCAGTTTTCAGGTTGCGGCGTTTCAATTCATAAATCAATGACGTGACAAGCCGGGCTCCCGTGCATCCAATGGGATGTCCTAATGCAACTGCGCCGCCATTGACGTTCAGTTTTTCTTCCGGCACTTCAAGTTCACGCATAAGCGCAATTGTAGCGACGGCAAAAGGCTCATTAAGCTCGACAAGGTCAAAGTGGTCGATGCCTACGCCTTGGCGTTCCATTAATTTACGGCAGGCTTCAATCGGGGCAAGCATAACCCATTTTGGTTCCCGGCCGCCAGTTGCATATGTCACAATTCTTGCAAGAGGTTTAAGGCCGAGTTCTTCAGCCTTCTTGTCGCTCATAATTATAGTTGCGCTTGCTCCGTCGCTTATCTGTGAAGCGTTGCCTGCGGTTACAGTTCCGTCCTTCATGAATGCAGGTTTCAGTTTGGCCAAGCTTTCCATATTGCTATCGGCTCTGACTCCTTCATCCTTATCGAAGATAATCGGGTCGCCTTTTCTCTGTGGGATTTCCAAAGGCAATATTTCTTCAGCGAACCGACCTTCAGCGGTAGCGGCAGCCGCTTTAAGATGCGAGCGTAGAGACCATTTATCCTGCTCTTCACGAGAAATGCCATATTTCTCCGAAACATACTCGCCCGTTTTGCCCATGTGTATGTCGTTGTGTATATCCCACAAGCCGTCAAAAACCATGGCATCCACAATCTTTCCATCGCCCATTCTGTATCCGGTCCGGGCCTTTCTAAGCAGGTAGGGCGCGTTCGACATGCATTCCATTCCACCCGCTGCGATTATATCATGGTCTCCAAGCTTAATAGCCTGAGTGGCAAGTATGATTGCCTTCATGCCGGAGCCGCAGACCTTGTTTATCGTAAGAGCGCCTTTGTCCGGCGGTATGCCTGCACCGAGCTGAGCGCTTCTGGCCGGGTTCTGGCCTAGTCCTGCGGTTACAACGTTGCCCATGATAACTTCGTCAATTTTATCAGGTTCGATGTCTGCTCTGTTTACGGCTTCTTTAAGAACAAATGAACCAAGCTCGGTTGCCTTGAATTTGGACGCGCTGCCAAGAAATTTGCCTAAGGCGGTCCTGCATGCGCTTACAATTACGGCTTCAGCCATGATGAACTCCTCTCAGAAAAAAAGTTGCTTATGATTCAAGTTCTTCATCAATTTCTTTTGATTTGGAGCTAACTGCTCTTTTTTCTTTCCACTTAAGCGCTCTAAGCAAACAAAGTGCTACTCCACCGTAAAGTATAATGCAACCGACAAAAAGCATTATCCAAGCGCCGACACTCAGCGTTACGGCTTCTTTCGAAACTTCAATCATGCCTTGAAATTCCAATAAAAACATATTTTACTCCTGTTTATCTTCTTCTTCCAGCCATTCATGCGTTTTCCCTTTTATTCTGCTTATGAGAACGGCAATTACAATAAGGGCAGCAAAAAGGCCCCACCCGCCAATCATAAGATATCCCTGGCTGTAACCGCCGTAAGGTTCTTTAAGCAATTTATATGCAGTCAAAATGAATGATACTAACAAGATTACAGGTGTTACAAACATTATCAAGACGTCCCACCAAACGCCAATTTTGATTTCTGACACTTCATTTATTGATTCCCTGAATTTCTTTCGCTTCCATAGCCAACCTACAATGATACACTCAAGAAATCCTACCGTCACCAAACCGAAGTTGTTCATCCAATGGTCGATAATATCAAGCCACAATAGACCGGCATCTGTAATAAACCAAAGGCTGCATAAAAATCCTACTACGCATGTTATGGTTGCTACCTGGCCTTTTGAAAGTCTGAACTTGTCGTGCAGGCCGGATGCTACCGCCTCTACTAATGAAAAGGCACTATCAATCCCAAGAGTAAGCAGAGCAATGAAAAAAATTACTGCAAATACTGGAGCGCCGGTAGGCATATTGGCGATTGCAGCGGGATATACTTCAAATGCTAACCCTGGGCCGCCTTTAACGACATCCTGAATAGGCATATTTGCTGCCATGGCAAAAAAGCCGAGAATGCTGAATACCGCAAAACCTGCAAGAAAACTTGTCCCGCAGTTGGCAAATGATGTAATAAAAGCGTTATTGGTAATTTCCGCTTTTTTACGCAAGTAACTTGCGTAGGCTATAAGAATTCCAAAGCCGAGACTCAGCGAGAAAAATACCTGTCCATATGCCGCCAGCCAGACGTTCGGCTCTAAAAGTTTACTCCAAGTCGGCTCAAGGTAGAAATTAAGCCCCTGTGCCGCATTAGGCAGAGTCAAGCCTCTAATTAGCAGAATAAGCAACATAACTATCGGAAGTGGAACAGTTATCATGACGACTTTGCCTACTCGACTAACGCCTTTATGGATAATAAGCCATATCAAAATCCAGGTGAGCGCCAGCCCTATTAAAAGGTGTATAGGCAAACACGTGATTTGACCGGGATTTTCACTTAAATTCAGAGTATTTACATAGAAATGGTTACTGACTGAAGATGCTGTTTTTCCCCATGGTAGAATCGAACTGAAGGAGTCCCAAAGATAATTCCAGCACCAGCTCATTACGGCTGAATAGTACGTGCAGATAATAAATCCAATTGAGAGTGCGAACCAGCCTATCCATTCCCATCTTTTATTTATTTTATGAAGAGCTTTTGGAGCAGAACCTTGTAATTTTGCTCCCAGACCATACTCGAGAATCATAAGTGGTATTCCTGCAGTAAGCAGGGCGACGAAATAAGGTATAAGAAATGCGCCGCCTCCATTCTGATACGCCACATATGGAAAACGCCAGATATTACCGAGGCCGACTGCGCTGCCGACCGCGGCCATTATAAAGGCTCCTCGGCTGCCCCATCTGTCTCTCGTCATAACGAATTCTCCCTCGCACGCTTAATTGACTTGGAATATTTTATAGGCCAGAAATTTTACAAAAATTACCAGTGATTTGCCAGAATTTGTTTAGCTATCCCGGCTCGCCTTTGAAAGAAATGATTTTCCTCGAATTGAATACCGGGCCATCCTTGCAGACCCTCAGATATGCCGGTTCTCCGTCTTGGCCGATGGCCTTAATAGTACAGCCGTAACATGCCCCAATTCCACATGCCATGAATGCTTCAAGTGATAGTTCGCAGTTGGCTTCGTAAAGTGCCGCCAGGTCTGCAATTCTCTGCAACATGCCCTTGGGGCCTGCCGCGTAAATTGTCGTTTCTCGAGAATCTTCATCGAGTAGGGCTTCAAGCGCCGCCGTTACAGGCCCTCGTATCCCCTCCGAGCCATCGTCCGTAGCAACAATCACGTCGACCGAATCAGGGAAGTTTTCTGTATAAAGCAGGTCTTTCGTTCGCGCTCCTGTCAGGAGAACAACCTTTTGTCCGGCTGATACAAGTTTGTCAGCAAGATAAGAAAGAGGCGCAACGCCGACACCTCCAGCGACGAGCACTGCTTTCTCCGTATTGCATTTGGAAAAGCCTTTTCCAAGCGGCCCGATGACATCAACCTTGCTGCCCGCATTCAGCCCGGCCATGATTTTAGTGCCTTTGCCCACAACTTGATACAGCAGAGTGATGCCGCAGGATTCGGATTTGTTACTTTCCGTCCATATATTGTGTATTCCGAAAGGCCTTCTCAGAAGCGGCAGGGGGGGGTGTGCAGCCTGGAACATGATGAATTGTCCTGGCTGGGCTTTCTCGAATAAATGGCTTGATTTCAAGGTCATATGCATAAAAGGCCCGGAATTTATGTTTTTCGTTACTTCTGCTTTAAGCTGTTTCATTTGTTGCTGTTTCCCGGAATAAAGCCCGGCCATTCTTTGATTTCGTGACCCGACAGTTGCATGAAAGCGTAAGGCAAGTTGTTTAGAATGTCCGTGGCAATCAAAGATTCCTGTCCTGTTTCTTTTGCTGCGATATCACCTGCAAGCCCATGAAGCCATACGGCAAGCCGAGCCGCTTCAAATCCTGAAAAATCTCGCGCGAGAAAGCTTGCCGTCATGCCGGCAAGAACATCGCCGCTTCCTGCCGTCGCCATGCCCGGGTTGCCGGTTTTGTTAACATAAAGATTAGAACCGTCCGTGATTATCGAGTTATGGCCTTTCAGTATTACGACCGTTTTTATTTTACGAGCAAACTCTACGGAGAATTTTTTACGGTCTTTTTGCACATCTTCAATGCTTGAGAGCGTAAGTCTTGCCATTTCGCCTGGGTGGGGCGTTAATATGGTTTCAGCATTTCGGCTTTTTAATATTTCCGGATTCCCGGGTATGTTGTTAAGAGCATCTGCGTCTATAACAAGAGGTTTGTCTATTTTTTCGATTAAAAGCCGGGTCAGTTTTTTCGTTTCTTCTTGCTGCGATATCCCCGGACCGAGAACAACCGAATCGCTCCCATGAGCCTTGTCGAGCAACTGCTCGAAGCTGTCCATTGAAAAAGTGTGTTCTTTTGTCTCTGCAACGGGCATAGTCATAACGCATGTGAGCTTGGTTTCCATGATGTGATTCAGGCTTGAAGGGCAGGCGACCGTCACGAGGCCGCTTCCGCTTCGAAGAGCCGCTTTGCCGGCAAGATAGGCGGCTCCAGTCATACCTGGAGAGCCTGCAATAACAAGCACTCGACCATAATCACCCTTATGAGAATCCACTTCTCTCAAGGGCAAATGTGGCGTATCTTTCACTTCTTTAATATTATCCATTATTTACTCGCGTTATTGATTATGGCTGCCGTATATCCTGCGCCGAAACCGTTGTCTATATTTACAACTACTACGCCCGGAACGCAGGAATTAAGCATTGTCAGAAGAGGAGCGATGCCGTTGAATGAAGCGCCATACCCCACGCTTGTAGGGACCGCTATTATCGGGACGGATGCTATTCCTCCCACGACGGAGGGCAGGGCGCCTTCCATACCGGCGACGGCGACGATGCATTTTGCTTTATTGATTATATCTGTTTCGCTCAGTAGCCTGTGTATCCCCGCAACCCCGGCATCGTATATTTTTTTTGTCCGGGCTCCCATGAATTCTGCAGTAATCCTTGCCTCCTCTGCTACCGGTAAGTCAGCGGTTCCGGCGCAACAGATTGCTACGAGGCCCTTCTTTTTAAAAGCTTTTCGCCTGTCTACGGTAATAGTTCTGGCAAGTTCTTGGTATTTGCTGTCTTTTATGCTCTCCGATACGGCGTCGTAATATTCTATCGTCGCCCTGGAAGCCATGACACATGGAGAGTGCTTTAAAACTTCCTCCATAATTATCGCCACCTGAGACGGTGTTTTTCCCTGGCAGAAAATAACTTCGGGAAATCCTTTGCGCAGTAAGCGGTGATTGTCTACTTTAGCAAAGCCGATGTCGCTGAAAGGCAGTTTTTTTAAAGAGTCAATCGCTTTGACGACTGAGAGATTGCCACTTTTAACCTGGTTCAGAAGTTTTTTCAATGATACCGAATCCAAATTAATACTGCTCCCTGCTGTTTTATCCGTTTTTTCCCATTTCCAGGAACGTTGCAATTACTTCTGCACCTATTACCCCAATTAAAGCTCCAACGACGCTTCGTGATATTATTCCTCCGAGTATCGCCCCGCCAAGGGCAATGATAAGATATTTGGGGCGAAGCAGTCTCGCACCGAGGACCAGCCCGATTCCGGCGCCAGCCAAGGCGAATACGGGGCTATGTGTCAGAATGAATCCGAGAGCAAAGCCTGCGAGACTCCCCACAAGCATTGTCATAAGCACAAGACAGCCTGAAAGGGGCTCTTCGACTGCTCTTTGTTTTTCCGGGCCTGCAGTTTGCACGTTGGTTTTGGGAAAATGGCGCTTTAATTTCTCCAGGCCGGATAAGAGTTCGCTTCCATTCTTATAGCGTTTATCGATTCTCGTATAGCATTTGGAGAACAACTGGTCAATATAGTGCGGTAGACCGCCCACCAGTTGGCTTGGAAGGTCCTGAGGCTGAGGGAGTTCGCCCGTAAGCATTTCAAAAAGCACTATGCCCAAGGCATATATGTCGCTTTCGGGTCCGAAATCCTCGCCTTGTTTCTGCTCAGGCGACATATAATCGAGAGTGCCGGCTATTGACTGGCCTTCTTTTGTTATCAGGCTGCCTTCGAGAGCCAGGGAAGCCGAACAGGATTGTGCGACCCTACCCAGCCCGAAATCCGTAAGCATGGCTTTTCCATCATGCCTTATCAGAATATTTTCAGGTTTGATATCGGCATGAACTACTCCCTTGTCATGGGCATATGCAAGAGCCTCAGATATTTGAGTGAAAATATTCAGAGCTTCCAGAAAGGGAATTCGACCTGACGTTTTAAGTTTTTTCCCCAGGCTTTTGCCTTCAACGAGGTCCATAATAAAATAGGGTGGAGATGAGGTGACGGAAAGACCGAGAGTCCTTACAATATTGGGATGTTCGAGAGCGTGCTGCAAAAGCCCTTCGCTGCGCAATTGCTCTATATAATGTTCATCGGTTGGTATCTTTACAGCAACGATTTTGTCGGGAAGAATCTCGTGTTTTGCTTTCCATACTTCGCCGAAGCCGCCTTCGCCGAGACGATTGAGAAGGATATACTCGCTAATTTTATCGCCTTTATGCAAAGCCTTGACACCTCAAGTCGTTTTGAATTCTTTTCGCTCTCTGAGAGCGTCTCCTATAATAGCGCCGGACACGTGTTCTATCTGGCTTCCCTGAGGTACGCCTCTTGCTATCCGAGTTATTGTGACTCCCGTGCCTGCGAGGCGGTTTTGAAGTAAAGTTGCAGTAGCGTCGCCTTCAAGATTGGGATTGGTGGCGATAATGACTTCGGATATCCCCCCGCTTCCGATCCTTTTCAAAAGGCTGTCAAAAGTAAGACTCTTTTCATCCATTTCATTGAGAGGCGAGTATCTGCCGAGCAGTACGTGATAAAGTCCTTTGTATGAATTAGACTTTTCGATTGCAGTGACATCTCTTGGTTCTTCTACTACGCAGATTGTCGAGTTCTCCCTGCCGGGGTCTGAGCAGATGTGACAAGGGTCCGTATCGGAAAGGTTGTAACATATGCTACAGTGTTTGATTCGATTGCGCAGTTCGGTAATGGCGTTTGCAAGCTCAAGGGCGCTATCTTCGGGAACTCGCAGCAGGTGAAGGGCGAGCCTTTCTGCAGACCGGGCGCCAATGCCGGGTAGTTTGCCGAACTCTTCAATCAGCTTTAAAACGCTTTCGGGATAATTTGACAAATGACTACTCCGTTTTTACTCAGGTCTTTCCGGTTATATAAGCCCTCCCAGACCGGGAATGTTCAGTCCTCCGGTATGTTTGGACATTTCTTTTTCGACCATTTCCTCGGCCTTTCTGGCCGCATCGGTGTAGGCTGCGGTTATCATGTCCTCGAGCATTTCAACGTCTTCAGGGTCGACCACCTCTTTGTCGATTTTAAGCTTGATAAGCTTCATTTTACCGTTAACGTAAGCTTTAACTACGCCTCCGCCCGCGCTTCCCTCAACGATTCGCTTTGACAACTCATCTTGTGCGCGTTTGACATCCTGCTGCATTTTCTGCGCCTGACGAACGAGGTTTTCCATTCCGCCAAGTCCGCCCAATCCACCCATTTTAGCCATCTCATCAACCTTCCACTATCGAGCCTGGGAAAACGTTCCTTATTACTCTCATTGTTTCCGTTACGCTTTCATCCGATACGGGTGTTGCTTCTTTCGTAGAATCTTCGGGGCGATGCGGCTGCAGAGTGCTGTCCGCCACGAGATTAACGCTTACATCCTCGCCTGATATCTCACGAAGAGTTTGCTCTACTTTCCTTTGGAGGTCTATTTCTTCAAACGAACCTTTTGCATCGCTTAAAACGAACGGCGGTAGATGCAACGTAACATTCGAATTCGATACGCGGTTAAGTTTAGCCATGGGAAGGTTCGCCTTGACCCATATGCTTCTGCTTGTATTTTCCACTCTTCCGATTACCTCTTTCCATCGGCGTTCAAATTCGGAAAGCGGTATATGTTTTTCCGGAGTTTTTTCGGGCTCTTTTGGAGATTGCTTCTGTTTTGGCGCGTTTATCGTCTTCGATAAAGATGGTGTGGCCGCGAGAGAAGTTTGTTTGCAAAAACTCGTATTCTTAAGCTGCAGTAATTCGGCGGCAAGCTCTCCTATATCACGGAGCTGCTTTGAGCGTGCAAGCCTTATAAACGCCATCTCAAGCAGTACTCTTTGTTCCGTTTCCCTTTTTATCCTGTGAAGGAGTTCCTGCATCTGAAGAATCATTAGCATGATGTCGTCTTCTGAGTAAGTCTCGGAAATTTCTTTCACATCATCGGGGGTGGCGTAAGAAAGAAGTTCGTTGTCGGCCTTGGCTTTTACAAGCAAGGTATCTCTAAGAAAATCAATTACCTCTCTTATGAATACGGATGGGTCTCTGCCCGATTCCAGGATGTTGTTAATTCTTGAGAGAACATCCCTTACGTCCGCAATAGCGACTGAGTGCATAAGCTCTCTAACCGCTGATACCGGAGTGGTCCCGAGTACATGTTCGAAATGAGAAATGGCGGGTTCTTTGCCTGCAAGAGAAATAATCTGGTCGAAGAGCGATATGGAATCTCTCATTGAACCTTGCGTAGCACGGGCAATTCGTGTTGTGAGTCCCGGCTGAGGAATGACGTCTTCCTGGCTCGCTATATATTCGAGCCGTTTTGCGACATCCTTTATGGTAAGCAGTCGGAAATTGAATCTCTGGCATCGAGACCTGATGGTTTCAGGTACTTTGTTGGGCTCTGTTGTCGCAAAAATGAATTTTACATGAGACGGTGGCTCTTCGAGGGTTTTCAGAAGTGAATTGAAAGCATGGTTCGAAAGCATGTGGACTTCGTCAATTATATATATTTTATAAGGGCTTCGACTCGGGGCGTAGCGCACGTTGTCGATAACGGGCTTGATTTCTTCGACTTTACGGTGCGATGCTCCGTCTATTTCGATAACATCAATATCATCGCCCGCGGATATGGCTTGGCAAACCTCGCAAGTGTTGCAGGGCTTACCATTTTCTTGATTGGGGCAGTTAAGACGTTTCGCGACGATTCGCGCCATGGATGTCTTGCCAACTCCGCGCGGCCCCGCAAACAGGTACGCATGAGCGAGCCTGCCGCCGGAAATTGCGCCGGCTATCGTTGAGGCGACCGTTTCCTGGCCCACCATGTCATCGAGGTCTTCCGGTCTGTACTTTCTGGCAAGAACGATATATGACACTTGGCCTTCCGCGCGTTAATTCGATTGATATGTAAAAAAAGCCGTGCACCTCTATCGATTCTATCAACGCACCCGCTTACAAAGGTTCAACTCCAGCCACGCAGCCTCACAACACACGAGTCGATCTGCTTAGGGCTGCTCCCTTCCAGGCCTGACCCGGTTCGTAGCGTCTCGTTGTATGAGACGCGGCCATCAACATTTTCCCCTGGCAGCAGCAGTGTGTCGAAAAGAACCTCAAAGAGGCGTTCGACCCCGCTATAGCGGATTGCGGGTTACAGGGCACCGCTGACTCCCCGTCTAGCACGGCTTTAAACATTAATGCCCACGAACCTTCATTCTATATCTACTGATACGGAGTGTCAAATCAAATCATCTCTGTAGTTTACGGTGCTCATTCAATCACGAAGAAATTGCTTGAAGCCGCTGCTGGAATAATGGGACAGGCTGCCATTCTCAACCGTCAATACGAAAGATTCGACCCCTTCCAGTTTTTCGATGATTTCAAGGCCTTTCCTGCCCAGTACCGAAAGGGCGGTGGCAAGAACATCCGCAGTTATCGCATCTGGAGCGATAACCGTTACGGATGGATTCTGGTCGCAGGGTTTGCCCGTGCGAGGGTCAACTATATGTGAAACTCGTTTTTCACCAAGCCAATAACCTCTGGCATAATTGCCGCTTGTGCAAACCGAGCGGCCGCTAATTTCCAGGATATGGATGCATTCGCCGGATTCACCTTTCGGGTCCTGTATGCCGGCAGACCATTTCTTGCCATCGGCCCGCTTCCCGATAACGCGGATATCACCGCCGGCTTCAATCAGAGCATGTTCGACGCCGTGTTCGCCCAATATTGCTATTGCTTCATCTATTGCGTATCCTTTGGCTATTGCGCCGAGGTCAAGAGCCATACTGTCGTTTGCGAGAGTCAGGCTCTGCAAATCCTCGCTTAGCGAAATATTTCGATAGTCCACAAGTTGTTTCGTATCTGCAATTTCCTGTTCGGAAGGACTTGTTTTTGTCTGCGCCGCAATCCTGTAAAGATTGAGAATGGGACCTACGCTGATATCGAATGCTCCTCCGGTCAAACGTGAATACTCGCCGGCTTTGGAAATAATCATTCCCAGCTCCGCCGGTATTTCATATCCTTTGGACTTGCCTGTAGCATTGATTTGAGTAAGTATCGAGTCTGATCTGCGGGCGCTCATCATCAGCTCTATTTCGTGTATCCTGTCAAACGCCGCTTTTAATACGTCTTTAACGGGGAGACTCTCTTTTGCCTGCAGCTTTATTGTTATTTTAGTTCCGAGCTGGTGTGCCGTCTGGATGATTTCAAAAAACTCCGTCTCGTTTATCCTGCGTTTGTTTATCGCTTCTACCTGGTATCGTTTAATTTCCATACCAGTAGGCATTGGTCCATCATTTTTTACGTTTTGCATATGAAAGAAAAGAAGCCCAATGAAAAAACCGCAAAGGAATAGAGAAAACCAAAGCTTGCCTTGTCGTGTCACTGATACCTCCACGTATAATCAAGGATGAAATTCTAATT
>Ga0272442_10001034_pt1 | contig 43203 bp, 81 predicted proteins | sample SSMForm2O_FD_200262 | JGI IMG/M metagenome (GOLD analysis project Ga0272442, IMG submission 200262) | Marine sediment archaeal communities from Little Sippewissett salt marsh, Falmouth, MA, United States - SSM-Form-2O | ecosystem: Environmental > Aquatic > Marine > Wetlands > Sediment ...
TAACTATTTAGAAGGTGCTATGGGAGATTTTACTGAAGCAATAGATAGCAACAAATTAAATATTATAACATTAAATAATGAGATTGACAGATTAGATGAACAAGTTAGAAAAACATATACAGCATTTTCTGGTCAACAGTTTGGATGGGATGAAGGTGGCTATATGGGATGGCAAAAAGCTGTCCTAGAACAAGAAACGGCATTAGACAGAGTGAACAATGCTTATAGAATGGCATCAGCATACGGTGGTGAATATCTAGATGAATTATATGAGTTAAATCCAGAACTTGCAGCGTTAGCAAAGATAATATATGAAGCTGCAGATGCACAGGAAGAGTTAAACAAGCAAACAGGTAAGAGATTTACATTTGAAGCAGGTAGAATAAGCACTAGAAGAATACTAGAAGAACTAAGAAATAAAAAAACATCTAAAGGTGAAAAAACAGAAGCAGAACAAGCTGAAGAAGATGCACAAAGAATATTAGATGTATGGTCATATAGAAATTATAAACTTTCTGATATAAGAGATGATGAAATAAGAAATTTAGAAGAAATGATAATAGCTGAACAAACAGAACTATTGAAATATGAATCATGGCTTAGAGAGGAATGGGCAACATATGGTAAAACAGTAGGTGGCTATATTAATTTCTTAAAACAAATAGATACATTAGGATTAACAGAACAATATGAAGCGATAACAGGTTTAAATGTTGTAAGAGAAGCAAATAGGCAATATAGATTATTTTCTGAATTCATATCACAGAATCATGGTAATGACTTCTTTAAGGCACTATCTATATTTAGGTCAGCGTTGCCAGGTGGATGGACACCATTTGGAGGCTCATGGCCAGGAGGATTCCAACATGGAACAACATATGTGCCAAAGACTGGTTTGTATCCATTACATAAAGGAGAAGAAGTAATTCCAGCAGGTGGTCATGGTGGACAAACAACAATACAAGTAAACATACCACCGATAGAAATTAACGCAAGGATTGTAAATGATGATGACATGGAAGCGTTCATAACACGTCTAGGTTACGCAGTTAGCACAGGACTTATATCAGGATTACAAACTAATTACAGGGTGGGATGAAAATTGAAAAAAATTTCCCTGTCCTATCTTGAAAGCGTTGCGTATATCTGGGTTACAAGGGTATATATAAATATTCCTTGTATCTCATTTTGTATTTTAAATGGAGGTACAAACAATGGGATTTTTACCTAATTACCAAGAATATTATGGTTTACACTACAACCATTTTAAATATACATGGGGCGGTGTTGACTACAATAAAATATTGGTTAAAACTGATTCTGTAGAGCCAGATGACGTACTTGATGGTATGGCTATGAGTACAAGTACGGAAGATACTACAGTTTATTTTATAATACCATCATCTTATAAATATAGATATTATTTAGATGGATGGTGTGAAGGATATTGGACATTTGAGAATTGGGATGAAGCAATAGGTACATATTTAACAGATTATACTATTACATTGGAAAGTGTAGATGATGCTGGAAATGTTGAAGCACTAGGAAATTATGTTGCAAGTAGTATAGACCAAGATGTAGATGCTGGTTATGAGGTATGTTTTCCATTTAAGTTTGATTTAAATAGAGTGTTAGTAGATGAAGGAAGTAAATTAAGATTAAAGATATATTATTATTCTACTGCAACTGATAATTGTGGTATAATATTTTATAAGAGTCCTGTATATGGACACACACTTTCAATATCAATACCATATGCACCGGAGAGTGGAATATAATGTCGTTTACATTGACAGGTTCAACTGATATATATGTTAAGTATTTTCAACCTTCATATGATGGTTATTTAGTTTACGATAGTGATACAGGTTTATATACTACTGATTTTGATTCTACTACAATTAAAATTGGATATGTAGATGCTAGTCATACATATAATAGAGGATTTATAGAATGGGATACATCGATATTGGAATCAGGTATAAATGTTATAGAGCTTGCATTGTTATGTGAAACTACACGTGAAACAAATGCTAGAGATTCTCAGATAAGAGAGATATTAGGTGCACGACCAAAAGATTTTTATGATGGTAGTATAACTGATGGAGAACTGTTTGCAGAGATTGGAGAAGGTACAATATATTACAATACTGCTGGTTTTATGATAAATGGTGCATACAATCAATATATAGATTTAGGTACATCTGCAGAAACAGATTTTGAAACAAATTTAACTAATGGATGGTTTGGAATAGGAATACAATCTACAAATGAAGCATATGTGAATTATTTAGTTATTTCTAAGATGTTGAGTTCTGAAAATGTATTATCTAGACCTATGCCAACATTGAAAGTGTCATATAGATTAAATGGAAGTGCTACTGTTACTTTAGATGACCCAATAAACATACGTATAACTACAGGTGCAGCGTTAGGTAAATTTAATTTTAGAGATGGTTATTATAAGATATATAGTCGTGGAAAAGAAAAAGATTATCTTGTTATAGAAGGAGAAGAAATAACAACTGGTGAAGATAAGGTACAAAAGATACGAAATTATATAGCATTGGGATATAAGATGGCAGTTTCAGGTTTATCTGATACAAATTTAAATACTGATTATTATATAAAGGATATAAATGCTGAAAAACATGAAGGATACTGTTCTGGTAGATATAGATATACATTAACGTTGGAGAGAATATAATGACTGTAACAAATCCGAGACCAGTATTTGGAACTGCAAAGACAACTGATTCTACTCCATATAATGTTAATGGTGGTAAAGTTATAATATTTAATGCAACTACAAACTCAAAAGTTATATTCGGTAAAATAGTAAATGGTTACTATATGATAAATGATATAGCAGAGATATATAGAGATAATGATACTGATACATTTACGATAAAAAGTTATGAAACAAATGGAGATTATGCAGGTGAACGTTCTTTTAATTATCCACGCTATCATACTGGTATGTTCAATATAACATTAGATAGAATATTAAAATGGAGTATAGACAACATATATTTAAGAGAGCCAATAAATATTACAACAATAAACGTATCTACATTAATGAAGACAAATTTAAGGGATGAAACGTATGAACTACATCCATTTGGAATTGGAAAACGTAGTTTACAGCTAATAGGTAAAGAAGATAGAGATGGACCAGATACAAGTGAGTCATTTGACCTTGTAGATGATTTGCGTGGTAAGATTGGAGATGAAGTTACTATAGCAAACTTACAAGATGATATAGATGGGATATGGAGATTAAAAAATATTGATTTTGATTCTATGGGTAGACCTGATATGTATAAATATACAATAACATTTGAAAGATAGGGGGTCTTATATGAAAGGTAGGAAAAGTACAAGAAAGATTTTAGATAAAAGAATGCAAAAAATTAATGAAGAAAAGATGTTAAGTGATATACCTAGTTCTGCAGATGAAAAATTAAATAAGATATCTGTTGATATTGCAACAATAAAAGCAAATGTTACTGAAAATAGAGATGACCTCAAATTCATAAGAAAAGAGTTATTCGGTAATGGAGATAGGGGTTTAGTTTCTACGGTAAGAGAATTAAATACTGATTATTCAATACATAAGGCAAATTTAAAAACTTGTATAAAAGTAGGAATACCAGCTTTAATAGCTGTTGTAGCAATCATAGTTACTATTTTAGTGACATAATAAGGAGGTATGTTATGGATATACCAATAACACCTGAATTAATCGCAGCATTAGTTACAACCATAATGACATTATTGGCTGCACTAGGTGGTGCAAAATGGAAAAAATATAAGAAACTTGCAATAGAGTTTGGAGAAGCATTATATGTAACCACTGATGCAATAAAAGATGATACTGTTACTGTGGATGAAGCAAAGCGATTAATTAAAGAGTGGGAAGAAGTCATAGAACTGGCAAAAGAACTGTTCGAAGATTAGAAATCCTACTCTTATTTTTTTTATTAAAATGGAGGTAAAAAGATGGAATTTATATTAATATTAGCTATATCATTAATAGCTGCAGCGAGTGTTGTAGGTATTATGTACTACTATAGAGATAAGTTAAATACTTATAAAAAACAAATTATTGCAATATTAGTTGCATTTGGAATAATATCAGCACCATTTATGCTTATGGAGGGCCCAGAATCTGGAGAATTCGGTTATAATGCATCTGGTGATGGATGGACTGTTATCAATAATAGACAGGTGGCGACATGGGGTTTAGTAAGTGATGGTGATGGTGAAGTTGATTGTATATATGCATACATGCATGGATATGCAGGAGGTAGTTCTCAATTTGATGTAAAAGGTGCATTATATACATATAATGGTGATGCTGACCCGGTTGATAAAATAGCAGAAACAGAGGAAAAAACAAATCTTATAATAGGTGATAGTGTAAATAGATGGGTACGACTTAATTTTTCAAGTCCACCAAGTGTAACAAATAATACAAAATATTTTATTGCTTTAATGGGAAATCTGGATAGTGGAGCAGGTATCGGTTTAATGGCACAAAGTGGTGATAGTGGTTATTCTGTTTATTGTACACAAACATATGAGGATGGGTTTGAAGACCCGTGGGAAGATGATACTGGAAGTAGTTATCATAGATGTTTGTATGCTTTATATACACCAAGTGAAGCAGGATGGGTTAATTCCAATCCAGTAAATTTAAATCCTGACCCTCAGAATGGAAATACAAGTGTTGACGTTCAGACAAAATTAAGAATTGTAGTAAATGATTTAGATGATGCAAACCAAAGTATGAACATTACTTGGAGTAGTAATTCATCAGGGACATGGCAAGTATTTGGTATAAACAATAGTGTAAGTAATGGAACATATTATCAGAACAATATAAATTTCACTGGTTATGGTAAGAAGTATTACTGGAATGTTTCAACAAATGATGGTGCAGGAGGATGGGATAATGATAGTTATTCATTTACAACAAGGAATATATTGATTGAAAAATGGAAATTTAAAATAAGAGACTATGCACCAAATACATATTGGGGTGTAAATAATACATTTACATCAAGGGTTATTCCAATAGGGGCTAATGTAATAGGAAATGAAAATATGGAATTGTTCTTTTCATCAGGATATTATGATAGTGACACTGCTAAAAAATGGGGAATAATCGTTTGTGTGAATGGGTCAGATGGAACAGAAATTTGGAATTATAGTAATGTAGGAATCGGTTGTCATGCCTGTGTTGAGTTAGGGGATTGTGATAATGATGACGATTTGGAAGCTATTATTTGTGGTTATTATGAAGTAAGATGTGTTCATGCAGAAAATGGAACATTGCTATGGAACTATACATCTACTTCAAGGATGGATAGACCACCAATAATATATGAGATTGACGGAGAGGATTATGTTTATCATTCCATTAACAACTTTTATGATTTATCTATTCCATATTTGAGAAAGGTATATGGAAGCAATGGAACAGAAGTCGTTAATGTAAGCACTGGACAAACCCCATGTAATGGAGGATTAGCAGCAGCAGATGTTAACAATGATGGAAAATTGGAGATTATAAGTACAAGTAGGGATGACCCAGAAGGAGATGGATTACAATGTTACGATGAAAATCTTAATCTATTATGGAGTTATGATAATGTCAGTTGTTCTGGAGGGACTCCTGCAATAGTGGATTTTGATAATGATGGATATTTGGATATCTTAGCATTTGAAACGTCAGCAGGTAGTGCATGGATAGGTGTTGTTGACGGTGAAACAGGAAATATTATGCCTGGAAAATGGAACAGTTCTGAAAATATGACATTGTATGTACATGATACACCAACTATAAATGATATTGATGAGGATGGAGATATTGAAATTTATACTCAAAGAGAAGGTAATGATAAGATACAGGTTTGGGATGCTACAAATTGGAAGTGGGAAACAAATTTAACTGAAGCTAACAATACAAAGTCACTTCAGAATCCAGTTATGGCAAATGTGTTGGGTGATTCTTCGTTAGAAATCATACATTCAAGTTCTGGAAGTGTTTATGCTGATAGAGGATTAAGATTTTGGAACAAAACAAATAATTTTATTAAACAAGAAGTAACTGCTGTATTTAATTATTTTATAGTTGATGATTGCGACAATGACAATATGAATGAGTTATTTGGATTTTCGACATATAACGGTGTTGGAGGATGGGTTGTTGCATATGATACGGATGGAGAAACACTTGGGGCTGATATTGAAAATATGTATTATTCGAAACTTAGAAATTCTGTTGAGGAATTTTTTAGTGGTAATCCACCTGCAATAAGAAATCCAAATCCAGATAATCTTTCGATTGCTATAGAATTGACACCAATATTAAATGTTACTGTAGATGATGTTGATACTAATACACTCAATGTAACTTGGCATAGTAATAGTAGTGGAACATGGGAATTATTTGGTATTAACAATAGTATTGATGTAAGTAGTGGGTCAGTAAATATAGTTCAAAACAATTCTAATTTTTCAGCATATATAACAAAATATTATTGGAGTGTTAATGCAACAGATGGTATTTATTGGACAAATAGAACATATAGCTTTACAACAAAATTGACACCATACTCTAATTCACCACCTGTTATAACACCACATTATAAATTTACTAACAATTCTATAGATAAAAGAATAGATGCAGTAATAAAAGTAAACATAAGTGACCCAAATGGAAATTTAACTACAGTGAAATGGTATAGATATTGGGATGGTACATATCATCATGTACAAACAAATGTTAGTGTTGGAAATGAAACAGTATCGTATGATAGAGTTTCAGTATACTGGTATCATAATGATATTAACTGGTATGTAGATGTTACAGATGAATATGATAATGTGTCTAATTACTGGCAAAGATTTTGGACTATGTATAATGTTGAGCCATACGTACATGATTTTACAGTTAATGGTACAGGTAATAATTCAGTAGATGTAATAAGATGGCCTAGATTAGAAATAGAAGTTAACGACAATACAAGTCATATGGGAGATGATTTTACAGTATATTGGAGTACAAACGGAACTGGAATATATCAAGCCAATGTGAGTGTATATAATGGCACATATGTAGACCTTAATTGTAGTTTTGCAGATAGCTATAGTACAAAATATTATGTACAAATATATGCAAATGATACTTGTAACCCACAAGATGAAGAAGGAAATACAAGCAGATGGTATACATTTACAACAAAAGCAGAACCATCAGGACCACCATATGTAGATTTACCACCAACAATAAGTAATCCTCAACCAGCTAATAATTCATGGGATGTAAATAGAATTAACCATGTTGCTATAGATGTGGCTGACCCAAATGGTAATGATAGCTTATCTGTAAAATGGTATCGCTGGTTTTCAGGATGGAGTTTAGTACAAGAGAATACATCATTCGGTTCAAACGGTACGTGCAGATGGAATCATGGTGATTTTGGATACGGTCAAGAAGTTAGATGGTATGCAGAAGTAAGTGATGGAAGTGGAGGTAGTGCAAATACAACAAACGAATGGATGATATTTCATGCAGAAAATGAATCGGCACCACCACAATATTATTCAAACATATATTATGTTGGTACAAATGGAAGTGATTCAACTGGTACAGGAAGTAAAAACAATCCTTGGCGTCATATTGACTATGCATGGGAAAGTGGTACGGGACCATGTATAATAAATATATATGCTGGTACATACGATGAAAAGGTATATAAAGATTCTTCAAATGATGCTATAATGTCAGGTAATACAACACATCCAACAATAATACGACCATTTGAAAATGATTATGTTGTATGGAAAGAAGGTAACGACAGTTCAGATAGTGGATGTTTAAAGACAATGAGAGTGCATGATTTAATAGTATGTGGTATACATTTCAAAGATGGTGCATATCATGGTGTATTCTTTGGAAATTCTGTATCAACATATTATGCACATAATCTAAGTGTAATTGATTGTACATTTGATAATATGTCATGTAGTGCAATTAAGTTTAATGGTTATTCAAATAGAATAAGAGATGTTGCTGTAGAAAGATGCATTACTGATGAGATTAATAACTGTTGGAGTGGTGTAAATTCACAAGAAGGAATCAGCTTTAGTAAAACAGACTGGGGACGAGTTAATGATACAATAATGAGCAACGGTCATAAAAACAATATAGACGTTAAATCAGGAAGTTCACATATTGAAATATATGATTGTATGATTAATACATCACATGGATGGACACCAGTACTTGTAAATCCTTGGAATTCTGGTGGTGGAATATATTTTGATGCTTATGGAAGTTCATCAAGTTGGAATAGTGCACATAATAATTTCATATGGGGAAACTTTAGCTGTATACACATGGGAAGTGAATTAGATGATGGTAGTAATGCAGGATGTAATAACAATACAGCATACAATAACATATTAATAGTAAATCAGTCACCACATTATGCACACTTTCCAGCATATCTACAAGGAACACAGAATCCATCATCAATGGAAGCGCAAACTAGATACTGTTCATTCTATGGAAATACGCTCATCGGTGGAGAAAGTAGCTTTGGAGTATATAACGATTGGGAAGATATAATAGGATGTAACTTTAGTGATAATATATGTGAAGGTCCAGATACATTTTCAATAAGATTACAAGATGGTAATTCATATCCAGGATTAGCAGTATATAACAATCTATTCAATAAAACAAGTGAGAAATATGGAGAACATCCAGTTAATGGTAGTCCTTTACTTAAAGGAAGTGGTAGCGACCCATACAACTTGAGTGCAACATCACCAGCTATAGATGCAGGTGGAGATTTTGGAATATATGAAGATTATGCGTATACAACAAGACCAATTAATGGAGTATTTGATATAGGAGCATACGAAAGATTATATGTTGCAGGATGGGTAAATACACCACCTACACAAAGTGATTTCAGAGCAAACGGACATACTAATAATAGTGGAGGTGTACCAAGATGGCCAAGATTGAATATAACTACAGCAGATGCTGATGGTAATGCAACAAACATATATTGGAGTACAAACGGAAGTGCAAACTATCAAGTAAACTTAAGTTCAGCCAATGGTACATACAGAGACCTTAACTTTAGCTTTGCGTCATCATGGAATACAAAATATTATGTAACAATATCAGTTAATGATACACATGAAAATGTTACGAGATTGTATACTTTTACAACGAAACCAAAGCCGTATGTAAACTTACCACCAACACAAACTGATTTTAAAGCTAATGGTCATGCTAATAATAGTGGAGGAGTTCCAAGATGGCCTAGATTAAACATAACAACTGCAGACCCAAATGGAAATACAACTAATATATATTGGAGTACAAATGGAAGTGCTAATTATCAGTCAAATCTGAGTGTAGTTAATGGTACATATAGAGATTTAAACTTTAGTTTTGCATCATCATGGGATACTAAGTATTATGTAGAAATTGCAGTAAATGATGGATGGGAAAACATATCAAGATTGTATACATTTACTACAAAACCAAAACCATATGTAAATTCACCACCAGTGCAAAGTGATTTTAAAGTAAACGGTACTGGAAATGAAAGTACTAATGTTATAAGGTGGCCAAGGATAAATATAACTACATCAGACCCAAATGGTAATGCTACTAATATATATTGGAGTACAAATGGTAGTGCAAACTATCAATCAAATTTAAGTTCAGTTAACGGTACATACAGAGACCTCAACTTCAGTTTCGCTTCAGCATACGACACAAAATACTATGTAGCAATTGCAGTGAATGATGGATGGGAGAATATATCTAAATGGTACTGTTTTACAACAAGATTAAAACCAAATCCAAATGATGAACCAGTACAGAGTGATTTTAAAGTAAATGGTACTGGAAATGAAAGCACTAACGTAATAAGATGGCCAAAAATAAATATAACCATAAGTGATGCAGATGGACATAATATGAATGTATACTGGTCTACAAATGGTAGTGCTAATTATCAGACAAATTCTAGTGTTGGAAATGGTACATATCGTGATATTAACTTTAGTTTTGCATCTTCATATAGTACTAAATATTATGTAAGAATAAATGTAAGTGATGGCATAGTAACTACACCAAGATGGTATTGCTTTACAACAAAGGCTGCACCATCACCACCAGCAGGAAATCCACCAGCATTTAGTAATGAATTTCCAGACAATAGAAGTAAGGGTGTATCATTAAAGCATACTGCATTTACTATTGATATAAATGATGCAGAAGGGGATAGTTTCGACTGGACAATACAATCACGTGGTTTTTCATCATCAGCCAATGGTGCAAGTAATGGTACAAAATCACTTACAATGAATCTTCATCCAAATACAAATTATACAGTATATGTAAATGCTACAGATGGTGTATATACTAGAGAAACATTCTGGTTCTGTACAACATTTAACTCTAGCATATCTGTTGATGGATTGAATAACGGTTATGTTACATTTAAAGGATGGTCTACAGCTGGTTATAATCAAGTATGGTGTAATAGCACTGGTGCAAGTGATGATACATTAAGATGTACAATAACATCAAATGAAACATACAAAATAACAAGAATGAACATAACAATACATGATATGAATGACACAGGTGCAGACATACCATCAGAGAACATACACGTATATGCAAGTATTGATAACATAACATATTACAACTTTAGTAACAATGCTGGAGATGGAACTGATGTAATGATTGACGCTTCAACATGGCTTGCAGGTGATGACCCATTTGAAATAACTACAAATACAACTATATATGTTAGATTTAAGCTTATAATACCTACAGGCTTAGCACAAGATATGTATTATGGTGTGGGCGGGGATAGGTGGTCTATTACAATAACTAGAATGCCAAAATAAAATAGAGGAGGCTTACAGTGAAACTTCTCAGAGTGATAGTTGTAGTGCTGTCTTTAATGACATTCATACATACTGTCGCTTCTGATGATACAACTTATGACTTTAACATTAAAGTAGATAACAGAGGTGAATATCAAGAAGACACAGTATTTGTATTTTCAGTGAGTGTAGATGTAGAAGAAGATGCAACACCACCAAATACAGATACTACTTTCTATTTTAAAACTAGTGCTGATGTTAGAGTAGGTGGTTTATCAACAGAAGAAACAGTATATTTCAAAGTACGTGCAGAGGTAGTAAAATTAGCAAATCTAACAAACATGACAGTAAGACGTGGAGGTGTAGATTATTTCATATGGTATGGACAGAATGATACTAGAGCAACGTGGATTGTAAACAAACATTTCATTGGAGAAACAGGATATATTGCAAGATGGCTTCCAGATTATGTATATAACTATACAATAGATGGTGGAAATTATACAGGTAATATAACTCCAGATTGGAACGGAACCGATGACGGATTAAACAATAACAATGGTACAAACTGGCTAGTTAAAAGTGGATGGTATAAATATCAATTAAATGGAAGTGGAATAGATTTTAGAGTAAATACCTACGATGTAATAATGGTAGATTTAGGTGGCACAGGAACACTTACAATATCAATGCAAAATGACAGTGGATTTGACTATACAGCATCACGAAATATAACATTAACAAATCAAAGTGGAGCACCACCATGCAGAAATTATGGTTATAATTATGTTGGGTATAGTGGTACACCAAAGAACGTTGAAGATTTAGTTACAATATCTACATTCCAATGGATAGCAAGATGGAATCAAACTACTCATGTATGGAATATATGGATAAAAGGTTTTCCATTTACACAAAATTATACAGTAAACTTATATGACGTTTTAGCCTTAAAAGTAGCACAAACGAGATATTTAAATATAACGTAAAAGTAAAAAACATACATCCCTGCAACCCAGATGTAAAACGTGGTAATGACTCTAGGTTACACTTTTAAGGTTTTTTTACCTTATGCAACATTTATTAAAATTTTAAAAAAAAAAATACTTGATTAAAAAAAAGAAAAAAGTGTAACCTACCCTGCAACCAAAATACACTTCAGATTTACTCTCGTTTTATCCATCATCAGTATTAAATTTATTCATTGTGAAATTACTGAACATATCTTGTTTGAATTCTAGTCTAAAATTACTTCCTATTTTTTTCATGCAATCATTTATGCTTTCTTCCATTTCTGGCTCATAGAATATTAAGTCAATCTTCTTACATTTTGGACAGCGTAAATAGTGTCCATTATGTATTCCATTAAACGTTACATCTTCACAGCCACAATGTGAACATGAATATTTCATCTTTTTTATTTTTACTTCATCTAGTAATGTCTTTATGAATAGTTGTAAGAATACAGCTTGTTTTCTACGTCTTATCCTTGGATTAGTTTCTGCTGATTTACATTCTGGGTCTTTATCTAGTATATCTTTACAGTCAGTATAATATTTTACGTTGAATTTATCAAAGTCGCATTCTATTACGTTTCCTTCTTTTCCTTCTGCAACTTCAATAAAATGTTGTAGCCACTTTCTTAACTCTGCTTCAATATGTTCTTTATCTTCGCAAAGTAATATCCAATCTTTAACTTTCTTAAGCTTTGTCATTTACGATATCTCCTTCTATATTCTTCTTTTGCTTCTATTATTGTATCATCACAATCACCTATAAACTTACTACATAATATTTCTGATGGTTCTCCTAGTACTAACATTCTATGTAAATCTTCTATTAATAGATATGCTATTTCTGATATTTCTGAATCTGAAAACATGCCTGGCTTTTCTATTTCACTAAACCGTCTTTTAAGTAATTTAGTTAATTCTTTTTCTGCTTTCTCTTTAAACATTCTGCAATCACCGTTATTTATTTTATTGCATTCTTCATATTCACAATCTATTTCTCCATTTACACATGATATTTTAGTTTTTGCTGTTGCCTTACAAAGTGCCGTTAAAGTACTATACATATCTTCATATCGAGCTATGTAATTTGCACAGTTCTTACATATAGTTTTACATTCCTTTGGAAATGGTTTTCCATTATCTTGGTTTGATTCTACACTCATCTAATTTTACCTCCTTAAATATATATTCTATTGCTTCTTTCGATGTTGTTAATTTTATATCTGTTGGACAACTTGCAATAGGTATTAATTTAGCCAATTTTTAACCTCCTTAAAATAATACAATACATATTACTATACCAGTGAATATAGTAAATATATATACTACATTCTTAAAGAACATATACGTTTTCAATAGTAATTCATCTCTGTATGCTAATTCATATAATCCATAACAATACTGCATTAACATTATTGGAAATATTGATATTGTATATGTAGAATTAGCCAATATTGTCAGAGCTGTTGGTATCATCAGAATTGTTCCAGAAAATAGTCCACCTGCTACAAGGAATATCCTACGTTCCTGTTCTGTTAATGTACCTGCATATGTTGTTCTTAATGATGGAATCTTTCCATGCCACCATAGTTCTATTTTTGCTGGTTTATCTGTATAATGTTCTGCTGTCATCTTATGTCCTATTTCGTGTACAATCATTGATATGAAAAAGTATAGTATAAATAAGATTATCTCTACAATCATTTTTCACCTCCTTTTCTTTCATCTTTTAATTCACCTTGTTCTAATTTATTTAGAAAATCATCTACTGGTGAATAACTATCTTTCCAACGTAGATTTTCATATACTCTACTAGTTTGACCTATTCTTTTTTCAACTTTTATTTTTACTGTATCTAATATATCTATCAATCTTCTACTAAACAAAGTTTTAGTCATATATGGAAATGATTTTTCCTTTGCCCATTTAACATATCTTTTGTATACATCTTCAGTGCTTACTGTGCAATCGCTGTCTTCAACTAGATATTCTTCTATAAATGCAACTTCTGGATTTGATAACAATTCATAAAGTTCATCATCTTCATACAAATCTGTTTTTGTAAAGTCTCCATTTTGTCGGAGTCTGTATAAGCCTTGGATTGCCCAATTAAAGAGTCCTGACCGTTCATCTTCTGTGCATATTATGTCTGCAAGCCCAATCTTGGTCTTACTATCTCCTCTTGGAAACGTCCTTGAAAATATTATTATTTTCCACCTCTGGTAAAACGCATAACTTGTATCATTAGTCTTTGGAATCTCGTTTGCATTGAATATTAACTTTGCATAGTTTTTGAAATTGAATGTTCCCATGTATTTGTACATACCTGATATATCGTCATCACCAGTTAATGCTTTAAATCTTGCTGAGTCTGATATTGTCCGTGATGATATTTCAGTGCAAATGTTAGCCATTTTTCCATACAAGTCTGCCGTTGCAAATCTATCAGATACTAAGTCATGTAGTTCTCGTGTGCTATAGTTATCTTTTCCTATAAGTTTCTTTAAAAGATTTACACACGTTGATTTACCATTTCTTCCTCTACCATACAATATAAATGCTACAGGATAATGGTACTTTCTAAATAGTGTATATCCAAACATCTCTTGTACAACGTCTATGTATTTCTTATACTTGCCTGGAAATATCTCTTTCATGAACTGTTTTATCTTTGGACAATCTTTATCTTTATCGTATGTTACTGGTAATTGATTTACAAATCCATATTTTGGACTATGTGGTAATAGCTTGTCGTTGTCTATATCGTATACACCATTTTTAAGACATAGAAAATTCAAATCTGGTTCAAATTCATCTCTATAATGTATGCTGTCGTCTTTTATAAAAGTTAGCGTTTCTGATTTTCTTATGTTATTAGTCTTTTCTTCTAAAAGTTCGTTTATAAGTTTGCGTATTATTGCTTCTCCACCGCGATGATAGTATCCTTTTTTATAATATACTATCTCTGATTTGTTCGTTGTTTTGTCCACAAGCGTTTTGAAGTGATAACCATATTCTTTCATTATCATCTTCGCAAGATTCGCTGTAGTAACTTTTATTCTACCACTAGGCGTTTCTTGGTATACATCGTACTCTCGTAATAGGTCTTCTACTTTTGCTCTACGTAACAGATATTCAACTGCGTTTACTGCCACAGTATTTTTCCTCTACTATTGCATCTACGTTGTCATACTGATGTTTTTTACATAAAAAGTATTTATACGACTCTCCATTACACGTATAAACACCATCAACTACTGCTTTATCTCCACACACTATACATCTGCTTTCCAATACTATTATCATTGCTCACCTCACTCATCATTCATCTTCATTCTTACTAATTCTTTTACCTTTTCTTGTGAAAAAATCACTATGAAGTTCATTTTTTGTATGACGTCTACATATTTCACACCAATATTTATTAGTGTTGCATCTATATTTATTAAGACATTTTACATCTTCTAACTTCATATGGTGTTACCTCTCATTTATTGAGACTTTTTATGTCTTTTAACTTCATCTGGCATTACCTCTTGATTTGTGAAAAATAAATACCAAAATTCTGAGTCTGTACTTATCACTTCATCACCATCGTCTAATATTATGTATTTTCCTGATGGTTTTGTAACAGTTGGTATGTTATCTTCTAGTATTTCTTTCTCTAAATCGTCTAGTTCGTCGTCACTCATTTTGTATCTCTCCTTATTAATTCCATTGAACGTAATGCTGACATTATCTCTGATATACCACATAGTTTTCTACCATCAGGTGTTATCACAAATGGTGCTAATTTTGGTTTCTTTCCAAACTTTATTTTATTTCTCATTAATATTTTTTTCAAATCGAATATTGTAACTTCTTTATAATCATATTCTACGTTTAATTCATCTAATGCTTTTAATAGTTGCTTACAATTATGACACGTTGCTAGTCCAAATACTTGAAACTTTGTAAGTATGTCATCACGTTTCTTTTTACACACTATGCAAGTTCCATTGTCATCTAATTCTTCTGGTGTCAATCCTGTGATATGTGATTTTAGATGTTCAAACCATATCTCATCTTTGGTTTTCATCCTATCCACACTCTATCGTCTAATTCTCTGATATATGTTATAGTACCACCTGTATGGTAAGGGTCTGATACATATTCAACTTCTTTATCTGGGTCACATTTCTGTAGTAATTCAATCAGCTTATCTACTTTCAATTTTCCACCTCCTAAATTCACTCTTTATCTTTTCAATATAATATGAATGTTGTCTATTAAACCAAGCTGGTTTATAGTCTGGTAATAAAATCTCGTTTTCCATCATATCGAATCTTATAAACTTACGCCAATCTTGGTATATGGGAATATTCACTAAAATCTTATAATGTACTATTATTTCATCATGGTCGCTATCTTCATTTAGGAAATAGACGTTTCCATTTTTACAGCATAAACCTTTTATTCTTTTCTCTGTTTGCATGATACTATCGTTTTCCAATGACCACAGCTTAAACCAAACTGTAGTGCTACTGTTTTTCCATCTTCATGTATTCTCATATGTAATATTCTTTTATCTTTAAGGCAATCTATACATACAGTACTCATTGTTCTGAAAATGTAATCCACATCAACACCTATTCATGTATTCTCTAGCACGTTTCTCTATGTATTGTCTCCTTTCTAAAGCCAATGCGTTAATTCTGTCTTTATTCTTTGCGTAATATTCTTTTTTATTCTTTCTAACTTTTTCACGATGTCGCTGTCTATAACGTTTGGATGATATTCTTGACATATTATGCCTCCCTTACTACCATCAATTCGTAAGGCTTAAATACTTTCTGTATCACTTTTTCAATTTGGTCTGTGCTTGGTCTTTCTATATCTTTTATTATAATCAAAAACCTCGTTTCATATATTTCTTTATCGTCTGACATATTTCATCCTCCTTCATATTTCCATAACAAAGTTTTTTCATTTCACATTCCATACATATATCTGTTCTTGGGTGTGAACACATTGGTTCTTCTACCATATTTACCTACTCGGTATGTTTATTGTTAGATATCCACTAGGAGAAAGATACGCTTCAAATCCATCTTTTTTACCAACTTCTATTGCAATATCTTTTACTTCTCCTTCTATATCTAAAATGTATACAATGTTTGATACTTCTAATTTATTAAATTCTATTTTCATTCAATCCCTCATATTTTCTACAATATATTTTATTCCTATCACTATGCCTCTTAGATATTCACAACTTGCTTTATCTACTAACCGTCTACTATCATTATCTCCCAATAATATAGCTTGATTTATTTCATTTAATGCTTCATTTTTTTTCATGTTCTTTACCTCCTATACTCCAAATCTTTTATCAATTATTTCAATTATTACGTCTGAAATATACTCTATACCATACTTACCTGAAAGTTTAGATATATCTTCAATGAGTTTCTTTCGTAGTATTTCGATATCTTCTGATTTAAAAGCATTGTCCGTTTCCTGTTTTGTATAACCATCATCATCTGGTTCATTATTAAAATCCCAATAAACCATTTTAAATGATTTTCCTTTTAAAGTCCAATCATCATTTTTCATGTTCTTTACCTCCTATACTCCAAATCTTTTATTAATACTCCACTTCACCTACAATCCTCACAGTATAACTGATGGTCTAACCACCCACCAGAAATATTTGTTGATTTGCATTTCGGACATTTTCTTATCATTTCAAATTGTTTCATTTTATTTACATCCTATATACTTCTGGAAAATATCTATGCCAAAGCATCATACAAACATTGGCAATATCCACAGTTTCATCGCCCTTCCCAGTTCTTTTTGGTTGATTTTTCCATTCTTCAAATTCTTCAATTAATTTATTTTCAAGAAATTTTATATCACAAGTTTTCCAACTATTGCCTTTCTGTTCATCATGTTTTGCTAATACCTTTTCCATTTCTAATATAAATTCTTCTAAATCTTCTCTCATATCTTATCACGACACTCATTATTTTTCATGTTCTTTACCTCCTATATATCAGCCAATTCTACAATACCAATGCAAACATTTTGCAAACCAAGATGTGTAGTCTTCATTTTCATCTCTTATTGGTACTTCTGGTATTATAAATACTATATCTTTTTTCATAAAAACCTCCTATGATACACCTACGACTTGAACGTAATTGTATGCCAACATATACGTACTAGAGTCCACACCACGCTCCAACGCTACATATATATCTTCATAGGTGTACCTACTACTTCCTACAGGTTATGAGCCTGTTGATTTCTTCGGAAGAGTGTACCTGTATTATATATTTGAGGAGAATATGAAAGCTACAGGTACATTAAAATCATGGCATTGACTCTCCCTTGTATTTAAATATTATTTCACCTGTTATGTCTATGCTTTTACATACTAATGTATTGTTGTAATACTCTGGTGCTATTATCAGCGTTGTACAGTTTAATTCTAATGTTGAACTACCATTAATTTGCAATCTTTGACACGTTATTACATTTAATTCGTTTGGTAATCTTACTATTGTATCTGAATTATAAAAGAATACAAAATATCCTTTATGTCTTTCAAATACATTTGAATCTACGTATCCTTGCACTGGCTTATATTCATATATATTATTTAGTACCAATGAGTTTTCTACAGCGTCATTCCATGTATATATCTCATCTCCTACGGCAACTATCGTTGCATTTTTATTTATTGTTTCTGGTAATGATATGATATTCCAGCCTCTGTCTGTACCTATGGGACTAGGTAATGGTGGGCTATCAATACATCCAGACATTACTCCTAGTATACAGACCATAATTACACACATCTTCAATTTCATATAGAAACAAAAAAAAATAATTGGGAGATTTTACTCTCCCGGTGGTAATTCATCTTGTTCTTCTTCTGGTGGCTTTTCCTTTTTCTTTCCTAAACCTACAGCGAATAATCGTGGTCGTCCACCTTTATCTCCTGGTTTACCAAGTCCTATGTATTGTATTGCTACACGTCGTCCTTCTTCTGCAACTTCACGCTGTGGCATATTTTTATTCAAGCCTAATTTAGTTTGTAGTCTTGATGGAATTGGTGCCATGCTTACAGTAATTGCTTCTGGTAGTTTTGTAAATTCTTTATCTGATTTCTTTTTAGCATAATCTACTTTTAGTGACATATTGTATCTTCCTTCGTATTTCTTACTGACACCAAGGAATAATATCTCACCAACTATTGTAGTTCCTGTCTTAACAAGGAATAGTTTTTCTCGTCGCTTTTCATCATCGTCCTCTTGAAATAAGCCCCATCTTATCCATATTGTATCGTCTTCTTGTGCTGTATATTCTCCTTCTTCAAATTTATTTAAATCTCCAAGAAGGGTTTGTTCTGCTTCTTCTATCTTTTCATTGTCGTCTGGCATGATTACTCCTCTTCTTCATCTTCTTCTTCTTGTTCTTCTTCTTGTTCTTCATCTTCAGTCATTTTATGACCTCCTCTTTTATTTTTTATAGTGGTTTTCTCCACTTTCGTAGTGTCCTCTACGTTAGTCTTTTTTCTACTTCTTCGTTTTGTGGGAGCCTTCACTGGTGCTGGTTTTCTCTTCCCACGTAATGCTGGATTTACCATTTTAAATATCACCTCTTTTTCTATTTATTGCGTACTTGTATTACTTTGCTACCATCAGGTACGTCTGCTGAAAAACTCTTTAAGGTAGCATTGAAACCATTTATTGCTTCTGAAAGTTCTGCTATATCATCTCTAATTGCTTCTAATGTGTCATTTATATCACTTAATTCTTGGTCTGTCATTCATTCACCTCCTCATCTAACCATTTATTTCCTTTTATATATGTATCTTCTATTCGTTTCCATAGCTCTTTACATATAGGACAGTTCTGTGTATGTTCACTTCTCTTTTCTCTCGGCATTTCACACGCAGTTTTACATGGATATAAAGGAACAATGTTTTTTAATATTTCTTCTAGTGGTGTCTTGTTGAATTCTTTATTTAACTCTACTTTGTATATTATATTTTTTCTACGTTCACCGTATTTTTCTATTAAGTGTTCGCTTAATTCATCTAAATCCATTTTGTCGGTGTTCTCTTGTTCGTCAGGATACAATCCTTTTTGCAGGTGTTTCTTTGGTTTACTTGGTTTATCCTTTGATTTCACTATAACTACAGGGAACTTCTTTTCTTTGTATTGTATTCCTTTGCATTGTTCTATTATATCATCGATGTCGTCGTCAAATACCTCATCTAAGTTGTCCTTGTTCACTTAATCATCTTTTTTATTTCGCGTCCTATTTGCTCGCCTGTGTTTTTCTCATAGTCTGCAATCTGCTTGAGTATCGCAGTTTCTATTTCTTCAAAACTATCTGCTTCACTACCACCTAATTTTATACTTTGGTAGTTACCAATATTTATGGTTACGCTTAGTTCGTATTTCATACATCACCTCTTTGATGTTTTTCTATCAAAAATCATATTCTTTTTTTAGTTCATCGAAAATCTCTCTGCATTCTGTCTTTGCTTTCTTTATGTCTTTATTGTAAACTTTCACAGTAATCTCAACTTTGTTACCAGAAAGTCCTTTTTTGAGTTGTACGTGGCTTATGCTCTCTGTGTATTGATTTACAAAAACCTCTCTTATCATATTCTCCTTTTCGAGAGCCTCTTTCATAAGCTCTACATCTTCATCAGCCATTTTTCACCTCCATTTATTTATCTTTCTTTTTTTACCAACTCCTTCATACATATTCCTATATATCCTCATAGATATGACAGGAGATTTAATCTGTAAATGTGTTTTTGCTTTCATTATAACATATGGATAAAAATATACTGTAAAGTTTTTCCATCTACACAATATCATGTATGACCCTTATCATATGTATTCTTACTACCACAATGTATACATTTAACATCATGGTCTTTTTTCTTCATCAATGCTTTGTATACCATTGCTCTTACTGTAGTGTCTTTACCACAATCTGGACAATGATATATTCTACCACGTGCCATACTATCTCCATATTCCAATGTGCCACCAATATGACATAAAATATACGAAAGGATAGTACAAAAACAACGTTATATAGTATGGGAATATTATCTTCATATCTATACTCTCTTCTGATATTCAGGACAGTTCATGTTGCTACACGTATGATAACATCCAATAACATGATATGCTAGTGGTTGCTTACATATTTTACATATCCTAGTATTGCTTTTTCCTGGTTTTGTTTGTTTCTTTCTTACGTTTATCTTTCCTAGCTTTGGTTTTGGTAATTCTTCTGGCTTTATCTTTCCTAACATTCCTTTCTTTACTTCAAATGTTTTCTTGCAATAAGGACATCTTATGTTTTGTATTTCATTCATTCTTTACCTCCTCTATACTATCATATGTTTCATCAAATTCTATTTCACTTCCACACGCAGTACATTCTACCGTATGTGTGTCTTTATCAATCCTATATCTATCATAACATTTACATATAGGACATTCTATATATGCTATTTTCATATTTAAATCACATCCAGTTTGCAGGACAGCACAAATTATATGGGAGGTTTTAAAAAATGTCTAAAGTTTAGGATATGCTGTCTCTCTGCCTAGATTATATTTCTTCTAAAAGTAATTCTCTTGTTCTACCTACATGACCTTTCTTATCTGTTATTGTAAACACAAGTAACCTAGCATAAAATTTCTTTGTTTCTGTATCATAAGACACAGTTATTTTATCAACTTCTACTGGTATTATCATTTTTTATCACAACCTTTTTGTATTGTTCTTCAATCCATTCATCATGACACGTTTCACAAAAACCATGTTGCTTATAATTACCACATTTCTTACATTTCATTTATATACAGCCTCTACAATTTCATTCGTTGTTTCAATTATATCTATAATATCTTTCAGTTTCATTTTTTTCACCTCCCTACAATCATCTTCCATCAGTGTTTTTCTAACACCATTTTTTTTAATTCTAACTAAAAGTTCTGCTTGTTCTTTATCTAGCTTTATCATTAAATTACTTCCACTCAGCGTTATATCTTACCCAACTTAAACTACATTCTGCAAACACGCTTTTGTCCACGTTCATTTTATCCATGAATCTTTCAGCAAACTTATCATACCATTGTTGCACTTCGTATATGTTAGCTTCAGTTATCGACAGCTTTTTTTCTACCATGTTTCTTCACCGTCTGTTTATAAATATCTCTTTGTTGTCTGCGATGACGGATGTAATATCTCCAATCATTTCATATAATTTTTTTATTTTCCTAAGACAGTATTCTATATCTTTTCTATTTTCTTCTACTTGACTTTTCCTTTTTTTTAACATTAACTTCTACCTCCATTGGTAATAATCCTATTGTAACTGTATTTACCATTGCGATTATATTACCACAATAACTTCTTTTCTTTAACATTATAGATGATGTTCTCGCTGCTTCGTCATGCCACTCTAAATATTTATTTCGCATGAAAAAGTTTCTATCATCTTCTCTTAAGTCTATTGTTTCATAAATTGTTTGTGCTTTAGAAATGAGTGCATCCATTATTATGGTGTTAGAACGCATCTCCTCCTTTTTTGTTCCTTTCCACCAATTTGTTATTCTCCTCACCACCTATTATTTTTCTTATCTCTCCCCTCAACTTTTCTTTGTCATTGTCATCGACATATGCAACAACTTCACAATTCATACTGTGCATACAATAGCCCATGTATGATAAGCTGTCTGTTACTAGTTCTATTATATCATCTATCGTTTTGTCAGATGGTTTCTGTAGTCTGCGTATTGTTTTCATCATCTCATCTACTGACATATTTATTATTTGGTTGTCTGTGTACATCATTCCACCTTTACTGCATATTTCTTTATATCACTTACATATACATCTCCAATGTCATATGAGTCATGTGTATATGGACTCTTTACTGCACATAACCAACGTGCATATGGTTTATTGTCGTCTGCTTGCCATTTTTTTAGTACTCTCCATTCCCAAGTACCATCTAATGTCTTCCATATTTCATATGGGTTATCTATCTTTCGTTCTTTAAGACATTCATTCTTCATTTGATTACCTTTTTATGTATATTATCATAATTGAAACTATTTTGTCTGTATTAGTTAGTCCTATATTGTGGTTTATATCTACTATCTCATAGTCATTTGATGCTAGCCACTTGTTGACAGCGTTTTCTATATCTCCATTTTCTGTAGAAAAAACTTTAATTCGTAACGAACCTGAACGTTCTGTTGGTTTCACTACAACACCTTCTGTTCTATTACATCTCCTCTTTGATTTGTTACATATTGTATTGTTCTCTTTGTATTGAAATACTTACCACAGCTTTCATATGGACACGCTACTAATATGTCCACTTTAAATTCATGTATGTTCCTCATATTTTTATCTCCTTTCATATCAAAAAAAAAATCATTTTTCTTTTATTTTCAGTGGGCTTTTATCTAATCTTTCTGTTAGTCTTTGAATTTCCTCTCGTATTCCCTGTTCTTTTGCTTTGTATTTTGCATATTGTTTTGCGTGATATTCTACATTAAACTTTACTGATGACATATCTTCTTCCAAAGCTGTTAATACATCTCTATCTTGTATATCTCTGTCTAGTTGTGTCTTCGGTGGCTCATATATTACTACTTCTTTCTCTTCTTTCTTTTTATCAAACATACTATTCTCCTTGCCTCTCGGCATAGCCGTACCACACCATGACGTGTAAGTACAGCTCTTTATTTACATTACTGATAATAGGTCAGAAAAATCATCTTCTGTTTTCTTCTCTCTAAACATTAGAGTATCTGGTTGTCGTTCTGTTCTAGCCATCCATTGTTCTCTAGAATACTTATTATTATGCACTAAACAGGCATTACATGGATATTGCCACGATTTCTTTTCAAAATGTACACATTCAAAACAATATTTTCTCTCCATGTAACCACCAGTATTAGATATAGTCGTCTACAAGTTTTCGTAATTTTTGTTCAATATCTACTGCTTTTTCCATTGACCTTTCGTATGTAGATATAAAGTATTTCATTGTTAATATCTTTTCTCCTATTGTTACACAGTATTTATCAAGTAACGCAAATTGTTCTTCTGAATATTTCAGAAACTCATCTGAATCTACTTTTAACATTTTTCCTTTTTCTACCATCTTTCATCTCCTTTATTCTATAATTTTTATTCTTCCAAGACTATCTGTTTTTATGCCAAAATGTAACGGTATCCCTCTGTATAACAGCATTCCTTCATCTGTTATTTTTGCTATAAAATAGCCAATTTCATCTTTGTCGTTAACATCTTTTATTTTAAGTATTATATCATTTGACATATCATCTCTTGTTAGATATATTAATGCATTCTTTGGTGTTGTGTCCTCTTCTTTTAGTATTAAATTCACTTTCTTATCCATCTTTCACCTCCTATACATCTGATTACATATCGTACATTTACCATTAGTATGATACGTAGTAGTTTTACATTTCTTACAATATTTAACTCTAGTTGTCGTATATACACCTCACCTTGTATATATGGATGGGGGAGTATTAATCCCCACCCTGATCTTCTACATAGTCGCTGTAGTATTTAGCCACTTTGTAAGCTGTATTTCTCCTCACTCCAAACTTCTTATTTTTGTATCCCATTATGTTCAGTGAGTTGTTCAATCCACTTACGTCTTGACTTGCTTTCTCTTGTCCTACTTCAATCATGCCAGCTTGTAACCCAATCTTCTCTAATACTAGATTGAGTTTTCCTATTGGTATATCGAAACGTCTACCGTGTTTGTCGCTGCCGCCACCTTTTTCACATAGTTTGTCCATGAAGTCTATTAGTCTTTGTGCACCTTCTTGGTTCTGTTCCAATGTTATCCATCTTCGCCCAGATGATGTTAACTGTACTTTACTATCCAACACTTCGTTGAAAAAGTCCTCATCATCTAATATTTCATCTATACCAGCGTCTATTTCACTATCTTTTTTTGCCATTTAGTTTTTACCTCCTTTGTCATCTAATCATATATGATGACTCTAAATTATTCATATTGCTTTATTATTTTGTATTTCTAGTTTTTGTTCCACATCTTTCACATACAAAACCTTTAGCAACAATCACATAATCATCACACTTAGGACAATATTCAATATCTGGTTCTTCCCACATCTTAATCACGTTTCTTCCACGTTGGTGGTATACTTATAAGTTCACCTTGTTCTTTCTTACGTTCCCACCATGTTTTTGTGCCATAATATTTAACCTTAATTTTATGTATATCACTTTGTTGAAAATGTACAATAAAATCATCATCATCATTCATAATGTATCTCTCCATATAGTAGGTAGTTCTATCAACTTCTTTACCTCACCACCATTTCCACATACGGGACATATACCACTACCTAAAAGTATACTTCTATATGTTTCACACTTGGTACATATATATGATACTAATGTACCAGCTTCAGTTAAACCTTCGTATATTTCAATCAACATTGTTTACCTCATTTTGTGCTACATCCCTTTTGTGCGTTGGTGCATTATTATATCTGGGTAGATTTGTTAATAACACATTCAACTATACACTGGTTTACAGCGTTTTATATACGACACACACACCAAATATCAGTTATTTTTTATTTATATTTGTGCACTAATACATATATATGTGGATGGGATGATACACCTGATATACATATCAGTTATACACTATATACCAACAATACAAACAATCATATTTTTATTTGTGCTGACACTTCAACACTCTATTCTTGTAGCTTTCTTTATATGCACAGTATTTACAATTCTCCTCTTTTGCCACCGTACCAAATAAGCTACATTCTATTAAATTCTTTGTTTTCATTCGTTTTGCCTCCATCAATACAAACAACCATACAGTTTATAGAAAGTTGTTATTTTTACCGTAGTTGTTTACATATCCTTTATGTTGTTTCTCATTTTCTATCCAAAGAGATATATCTTCTAGTATACATATTACTTCTATTTTGTACATTGGTATTTTAATGTTGTCTATCCTATAAATCATTTTCACATTGTTATCTTTGAATTTCTTAAGTTTGTCTATGTTTCTGTATAATATCTTTTCAGTTATATTGTCTCCACGTACGCTTAATATCTTTTTACCGTATTTGTGTTCTAATTCTCGTATTCTCATTATCTTTGGTTTATTTGCTGTTTTTATACAATCTTTGAATATATCTCTTAAGTCTTTGTCTACCATTTTGTATGCTTTGGATAATTCTATTTCTAATTCTTCTATTGTCGGCATTTGACTTTCTCCTCTTTTTTGTGCTTGAATACTAAAATCAAATTTCTACTTTTTGTGAGTCTTTCTTCTACTTCTATTTCTGTTTCTGTCATTTGTGCAACCACAACCATATTCCTATTTTGTGCTTTCGCACATTCCTTTTAACCACCATGACGTGTATTTAAAAAGTAAGGAAAGTAGTTTTGTCTACTTCCCTGCTGATTCCACATAATCCATGTAGTATTTTGCTGTTTTGTAGTTTGTGTGTCTACGTACGCCTAGTTTTTTGTTTGTATACCCTAGTATGATTAAGCTATTGTTCAATCCTGCGATATCGTTACTTGCAACATCACTTCCTACAGAAATCATATTGTCAGGAAAACCACATTTGTGCAAGACTTCATTTAGTTTTTCTATTGGTATATCAAACCGTCTACCATGTTTATCACTTTGTCCAGCTTTCGCTGTAATTTTGTCCATAAAGTCTATAAACTTTTGTGTCCATTTTGGGTGTGCTTCTGCTACTTCCCAGCGTCTACCACCTGAACTTAGTGGTACTTTTGTCTGAATGACTTCGTTAAAGAAATCATCATCTAACAAATTGTCTGCCATATTATTACCTTCTGGACTATTTGTCCATATTCCTTTTATACTCTTATGGGGAATATAAAAAGTATTAACCTTTGTCTACATATCCATGCAAAATTAAAGAATAAAAAGAGATGTTTTAATCTAGTTTTGATATCCTTTTGTGTATTAGTAGAAAAAACACTAATTCTTTTAACAACATCACTTCATCATTTGTCAGTTTGGTTATATCTATATCTATACTATTATCACATTCTAAGCAAAGTTGATATAACTTTAATTCTATTTTTTTGTCTTTATCTCTTATAAAGATAAATGCTGAATCAAAATCACATTTAGTTGCTTCACCAAACCATATTGTGCAACCTCTACCTTCGTCTAGTCTATCGCTATATTTTTGTTCTTCTTCAGTTATTAATAATTCTTTGTCTATTTTTACTTTTGTTATCATGTTATCCTTCTCTTTGGCTATTTTGCCTTATGGTGTAGATAGGTTAATAAAAAGTAAGAATATGGTTGTTTGTATTGTCAGTATTACCAACAGTACATATAGTATATTGTCTACCACCACGTGAGAGCTACTCTTTCGTATAATGTATATCTTATACTTATTGTGGGTTTATGTAGTATTCTACTATACTGTATTGTTTTGTGCGTGTGTCATTTCGTACTAAGTAGGGTTTTGTGTAGGCATACCCTACGCTACCGAGTTGCGTACCCTACTCATGCCTACCCGTAGGGCGTGGTATCGGCGTTAAGCCAAATCCACTCTCGGCAAGGTTACATCAACTAGGGGGTATATAAATGTTGCTATTATATCTTTTTATTTTACACAACTTATGTTATCTATTTTGTACTTTAGTTTACATATGTTATATATAATCAATTTATATGATATCGTGCCAATGATAAGCATTGTCTTTTAGTGTGTTGCTTAACTACCTTTACCCTGTAAAGCTACCATTTTAACTATGTAAATGTTGTAACGCTACAACCTTAACGTTGTAAAGCTTCAACCTTAACAACCATTCAAACTTTGTGCAAACTGTTGCATGGTAACATATATCACGCCACATTGTGAATCATGGTAACACATATCACGCTATATTATACGTCAATTTATATATAAATGAAAGAATAAAAATGCGGGTATTCCAAAATAGCAAATTGTAAAATCATAATGAAAAACAGAATGAAGTACAAAATAACATAAAAAACGCTGTCAAAAATCTCAAGGTTATACAACTGCAAGGAAAAAAACATAATCCCCTTCAACCCAGTAACAGAATAAATTCTAAGGAAGAACACATAGTGGTTTGCATACAATACTAATCCCTCGGTTACACTTTTTTGTATTTCTTACCTATATAAACATTTTTCAATTTTAAGAAAAAAAAATAAGTGGTTGTAAAAAGGCAAAAAGTGTAACCTACGGGCAAAGTCTGGATTTAGATGTAATTTTAGATGTGGATGTAAGCGTAGTTTCTGCAACGTTGATTTTGATAAAACTACAGCGTTTTTTACATCTCGTTGCATCATATTCTGAACTTCACACAATCGCTATCTCGCTGTAGATAATTTAATCATCTCTGCGTAGATTAACGACAGCATTTTTCATTTCTCGCTGTAATCAACTATGACTTCAAAATTTTCCTCTCGTATCCTTTAAGATTGACGGTGTCAATGTGGGGTACGGGGAGATAATATTTTTCGTCTTGTACTTCTTGTTGTACGTCATTTCTAAATCGAAAACTTTATATATTCACAAGTAGATACAGTTATTATAAATTAGATTATATTTTAATACATTTTGATATGAAATTAGGTGTAAATAGAGGGAAAAAGCATGGCAAAATGTCCTAAATGTGGGGTAAACAATAGTGAACAACAATGGAATTTTAGGTTATTACGTAAGGAATGGCAATGTATTAGATGTAAAACTAGGTGGATTTATAGATATGGGAGAGAATTTATAGTTTCAGATAAGGATTATTTTGAAAGATTGAGTTTTGATGACTTTATGAAAGTTGTAAAAGGTGAAAAATGCCGAGAGATAGAGATTTAAAGAGAGAAGTTAAGATTAAAGAGCTTGTTGCTAGTGGTATTACAAGTCCAACTGAGATTTTAGACAGATTGGAAAAAGATTATGGAATGAAGATTAGCAGAATGCAATTACATTGTGATTTAAAAAAGATATCTGGGGCTGGTGTCGATGAAAGTGATGCTACTGTTAGAGATATGCTTGATAGAGTAGATTCATATTTAAAATTTGATGAGAAATTAGTAGATAAGGCAATAGATGCAGGAGATTACAAAACAGCGTCGCAAATGATAAGTAGTGCAATATCTAATTCTGAAAAATACATAAGATTAGTTAATTTAATACGTGAAACCGAACATCTTATAAATTTAGAGAAACAGAGTAAAGAAGGAAAGTTTGCAACTAAGGAAACAATAAGATTTGTAGATGCACCAGCTGAAATAGATGTTAGACGTGTTAGTATAGAAGCTGGTAGAATGGCTATAGCTAAATTTAGAAATATAATAAAAGATGAATTTATGCGTATTTATGATACTGAAGAAAGATTTATTAATACTACATCTAAAGATGTGAAAGATGTTATGATTTCAAGATTGCAAAAATTTAAAGAAAGTTTTTTAGAAATATTGGAAAGATATAAACCAAAGGAGGAATAAAATGCCAATAGCATTAAAAGTTGGAAATATGATAGATGAAAAAAAGTTGAACAAAGGAGAAGCAATTGATTTTATAGTATTTCTGGAATATGAAATAGATAGACATATTCGTGCTTGTCGTAAATGTCAATCAGTACTTGTAAAGAGAGAAATACCTAATATTTTGAGGCAATCATATAAATGTTCATATGAAAATCATAAAAAAGATATATATGAAACAGCCAAAGGAATAGATTATCTTAGAAATACTCATGTAATAACTGAAACTGATGTAAAAGAAAGAAAATTAAACTTAAGGATGGCACGTAATTATGTCGGATAAAGAATTAGATGCAATAGCTTCAGATATACTTCAGGATAATAAAGATGATGATTTTTATTATGTTGAAAATACTCCATATATAAGAGTTACAAGAGTGCTTAATGTTATAGCAAAGCCAAGGCTGTATGCATGGTATGGTAAATATGGTACAGTTGAATGTAGACGGATAAGTAAAGAACGTAAAGCATTTGGAACAAGAATGCACAAGTATTTTGAGAATTATTTAAAAGGTAAAGAGCCAGATGAAAGATATATGGAGCCAGAGGAAAGGTCTGTATTTTTTACATTTAGAGATTGGATAGAAGAAAGAAAAGTTGAGCCTATGTTTCTAGAAAAACAGGTTGTATCTAAATATGGATATGGTGGAACTATAGATTTCGTGGGAAAAGTAGATGGTGTCCTTACTATAATAGATTGGAAAACAGCTAAAGATATATATGATGATTACCCAATACAACTAGGTGCATATTATAATGGATTAAAGGAAGTAGAAGAAATTGATGTTGAATCAGGAATTATAGTTACATTTAGAAATCTTACAGCAAAACCTATTGTATTAACAAGGCAACAATTAAATACGTTATTTAAGATATTTTTAGCTGCGTACAGAGTGTGTCAATATAAGAAATTTGGAATAGAAGGACTTAAGATTTAATTCGGATGTATGCAGATGGTTGAGAGAAAGTATATCTCACAGTATAAACGTTTCAAAGTTCTTAAAAGACAGAGATATAGATGTGCTAAATGTGGATGCAAATTAATACATTCAGGAAAAAGTGATTTTGAAGGGAAGGTTGCACACATAGACCATAAAATTCCAATATCTAAATGGGATATGATGGATGGCGACCCAGATGACATAAAGAATCTACAAGGATTATGTCCTGATTGTAATTTATCTAAATCAAATACATATTGTGATATAAGTGAAAAGCGTGGTGGTATGTTAGAAGGAGAAATATATGATGAAATTTTAAGATGTGAGCATTCAAAGAGATATGTATTAGACAGAATTACAGAAGATAATGTGGTTAATTTACAACAACTTGTAAATCATTTAGATATGTTAAGAGCAAAACTAAGTTATTATACTAATTTTAAAGGAAAGGCATTTTAGTGTGTGTGAAGAGTGGTGGGATGCCGAATTTGAATGTATAATGAACGAATGTCTGATGTTTATGGAATATCTACGTGATGTAAAACGAGAACAGGCAAAAAAAAGATGGGAACGCTATTACAAATATCATAGTGATGTGTTGAAACTAGGCTCTAAAGGATGTAAATTATCTGAACATCGTGATGAAGATTTTAAACGTGAACATGAAAAAATCATTGCTGAAATGAAGCGTCTGAAATTACGATAATTTTTTTTGAAAGTTGAAATATAATTGATTGCAGAGTATTTTAATATTACAGCGTTGGGGCTATTATGAGAGAGTATTTTTTATGTCTTGGCTACAAACTGGTGAGAATGCAGAGAAGATATATGATATTACATCACCACGCACATATCTTCAAAAGCAGAAGGAAGTTTTGGATGCCATAGAAAGAAGGCATATTAAAAGTGTTCTCTACAGTGGAGCCTATGGTGCTGGTAAAACACTATTAGAATGTCATGTTGTGATAAGACAATGTCTAATGTATCCCAAGTCGGTGTGGTTGATGGGGTGCCAGACCATACCGATGTTGCGGGATACTGTTTTGACTACATTCATGGAAGAATTAGGTGAATATCAGAGTACATTAAGAAAAGCAGGCATGAAGATAAGATTAAAGAAATCTTGGTTGTCAGGTGAAAAGAAATTTACATTCTATAACAATAGTGTTGTATTATTTAGAAGTTTTGACGATGAAACGAAGTTTAAATCATTAAATTTAGATGGATTTGCAATAGATGAGCCAGTTGATATAGATGAGGGTGTATTTAATATGCTTATAGGTAGATTAAGAGCAAAACATTCACCATGTGCACATAGCATACTTGCTGGTAATCCATCTGGAAAGACAAATTGGGTATATAAGAATTTTTTTGAAGAATACAAGACACCACCACTATGTACAGAGTGCTATTCAAAGAAAACTGAATTTATGGGAAAATTTAATAGTTTAAGTAGATATAAATGTACTAAATGTGGATATGTATTTGATTCTGATTATTATGCAGTAGAAACTACAACATATGATAACAAAGTAAATTTACCATCTGATTATATACCAAATATGGAACGTAAATATGATAGACAATATCAGGAACGTTATCTAAAAGGAAAATGGGGTAGTTTCGAAGGACAAATATACCAAGATTTTGATGCTGATATTCATACTGGAGATTATTCTGGTATGAAATTTCCAAGATATAGATTTGGATTTGATTTCGGTTTTAGAAACCCATCATGTTTATTGATTGGAGGAATTACAGATACAAATAAAATATATATAGTAGATGAATTCTATAAAAATAAATGTACGTCTAGAGAACTAGTTACTATAATACAGGAATACAATAAACAACATTCACCAGAGGGAATATATGTAGACCCATCTGCTGCGGATATAATAACACAGATGATGAATGTTGGATTACCTGTTTATAATGGAGATAATGACCTTGATTTTGGAATATCAAAGATAAAGGCATATTTGAGAGCAAAGATACTATTTATTGATAAGAATAATTGTAAAAATACAATAAGAGAATTTGAATCATATAGATATAGTAGTGATAAACAGCTATATAAGAAAAATCTTACAGAAATACCAATAAAAAAAGATGACCATGCACCAGATGCAGCGAGATATTTATTAACTGATTATGATGCGTTCAGAGAAGATGTAGGATTATCTGTAGGATTTCACGATTATCATTATTGATTTCTATGAAGGAGGCTGGAAATGTTTGATAACATACAAAAAATAATGTATAGTAGGCTGAAGAATAAATTTAAAGTTGATGATTATCAAGAAAGTGCTTTGAGTAAGCCAGATGTATATGGATACGGTTTATATGAAGACCGACAGAAACAACAGAATGTTCCAAGATTAGTACAATTAAGAGAACTTGCATTACAAGAACCAATGTTCATGAAAGGTATTTATAAGAAGTACAAACACGTATTCAGGCAACCACCAAAGATTGTAAAAAAAGATGGGTCTGATTTATCTACAGATATACAAGCAATAATAGATGATTTTAACAAGTCTACTAATATAATGTATAAAATGAAGATAGGTGGTATATCTTCTAGCATATGGGGAAATGGATTTATAGAACGTACATTCAGTAATGACTTTGATGACAATAGAAATATAAAAAAGAATGTGTCATTAAAAGAGCCATCAGGTGTACCAGTAGGTTTGAATTTAGTAAACCCAGAGTTTATAAATACATTTGGACCAAGAAAATATTCAGTTGTGGACAAACAAAACTATTATCATTTTAGAGATAATAAAGGAAATAATACATATATACATCCAAAGAGATTATTACATATAAAGACAAAAGAACTTCCATTTTCAAAATTTGGAATATCAGATGTTGATGTGTCATTTAGAATAATAGATTCAAAGTTGCGTGCAGATAAAGCACTAGGTGATATATTAGCATGGTTTGGACGTGGAATGTTATTTATAACAAAAGAAGGATTACGTGGAAGTGAAAAGACTGAAATGGAGAAAGACTTAAAGAAACATCCATCATTTATGATAGGAAATGAACGATATAAATTTGATGTTAAAAATCCAACACAAATAAATCCTAAATGGTATACTGAATATTTCATAGAAAACATAGCAGCGGCAATTGAAATGCCAACAAGTATATTATTGGGAAATGAAAGTAGTACAGGAGAAGTTGTAGTTGGAGCTGAAGATTACTACAATGATATACAAAACATACAAGATGTTGTGTTTACTCCAATATTTGAAGATGTATATAAACAATTACTACAATCACATGGTCATACATGGAGATATGAGATTAGGTGGCCAACGGTGTTTGTAGATGAATTATCAGAAGCAAAAGCATTGGAAAAAAGAATGTTAGTAGCTACTACAGGTTATAATTCAAAACTTGTAACAAGAGATGAAGGTAGAAAAATAATAAATGAGGGTACGATTTCCCTTGATGTGAAACAACCAGACGGCGATTTCAAAGAGGACAGTGATAATCCAGGGATGCCAAGTAAACCTACGCCAAATCTAGAGCCAGTGCCTCCTTCAAAAAAACCAGTACCAGAAGCTTCACAAGATAAAGTGGGTGATATTATGAGTAAAAAGAAGGAAGAATGGATGAGTAAAAGTTTAATGACAGAAGAAGAATTTAAGGCATTTCAAGAAAAAGGTAGAAAAGAATTAGCTGAGCAAGAAAAGAGAATTCAAGAGGGAAAAAATAAATATAATGTTGGATTTAACTTATCATTTGATAACAGGGATGAAAGTGATGAAAAGTAGAATGTGTGAAAACTGTGGATTTGTAAAAGAATTTCCAGATAATGCATCAGAGAAGTACTGTTGTATAATGTGCCATGTTACAAATCCTGTAAAATGTAAAAAGGCATAAACAATGTTTAGTATTCAAGCTATTGGATTAAAAGAAACAATAACTAAATTCAATGATGCAAGGCAAATGGGATGGTATAAAAATACATTAAACAAAATAGGTAAGCTAATGAGAGATGAGGTTCAAAGAATGGCACCTAGAGATACTGGGGCAATGGAGCAATCAATAGAACTAGTAGTGGATGATGAAGGAATAGAAATAATTGTACCAGTACCGTATGCTGTGTTTAATGAATATGGAACAAGATATATGCCAGTGGGTGATGAAGAAAAACCATTAATGATAACTAGTAGGTCAGGTAAACTTGCGTTTAGACCATTTGTACGACCTGCGATGTTAAAAATAATAAGAGAACATGGGGATGATTTCGGTAAAGAGTTACTGAAAATCTTATCTCATGGATAGAAGGAGGTATAAAAAATGAAAATGATGAAACTATGTTGTGGTGGAAAAGGCTGTCCGTCTGTAAGGCTTACAGATAACGGATATGTTGAAATAGAAGACGATGAGTCGAATGTTGTACGACTGACTACAGGACAATACAACATATTGATAAAAAAAGGTGGAGAACTTGCCTAAGATAGTAGAAAAAGACGGTAAACAAGCTATAGAAGTAGAACATGACCCAATGTTATCAGAATTGGAGAAGCTACAAGACTTTGAAGATGGCAATGCAGAGAAACAAGAATTCGTTGAACAGGTTAAGGTAAAATGGGAAGATATTAAACCATTAGATAAAGGTGAACATGGTACATTTAATTCTATGCTTACATTAAGCAACGACCTTAATGGATTAAAGAAACAACATAAAATGCACCAAGAGATATTAAAAGATATACATAAATCATACAGAGATATCAAGCGTGGAAAAGTTAAATATATATTAGTACAGAAAGACAAAGGCGTATTTATGCCTGATTTTGACATGACGAAACTACAAGATAATCTAATAAAGCAAAGAAACATAATGGTAAATGCTGATAATTCAATTACAGGACAAGTTGAGAGAAAGGCTGAGCTGTTTAAAGAGTACATACTTAAATCATACAAGATGGCAAAGTTATTAGTACAGAAATACTATGGAGAAGAGCCTGACAAAATACTTGCAGATTATGAAGAGCTTAAAGAAATAAATGAAAAAAATGATGAATATCAAATAGGAGGTAATAAAGATGGACATAAAGTTCATGGACGACCTGAAAAAGGAGATAAAGATAGCAAGGTGGATTCTGGAAAGACAGTTGAAAAAAAAGTATAATCTCCATTTGATAGATATATTCTATGATTTGGAAAACTGCGGAAACGGTATAATCAGAGAGCTATGGGCAGAAATAATGGAAGTTTCGAATAGTTGTGATAAAAAATACTATCAAAAGATATTACGAGATTGGGGTGCAATATTCCTATTCATATTGTATAAAGATACAGCATTCAGAGACCAAGTATGGTATGTATTAGACAAGTTTGCAAATAAAGTAGTAAATGATGAAAAATTAAATTCAGAATTAAAAAAATTAGTTAAACAACCACGTCAATGGTATTGTAATGTTCATGAAATAGCTAGAAGTCATCAGGTTGATGATAAAATGACATTTGATGAATTACAATTTATACCAAAACACCAAAGACAAAAATTAGATGAATATGCTAAACAAGTAGGGCGTGAAGTTGAAAAAATTAAAATATTCAGGGGGTGATTAAATACCTGAACCAAATAAGGGAAAAGAAACGCGTAACGAATGGATGTCAAGATGTATATCTTATAAGATAAATGAAGGCAAATTTCCTAACACAGAAGAAGGTAGAAAGAAAGCAGCAGGTGAATGTGGAGGCATATGGGAAAATGCTTCTGAGTTTTATATAACATCAGAATTACCAATTAATACAATAAAAGCAGAAGAAGGGAAAGAATTACAACTAATACCAGATACTGTAGTTATGGGTAGAGGTAACTTTACATATTATCATCCTTTTCTTGGAGAAGTGTATGTAAAAGAGGAAGATTTAATACAAAGTATTGAAACGTGGAAAGATTCGTATCTTGTGTTAAATCACAGCAGAGATATAGAAGATATAGTAGGTCATCTTGAAGATATACATTATAGTGATGGTAAACTATCAGCAAGACCAGTTATAGATGATGAAAGACCGAAGGCAGAATATGCAAAAGCACATATTCATGCTATGATCAGAAATGGACGTATACCACACGTTAGCTGGGCATTTTCATTTTCACATACAAAGGAAGATGTTAATGGTAAGTCAATGTGGTGTGCGAAGAATATTAGAGGTCTGCATTTAGGAATGGTAGACCAAGGTCAATGTAGTCCAGCAGATGGCTGTGGGATTGGGCTATGTAATGAAAGTACAGCCGATATTGAAAGAATTAAAGCAAAAAGAGAGAGATTATCTCAATTAAGAGGTGAGAAGATAAATGGATAATTTGAAGGCAACCGATGAAATGTCTGAGGAAGAGCTAGATAAAGAATTGAAAGCTTTTGAACTTCAGGCAAAGAAAGATAAAATAGTTGAATATAGGGCTAGTTTAGATGCAAAGATGAAGAAAGATGAAGAAGACCTTAGAGCACAGACGAAGGAAGATTTGAAGAAAGAATTGCAGGCTGAAATGGCAAACAAAAGTACGATTACTGCAAACCAAGAAGAAAAGGTAACAACTTTAAATGCCAAAGATGAGAACGAAGAAACATTTATGTGGTCTAGTGCAGATAGGCAAAAATTCAGAATAGGAAACGGAAGTAACTATGTATTACATTGTGATTCTGATTATGATGGATTGATAGAGAAAGTATGTTGCGACTCATATATAAAAGTAGGCAAGGACAAAATAACTCCAGAGAATTTATGGGGAATGTCCAAAGATGAGAATTTTTGGATGAAAGCAACAAACGATACTACAGCTGCGAACTGGTTACCAGACAGAAATTATGTTGATGACATGATAGAGGCTGCAGTATGTCATAGCCAACTATCAGGTGTAATAACACGACGTTCATACGATGTGAACAAAGGAGAGGGTGGACGAGTAGATATACCATACACTCCAGCTAGAACTGCACAAGGGCCAATAGGGACATGTGCGTGCTTGACTGATACTAGTTCAACATTAGGGAAATACTATGTTACATTAGGGCAATATGGAGATAGCGACTTAATCTGTGACTTTACTGAATTTAAGAGTAAGTATAACATACGTGCTAACATAGGCAGAGAGATGGGAAAAGCATTAGCCGCAGCATGGGATACAAACATATGGACAGCAATAACAGTATTTATGCCAACATATACTTATACACTAGGGCATGCATGGACAGCTGGTATGACAAGTGACAGTTGCTGTATGAATGCTGTGGATTTATACAACGGTATAATACAACTTACAAAGGCACTACAAGGTGCAGCGTATCATCCAACACACGTAATCATGCATCCAACTGTAGCAGCACATTTGTATTACAAAGATGCATCAGGTGTAGCAGAACAACAGTTACCATTAGTAAAAATGAATAACGGAAAACTAACAATGGTAGGTGAACTAGAAGTAATAGAGTCATGTAATGCTACAGCAGGTACAGATGTTAGTGGTACAACGTTAGCTGTAATTGTAGATAAATCCAGATCAGTAGCAGAGGCATGGGGTAAGAGACCAGATTTCGGAACATTCTATGAACTACGTTGTAACAGAACAAGGCTTGCAGTATGGGCATACTGGGGAACAAGCAGACTAGAAGCAGCGTCAATTGGACACATATTGAACCCATAAACATGAAAAGAGGGGAAACCCTCAATTTTTTATTTTTTTGATTTTAGTAGACCAAGAAGGAGGTCAAAATATGGTTACATTCATATGGAAAGATAGAGCTATAATAAACACAAATGATAGTGATGTTATAGCAAAGTTGATGAGGTCAAAAGACCATAAAATGTTAATGGAATAAGGAGGAATAAAAAATGGCAATAGAAGTACCTGTCAAGATAATACCATTAGATTATCAAGATTCTATATATGAAAGAGGAGAAACATTTTCGTATTGGGTACAAACAAATGATAGAACAAACTCAGCTGTAGATATGGCTACTTGTTCAGAAACGATAGAAGGTGTGTGTGGAAACATACTTGTAAATGCTTTAGCTATGACACATTCTGCTACAGGTAGATATCATTATGAATATGCAATACCAAATAATGCAAATTATGGTAAATATAAGATAACGATAGAATCAACAACACCAACTGATACATTTATATATACAGATGAGTTTTTTGTATTGCCATGGAAGATGGACAAAGAGGTACGCATGAAAACAGGTCTATCTGAAACAAAGGATATTAAAGGTATTGATTTAGCTAACATATGCTGGCAGAGTTATCAGGAGGCATTAAGAGATGTATTTATTTATCATCACAACGAAGCACCTTCAGGTAACCCAACTACTGGAACACTATATGACGGTTCAAACACATCATTCAAATTAAATGATAATCTAGCGGACATAAATGGTGATGGTAGTGTTACAGGATGGGGACAAACAAGCTGTCTTACTGATATAGATGGATGTTGGTATGATGAAAATAAGATATGGCAACAACTTAAGATTACTGTAACAAATAGATATTCAGGTGAAGTTACAATAACACAACGAGATGGAACACCAATACCACAAAATAATAACGGTGTATATGTAAAATATTATACTGAATATGAGTCATATAATGAATATCTATTTCAACAAGCATCATGTTATCTAGCAGCACATAATGTAGTATTGAGATTAAAGGCTGCGGATAGAGTTACAATAGCAGATTTAAATACAAATAAAGTTCTGATAGAGAAAGATGAAAGAAGATTTATTAACAAATATCACGATATACTTGAGCAAATAAAAGAACCTTCATTTAGAGGAGTAGTAATATAATGGCATATACAACAACAGATTTAAGACAGGAAATTATAGACCAAATTGCATATCTACATGATTATGATGGTGATGGTACAGAAGAATGTACAATATCATTCGTTGATGAAAATGATATAACAAGATATGTACCAATAAAAACGCATGAAGATATGAACGAAGATGACTTAGATTATATGCCATTCATAGAGGTTGAAATTGTAGATACGCCTGCTAAAACAAAAACACTAGGTAAAACTAGATATATAGAACAATATATAGACTTTAACCTTTATTATGTTAGAACAGATGATATAGACATAAAAGATTTTCACATTACAATATTTAATAAAATGGTACATCAGATTACAGATGATTCAAGACATAATAGGTTTACTAATGCAGTTCAAGTAGAAGTGATAGATGATACTAAATCTATTAGAGAATTAAAAGGAAAAGAAATTGTATACCACAAAGTCCTATCTGTAAAAGCAAAAAGATGGGATAGTGGATAAAATTAAAAGAGGTGAAAATAATGGCATGGAGTGCCGCAGGAACAATGATAAGTAGACCTTATCAGGGTTTTGCAAGCTGGTGGGTAGAAGCCACATACGGCAACGATACACCAAAGAGTGCAGCGTCAGAAATAGCTGATTGTGTAGGCTCTGCAAGATTTGAAACTGGTGAGGTAAATAAATATTATAGAAGTATTGATAGCTACAAAATAAGTAAAGCAACAGAAACATTGATTGACTATACATTTCATTTAGAATATCATGTGCAATATGACGATGAATTAGCAAAATATTTATTCTTAAGAGGTGCTGATGATAATGTACGTTCATTAGGCTTCGAAATAGGAATGAATACAGGAAGTGCAGCGTATGATTCATTTTTCATTCTAAAAGGATGTAAATGTAAGAATGCGGAATTGAATGGTTCTGAAGGTGAAGGGTGGAATGTAACAGCTGACTTTTCTGTTCGTGATATAACAATTACGGATACACAAAATAGTACAGTTACAACTACAGTTACTGGTGATTTATGTATGTTTAACGTTGCTGGAAACATACAAGCTGATGCAGCAGATATAGCATATGCAGTAAACAACTTTACAGTTAGAGTGAGTCATGGAATAGATGATATTTGGACAGTTGGAAGCAGATTAAAGAAAGCTGCGATAGGAACTGCGATGGATATTACAGGTTCATGCGATATATCAATGGATGATGGTGGTGGAAACCACATAAATGATGTAATAGGAAGTGCAGAGGCAACATCAATAGTAATAGACTTAGGTACTGGTGGCTCATTGAGATTTACACTTTCTAATGCAAGGTTTGATTCAGGGATGATTGAAACTGCAGGACGTTCAGAGGGTGTAATAGAGGGCTGTCCATTTACTTGCAGAGACATAGCAATAACAGCTGTACCATAGTTGTGTGGGGGATAACTTCCCCTTATTTTATTTTTGATTTCGATAATATCTGAAGGAGGTATTAGATGAAGGCTGTAATAGAATTTGTAAATAATGGAGAAGAATTTGAATTGCCAGGTTTAACTGAGAAAGACCACGAAAGAGCAATGGAAATGATAGCAACGCAACACAAGAAATTAACTAACCTGCAGTTCAATAGAGAAATGAATAGAAAGATAGTGTTAATAACACTACAAAAAGTAGACAAGAACGTAAAATCATCTGAGATAGAAACACTGCATCCTGATGAATTTACACAATTACTCTCTGCAATATGGAGATGCGGCAGACGAGATGAAAGTAAATTTCGAATCGGGGACGATAAGCCCAAGAATATGGATAAAGAAGTCGGAGATAAACGAAACAGTGTATCCGATGGAAGAGTGGATAAAAAGAAAAAAGATGAGATATAGTTTATATTTAAATACTGGTAATATGTTAGATATATTAGATATACCACCATGGGAAATAAATGAAATAATAGAGTTTTCAAATCAAAGAAATAAAGATAGTGGTGGTAGTGTTAGACCTTTAACATCATATGAAAAAGACATGATTGAAAGAGCTAAAAATAAAGGTGGATAAATGGCTATTGTAAATACATATAGATTTCAAACTGAAGGAGAAAGAGTAGTAGAGAATTCTCTAGTTAATATAAACAATTTACTCATACAATTGACAGGTCAGATTGAAGGTACAAACAATAGACTATCTAACATGGGAGCACAACTAGGTTCATTAAATGCAAACATGGCTAAAACTACAGATAAAACAAACAAAGTAACACAACAAACATCAATGTGGCAGAAATCACTTAAATCGGTAGCTGTAAGATTAGTTGGATTACACGCACTTTTATCAATAGGTCTTGGAAAATTAAGAGAGCTTTGGAGTTGGGTACAAAATAGTGGAGAAGCATTTCGTAAATTTGAACGTAGACTTGCTGAAGTTTCTACAATTATAAAACAGTTAGGTGGTACAGAGATGCCACAAATGACAGCTCAAATTGAAATGCTTTCTAAACGATTTGGAAAAAATGTTGAAGATTTATCTAAAGGAATGTATGACATATTATCAGCTTCTTTTGAAGCTAGTGAAGGTATGAGATTACTACGTACAGCAACAGTTGCAAGCATAGCAGGATTGACAGATGTAGAAAAAGCTGTAGATTCATTAACATCAATACTTAATGCTTATGGTAAAAATGTAGGACAAGCAAGTGCTGTATCTGATGAACTATTTCAAACTGTAATTAGAGGTAAATTAGTATTTGAAGATTTAGCAAGTGCTATGGGATATATAGTACCAATCGCAGCGAACTTAGGAGTTGAAATGAGAGAACTTCTAGCTTCATTCAGTACTGCAACAAGACAAGGTCAGCACTTAGACATGGTAACTAGAGGTTTAGCATTAGGATTACAAGATATATCAGACCCAACAGTAGCATCTGCAAAAGCAGCGAAAGAATATGGTGTAGATTTAAATTCAACTGCATTACAGGTTAAAGGTTTAGAATATGTACTATATGACTTAAATGAGGCAATGAACGAATATGGGGCAAAGATATTACCAGAAATGATAAGAAATATGCGTTCAATGAGAGTATTCATGGCTCTTACAGGGAAAGAAGGCATACAAGGATTTACTAGAGATTTAAATGAACTAAATACTGAAGCAGGTCAAACAGAAGAAGCATTTACAAAGATGGCTAATACAATGGCTTTTCAAGTAGATGTTTTAGACCAAACAATGGCACAATTAGAGAGAAGAGTAGGAGAGGTTTTTACTGGCTTTGAAATATGGTGGAAAAAGACACAAGTATGGTGGGGAACATTATTTACTTCAGGATTATTTGAAGCTGAGAAATCAGTTAGAAAAATAGACGAATATATAATACAACTACAGCGACATTATATTAGCTTAGTTGCACAACAAGGTCAAGGAATTACACCTTTCTTTAAGCAATTCGAGATGGGTAGAAAGCAGGAATTACCAGTAGACGAAGTAATTGAATACTTTAGAGTACAAGACCAAATGTACAAAAAGGCAAAAGATTGGATAGACGTAGAAAATGAACTACGAATAGCTAAACTAGAAAAATCAGAAGCAGGTGGAGATAGACCAGCAGCATGGTTTGATGAAGATTGGAGTAGAGCATCAGAATCAGTAACAAAACTAGAATCTAAACTAGGTGGATTACGTGAAGAATATGAAATGCTTACAATAGAAGCAGATACGCTTGTGTGGTCATTTAACTATTTAGAAGGTGCTATGGGAGATTTTACTGAAGCAATAGATAGCAACAAATTAAATATTATAACATTAAATAATGAGATTGACAGATTAGATGAACAAGTTAGAAAAACATATACAGCATTT
>Ga0272442_10001035_pt1 | contig 43164 bp, 40 predicted proteins | sample SSMForm2O_FD_200262 | JGI IMG/M metagenome (GOLD analysis project Ga0272442, IMG submission 200262) | Marine sediment archaeal communities from Little Sippewissett salt marsh, Falmouth, MA, United States - SSM-Form-2O | ecosystem: Environmental > Aquatic > Marine > Wetlands > Sediment ...
CCCACACGAGCGATGGGGCGAGGCGCCGGTGGCGGCCGTCATGGTGAGACCAGGGTCGACGGTAACCGCGAACGAGATTCGCGAGTGGGTGAATGGTCGCGTCGAAGCTCGCTATCAGAAGGTCAGTGACGTCGTCGCTCTCGAGGTGTTCCCTCGAAGTGTTGCCGGCAAGACACTTCGGCGGATCATGAAGGACGAATACCTCTCGGACGAGTAGGAGGATCCCATGGAAGGGTTTGTTGAGACCAATGGCATACGGCTCCACTACCTCGATTCTCAGAGGGACGGGCCAACGCTGATCCTGCTCCACGGCCTCACCGCCAACGCCCACTTCTTCGACGGGCTCATCGATGCAGGGATCGGCGAGGCTGTGCGGGTCGTCGCCGTTGACCTGCGCGGGCGAGGTGGCAGCGACAAGCCGGATGCCGGATACACAATCGCGGACCACGCGGCGGATCTGCTCGGCCTGCTCGACGCCCTCGATCTCCAGCAGGTGGTCCTGGGCGGCCATTCGTTCGGCGGCTTGGTCACCTACTACTTGGCTGCCAACCATCCCGACCGGTTCTCCAAGTGCATCGTTGTGGACGCTCCCGCCGAGGTGGAAGAGGGCATCCTCGATCAGATCCGACCGGGGCTGGCACGACTGGAACAGTGGTATCCGTCGTGGAGCGACTATCTGACAATGGTCAAGGCCATGCCCTACTACGAAGGCTGGTGGGACCCGGCGTTGGAGGCGTTCTACCGTGCCGATGTGGTCGAACTCCCCGGAGGCGAGGTGCGGTCCAAGGTCGATCCCGCCCACATTCTCGCGTGCGTGGAAGACGTCCTGGCAGTCGACTTCGTCGAACTGGCAGGACGAGTTCGGCAGCCGACGTTGCTCCTGCGGGCACCCGAGCCATTCGGCCCACCGGGGTATCCGGCTCTCGTTCCTGAGGACGTAGCGTTTCGCACGCTGGAGACGCTTCCCAATGGAACACTGGCGGAGCTATCGGGCAACCACATGACATGTGTCTTTGGAGTGAACGCGACAACGGCGGCCGAACTGATCACGAGCTTCGTGCTCCGGGGTTGATCTGAGCGAACCCGACGGGGGTGCGGCACTGATCACCTGCTCGCACGTGCCTCGGTACCATCCTCCCCAATGGAGAGTGTTGGAATTCTGGCCGGCTCGGGGTGGGCGCTCTGCGACGCATTCTCCTGAACCGCCGTCAATTGTCTGGCTGCCTAGCTGAATTTGGCGGACCGTGGGCGGGAGTCGAACCTTCGAGGTGCCGTGCGCTCCGCCCGTAGGATGAGTCGATGGAGTACCGAAGGTTCGGCCAATCGGGTTTGCGCGTGTCGGCGATCGGCCTCGGGATGGCGGCAATCGGACGTCCCGGATACATCAACCTCGGCCACGGAGCAGACCTGGACGGGCGGACATCACCCGCCGAACTCGGGCGCTACGCCGGAACGATCCTCGATGCGGCACGGGCCGCGGGCATCACCTATTTCGACGCCGCTCGGTCGTACGGGAGGGCGGAGGAGTTCCTCGCTCGGTGGCTCGATGCTCGCGGCGTGGGTTCCTCGGAGGTGGTTGTCGGCTCAAAATGGGGTTACGTGTACACGGCCGATTGGAGCATCGACGCCGAGGTTCATGAAGTGAAGGTCCACACTCGCGACAATCTCGATCGGCAGTACGGAGAGAGTGTCTCGCTACTGGGGACACATCTGCGCCTCTATCAGATCCACTCAGCGACGCTCGAGAGCGGAGTCCTCGAGTCGCGTGAAATCGTGTCTCGCCTGGGCGGCCTGCGTGATGATGGCCTTGTTGTTGGGCTTTCCACGAGCGGACCGCACCAGGCCGACACGGTTCGCCGGGCCCTTGAGATCGAGGTGGACGGCGCTCCGCTGTTCGGCTCGGTTCAGGCGACCTGGAACCTTCTCGAGCCTTCCGTCGGCTCTGCTCTCGCCGAGGCTGCCGAGGCGGGATTGGGAGTCATCATCAAAGAAGCTGTTGCGAACGGGCGGCTCACGTCGCGCAACGCGGAACTCGCAGAGCGGCTAGGCCGGATAGCACCGCAATGGCCCCTCGATGCGATTGCTATTGCTGCATGCCTGCACCAGCCGTGGGCGAGTGTGGTGCTGAGCGGCGCCGCCACCATGGAGCATCTGGAGAGCAACCTCGAGGCTTTCTCGATCCCGCCCAACGTGCTCGCAGCGATCCCGGACTTCTCGGAAGACCCACACGAGTACTGGGAATCCCGCGGCGATCTTGAGTGGGGCTAGCCGGTCGAACACGCGTGTGTGCCACGCGTTCGTCGCGTAGGATCGGGGTGGTACTGGAGAACCGACGCGCCGAGGGAGGCATCGTGCCCGACCTGTCATCAATCGGTCTGACCAACGTGGGTGAGATCCACCACAACCTGTCGACTTCACAGTTGTACGAGGAGGCGATCAAGCGGGGCGAAGGCAATGTCGGCCACCTCGGCCCGCTGGTGGTCTCCACCGGAAAGTACACCGGCCGGTCGGCGAACGACAAGTTCGTGGTCGAAGAGCCCTCAAGTGTGGACAACATCTGGTGGGGCAAGATCAACAAGCCCTTCAGCAGCGCGAACTTCGACAAGGTGCTCTACGGGCTTCGCTCCTATCTGCAGAACAAAGAAGTCTTCGTCCAGGATTGTTATGCAGGCGCGGACCCGGACTATCGGATCAAGGTTCGCGTCATTACCGAGCACGCGTGGCACAACCTGTTTGCGCGCACCATGTTCCTCCGTGAACTCGACCCCGAAGTGCTCGCCGATTTCGAGCCGGACTGGACCGTCGTCCAATGCCCCGATTTCCAGGCGGAACCTGAACAGGAAGGCACTCGCAGTGAGGCGTTCATCCTGCTGAATGTCGGACGAAGGATGGTCGTCATCGGCGGGACCAGCTATGCCGGCGAGATCAAGAAGTCGATCTTCACGGTGATGAACTACCTGCTGCCGCTGCAGGGTGTGCTGAGCCTCCACTCGTCAGCCAACGTTGGACCGGATGGCGACTCGGCTGTGTTCTTCGGTTTGTCAGGAACCGGCAAGACGACCCTTTCGACCGAGAAGGACCGCGCCATGATCGGCGATGATGAACTCGGTTGGAGCGACGCCGGCATCTTCAATTTCGAGGGTGGCTGCTACGCCAAGATGATTCGCCTCTCCGATGAGGCCGAGCCGGAGATCTACCAGACGACGAGGCGCTTCGGGACGGTGCTGGAGAACGTCACGATCGACCCAAGGACGCGCCGGCTGGACCTCGATGAAGCTGAGACGGAGAACACCCGTGGTGCATATCCCATCACCCACCTCGACAACATCGTCGAGGGGGGCATGGCCGGCCATCCGAGGAACATCTTCATGTTGACGGCCGATGCATTCGGCGTGCTGCCTCCCATTGCGCGGTTGACGCCGGAGCAGGCCAAGTACCACTTCATCTCTGGCTACACCGCGAAGGTGGCCGGTACCGAGCGTGGTGTGAAGGAACCGGTGGCGACGTTCTCGGCATGCTTCGGTGCGCCGTTCATGCCACTTCACCCTGCCGTCTACGCGGAATTGCTCGGTGAGAAGATCGCCGAACACGACGTGAAAGTGTGGCTGGTCAACACCGGGTGGACGGGCGGACCCTACGGGGTCGGCGAGCGGTTCAAGATCGCGTACTCACGAGCGGTAATCAAGGCGGCGATTGACGGCGACCTCGACAGCGTTGAGTATGTCGTGGATCCGGTCTTCGGATTCGAGGTCCCCACCAAGTGCCCTGGGATCCCGTCTGAGCTGCTCAATCCGCGCACGACGTGGAAGGATCAGGAGGCATACGACTTCAAGGCGGCCGAGCTTGCGGCGCTGTTCGTCGACAACTTCGAGGAGTTTGCCGACGAAGTGACCGACGAGATTGTGGCCGCAGGCCCGGTTGTCGCCTGATCGAAGAGCGCCGTCTAGGAGTTCGTGAGTGGACGTCGGGTGTTTCCCGGCGTCCACTTCGTGTTCACAGAGACCCGAGCTGACGCACTGCCGCACACGGAACCTCAAGGAGAAGCCATACCAGGCCGATCCACTCGTAGGTGGCACCTCAGTTGCGAAAGAACTGATGCAGACAGCAATCCAGCACGCACGCGCACTTCGGTCGACGCAGCTACGGAGAGATCTCTCACGTAGCTCGGCCGCGCAGGTTGTGATCGCTCACCTCGCAGAGTCTGCTCTGGGTGGTTCTGACACTCCCGGCCTCTTTGCTCTCGCCGCTGAGCTGGTTGCGGATGTTCTCGAGGTCGACTTCCTCACGATTCTCCATCAAGAAGATCTCGGCGAGCTTTTGGTTGTCGAAGCTGGACGGGGATGGGGGAGTGATGTGAAACCTGGTGTGACAACCGTCCCATCCGGGCACGGGTCCCAAGCCGGCTTCACACTCCTTGCCGGCGAACCCGTGTTGGTCGAGGATCTCGCTTCTGATGGTCGATTCGAGGCGGCTTCGTATGTCGGGCGCAATATCGCAAGCGGAATGAGTGTGGTTATTCCGGGAGCGTCTCGTCCGTACGGCGTTCTGGAGGTGCACACGCATGCGTCGCGCCGCTTCACCCCGGAACAGCTGCACTTCCTGCAATCAGCGGCAAACATCCTCGGTGGTGCGCAGACGAGTATCCGGGTTCGACGTGAGGCGGAACACGACGCGATTGAGCGAGAGCACCGGATCCAGTATCACGACGCGCTTGCGAGATGCGCTCAGTCGCTGCTCTCGAGCGGCGGCGAAGACCGACTCAACAAGGCCGTCGAGGCTTTGCTCAGGGCTTCGAGTGCGAGCTCCGTGTTTGTAGAACGCAATTTCGTGGATGCATCCGCAGGACTGAGCTCACGGAGGGTCGCTGAGAGTGTGGTGCCGGGAACCGCTGGACGCGACATTTCCGGCACCGATCGTGATGCGGTTCTTTGGGATCGGATGCCAGCAACACGAAAGGCACTGGAGGAGGGGGAGTGCATCTCCGGAGTCGCGTCCCCACCGGGGGGCTCCGAACTCGAGATCTCCACCGACGACCTGGGTGGTGTCGTGTCGGAGTTGAAGGTGCCTGTTTTCGTGGATGGAGAGTGGGCCGGCTTGATCGGACTCGCCGAACGTGAGAAAGCCTGGGAATGGACCGACGGCGACCGGTCTCTGCTCGCTGCTGCGGCGACGATGATCGGAGCCTTTTGGGAACGCGCCGGCGCTCGGGATGCCCTCCTTGAGATGGTCCGCTCCAAGAACCAGTTTCTCGCAAGCGTCAGCCACGAACTCCGAGCCCCGATCACCACCGTCGTGGGGACCAGCGAGATCCTCCGAGATGAATCGCTGGACCTGTCGGATGAGGAGCGCTCTGGACTCCTCGACATGGTTGTTTCAGAGGGCACGGATTTGGTCAACATCGTGAGCGACCTCCTTGCTGCTGCCAAGGCGGACTCTGGAACCTTGACCGTCAGCAGCGTGTTGGTCAGCCTGCGAGCCCAGGCAGCGCAGGTTCTGGAAGGGATACATCAGGATCCTGCCGTCCGCATCGACATCTCAGGGGAGCCCGTGCAGGGGATCGGCGATCCCGGCCGAGTGCGCCAGATCGTCCGGAATCTCGTCACCAATGCCAAACGGTACGGAGGCGACACGATCCGCGTCGAGTTATCCGAGGAGAACGGCCAAGCGATTCTCCGCCTCTGCGACAACGGGTCGGGCGTTCCGGTACAAGAACGCGAACGGATCTTCGAACCGTACGCAAGCGCACACGGCAACAACGCCCACAGCGGTTCGGTCGGTCTCGGGCTTGCGGTGTCACGCGAACTTGCTCGTCTCATGGGCGGTGACCTCACGTACCGCTACCAGGACGGCGAAAGCGTGTTCGAATTCACCTTGCCGACCGCGGGCTGAGACTTTCAGTCGCCCACCGGTCGAACCACTACGTGAGTTGAGTACTATCGGGCCATGCCAGAGTCGACGGCGGACCGTTCCAATCCGTCGGGCCGCGGTGGTACGTCGAATCCCATCGGGCCCGCGTTCGACCTAGCGGTCTGTAGCGAGATGGTCTTTCTCGGTTTGCCTTTCACGGAGCGAGTGCGCCGAATTCACGAGCTTGGGTTTCAGGTTGAGATCTGGGACTGGACGGAGAAGGACATCGCTTCCCTCGTTGGCACTGGTGCGACATTTTCGTCGATGACCGGATACGTCCGGGGTGGACTCACCGACCGCGAGCTGTCCGACGAGATGCTGCGGACGGCGCGAGAGACCATCCCGGTCGCCAAGGAACTCGGCTGCCCAAGGTTGGTCGTCCACGGGACCCAGCTCGGCGACGATGGCCATGCTGCGCGGCCGGTCACCGAGGTCACCGGAGCAATGTGGATGAACGCAGCCCGTGCCTTGGCGGCTCTCGCCGAGCTCGGCGAAGCCAACGGCGTGACCTTCTGCCTCGAGAACCTGAATCTCCAGGTCGACCATCCGGGTGTTCCGTTCGCGTACGCGGCGGACACGCTGGCGCTCATCGAAGCCGTCGACCGTCCGGGTGTGCGGATGATGCTCGACCTCTATCACGCGCAGATCGGGGAGGGGAACCTGATCGAACTCGTTCGCCGCGCCGGTCCGGCGATCGGCGAAGTGCAGGTTGCAGACGTGCCGGGGCGGTGCGAGCCCGGCACGGGGGAAGTGAACTACGCGGCGGTCGCTGCCGCGCTCCACGACATCGGGTATGCCGGCGTTGTTGGGCTCGAGGCATACGCGTCGGAGGACGATGTTGTGGCGCTGCAACGATTCCGGGCGGCGTTCACGCTGTGAAGAAAGTGCCGCTTGGAGGTGTGCAGTGACAGAGCCGTTGCAGTTGGCCGTTGTGGGCGTCGGGAGGATGGGAGCGCTGCACGCCGAAACGATCGCGGCCGCTGACTCGATCGATGTGGTGGCCGTTGCAGACTCGATCTTGGACGTCGCCGGCCGAGTTGCCGAGCAGATCGGGGCGGATGGCTACGAGTCACTCGACGCGCTGAGCGAGCGGGACGATGTCGAAGCGTGGCTAATCGCGACGCCGACCACGACCCACCCGTCTGTTGTGGAGATGGCGCTCGACGCTGGGCTCCACATCCTGTGTGAGAAGCCACTCTCTCTTGACCTAGCCGAGAGTGTGCGGCTGGGAGAGCGGGCCATAGCCAACGGCTTGGTGTTGCAGGTCGGGTTCTGGAGGCGGTTCGCCCCGCCGTGGGTTACGGCCCGCCAGGCGATCGTCGACGGCGCGATCGGGCGGCCGCTGATGCTGAGATTGGCACAGTGGGACGCTGATCCGCCACCGGCTTCGTTTTGCGATCCGCTCACCAGCGGTGGTCTCGCGATCGACTGCGGCGTCCACGAGTTCGATCTGGTCGGGTGGATGACGGGACTCGGCATCCAGACGGTGAACGCGCGCAACCTCCCGCTTGTCGATCAGTCGATCGGCGAAGTCGGCGACGTCGACAATCTCATCGCCGTGCTCGACCTCGAAGGGGGAGCGGCTGCCACCGTTGATCTCTCCCGCAACTGTCGGTTCGGGGATGATGTGCGAACCGAGATCCTTGGCGAGGATGGAGCGATCTTTGTTGACCTCTTGCCGTCTGGGCGCACAAGACTGGCAGATGCGAGCGGCGTGCGGGTTCTTGCGGGTTCGGAGACGGACGATGCGTTCGTCGAGGGGATCAAGGCGCAGGCGCAGGCGTTCGTCGAGGCGGTTCGTGGGGCGCCCATCGATATCCCGGGGGCCGCAGACAGCACGCTCGCGGTCGCCGTCGGGCGAGCCGTGCAGCGTTCTGCTGAGGACGGCGTTCCCGTCGCCCTGGCTGCTTTCCATTCCGCGGGCTGACGGCGCCGTATGCGGGGTTGTGAACCCTGGGTTCGCAGCGTCTTGTGTTCCGCGGGCTGACGGCGCCGTATGCGGGGTTGTGAACCCTGGGTTCGCAGCGTCCTACAGCCCTTTGGCCGGAGGGGCGGTCGTCGTTCTGACGACCAAGGACGGTTCGAGAACGATGTGGCGCGAGTCCTTCCGCCCGTCCTCCAGACGTTCCATGAGGAGTTCGACGGCCATGGTGCCGAGTTCGTTTCGCGGCTGGTCGATCGTCGTCAGCGAGATGTGCCGCAGACCGGCGAGCCAGGCGTTGTCATACCCCATCAGCGAAACATCGTCAGGAACCGACCTGTCCGCATCGGCAAGCGCCTGCAGGCAGCCAAGCGCAGCGAGATCGTTGGGCGCGAAGATCGCCGTGGGGTGTTGATCCGTCGCCAGCAGTTCCCGCACCCCGCCGGCCCCGCCTTTTTCCGTGTAGGAGCCGGCCGTGACGACCGGGTCGAGGCCGTGCGCCGCCATCGCGACCTCGAAACCCCTTCGCCTGCGTTTGGCTCCAGCCCCAAGGCCCCCATCGATGTGCGCGATCCGGGTGTGACCGAGCGAGATCAGATGGTCGACGGCGATCTTGGCTCCAAGGCGCTCGTCGCACGCCACACTGTCGACGTGCTTCGACCGGGTGGCCCGCGAGATTAGGACGATCGGGACCGCCTTGGCGGCTTTGGTGATCGTCTTCATGTCCAACAGCGTTCCAGCCAGGATCAGCCCGTCGGCTTGGAGTTGGAGCAGCGTCTCGAGGGCGATCGCCTCGCGTTCGCGGACTCGGACACCGGTGTTGAAGAACGCCCGGTAGCCACGCTCGAGCGCCGAGGCTTCGATACCGGTGACCACGTCGGCGAAGAACGGGTTGTGGAGGTTGGACAACATCACGCCTAACACATGGGATCGCTGCTGCACGAGGCCGCGAGCCATTGCATTCGGTCGGTAGTTGAGCTCTTCGACGGCCTCCAGGACCGCGGCTCGCCGCTCATCGCTCACGTACGGCGACTCTTGCATCACGAGCGACACGAGGGACTTCGAGACCCCGGCCCGTTTTGCCACATCGTGGATCGTTGGCCGGCCCATCAGTCGTACGCCCCGATCACTCGTTGGTCGTAGTCGACGACTGCTCCCGTCATGAAGCCCGACTCCGGCGAGGCCAGGAACAGGACCGCACGCGCGGCGTCCCCGGGGTCGATCAGGTCGCCGAACGGAAGGCTCGCACCTGCTTCCTCGCGCCAGTTGTCGCCGACGCCGTAGAGCTCGCGCTGGAGCCGCTCTTCCCCGGCCGTTGCCATCCACCCAGGGTTGAGCGCGTTCACTCGAATCCGGTGCCCGAGGAGGGCGTGGGCTGAGTTCTTGGTGAAGGCGCCGAGGGCGGCCTTGGATGCGACATACGTCGCGAGATACGGCTGCCCGGCATGGGAAGAGATCGAGAGCACGTTCACGATCGTCCCTTCGACGCGCTCTCGAACCATCAACTCGACCGCTCCCTGCATCAGGAACCAAGGGGCTCGCGTATTGATGGCGAACACCCGGTCGAAGTGCTCGGGGCTGGCCTCGGAGATGGTGTCGCGATCGGTGATGGCCGCGCTGTTCACCAGGACATCGAGTCTCCCGAAGGTGGCGTCGGCCGCCTCGATGATGCGGGCCGGAGAGGACTGGTCGGCGAGGTCCGCGCTCACGAAGACGGATCGGCAGCCAAGGTCTTCGAGTTCTGTGGCTACAGCCAGCCCGCGGGCCTCATCGCGCCCCGTGATGACGACGCCGGCACCACCACGTTCGGCGAACTGTCTGACAACGGCGGCGCCGAGTCCCTGCGTTGAACCGGTGACAACTGCGACCCTGCCTTCGAAGTCCCGTCTCACGTGGTTCCTCTTGTCATTCGAATTCGGAGATCAGCACCGGCCGACCCTCGGCCACCGAGCGCCCCGCAGCCAGTGCTGCGACGAATGCGGCCCGAGCATCTTCCGGAGGGCACGGATTCGGAGCGCGGCCGAGAACGAGGTCGACGAAGGCGGACATCTCGGCCCGGTAGGCCGGCGCGAAACGATCGAGGAAGTCGCGATACGGGGGGCCCGTCGGATGCGGTGCCTCCAGCGAGATCGGCGCAAGCGGCATGCGGTTGTCCCACCCCACCGCGATCCCGCCGGACGAGCCGTGGATCTCCATGCGAACGTCGTACCCAATCGGGTTGTGACGCGTTGCCTCGAACGAGGCCTGCGCTCCGCCACTGAGGCGGAGGGTGCCAACAGCGGTTCCCTCGTCGTCGTTCCGCGCGTAGACATCAAACTCCGGGAATCCGGCGGTTCCCACGGCGAACACTTCTTCGATCTCCTGACCGGTCACGAACCGGATGGCGTCGAAATCGTGAATGAGGAAATCACGGAAGAGACCACCCGACGTACGAACGAACGGCTCGGGGGAAGGAGCGGGATCGAGGCTGGTCGCGCGGACCAGGTAGATCTCACCGAATTCACCTGCGCGGGCCATGTCTCGAGCGGCGCTGTACCCGGCGTCGAAGCGTCGCTGGAATCCGACCTGAAGCGGTATCTCGGCCGCCTGGACGAACGCGATCACCTCATCGGTGGATTCCAGGTCGAGCGTGATCGGCTTCTCGCAGAAGACCGGGATGCCGGTATCTGCGGCAAGCAGAATCATCTCGGCATGGACGTTGGTGGCGGCGGCGACGACCATCGCGTCGATACTGCCGAGCATCGATTGGGCCTCGGGAGCGACGCGTCCTCCGATGTCGGTGGCGAGAGCTTCGGCGCGTTCAAGGAGAGGGTCGGTGACGACAACCTCGGTCACCGCGGTGTGATCCGCCAGTGTTTGAGCGTGAAAGGAGCCGAGGCGACCGGCTCCGACAACTCCGATGCGCACCATGGCCTACACCACTCCTTCGTAGGTGGTGAGCGGAAGCCTCGGATCCGGGCCGAGTTCCTCCCAGTTGTCCTTGATCCAGGCATGGCCCGGATCGTCGGACGCGCACCAAATCCGCTCGGGGCCGGGGCCCGCCATGGCGTTGAGGAAGTACATGTGATACCCGGGGAGGGCGATGGTCGGCCCGTGGTAGCCCTTGGGACACAACACAATGTCGCCGTTGCGGACGAGCATCGTCATGTCGAAAGCACCGTCCGCAGCCCATTGCCGGAAGAATCCGTAGCCGTCGTCTTTCGAGAACCGGAAGTAGTAGACCTCCTCGAGTTCGACTTCGGGCGCCTCAGGATCCGCTACATCGTGTTTGTGCGGCGGATAGGACGAGAAGTTGCCCTCTGGGGTGATCACTTCGACCGCCAGCAGTTTGTCCGCCATCCCCACACCGGCCATGAGGAAGTCGTTGATCTGGCGGGATGTCGATCCCGCTCCACGGACCATGACCGTCACGTCTTCCGCCGGTCCATACGCGGGGTCCATACGCCGGGTCGCTTCAGCCATCGGGAGCGCGAACTCGCCGCCGGCACGAGACGTGATGCGGAACTCTGCATCGATCGGGACGTACGCGAAGTCGCTGACGCGACTGAACACCGAGTCCCGCCCCTCGAGGTCGAACCGGTGGCCCTCGATTTCGACCGTACAAGAACCGCTCAGCGGCAGCACAGCCATCTCCGTGGTTCCGGTGGCGATCGTTTGAGACTCACCCGGCGCAAGATCGAACACGCGGAGACCGCTGTAGGTCCAGCCTGCCACCTCGGGCGTAATCACAACGGAATCGGACCCATCGGCATCCGTGCCGGCAGGCCGATAGAGGTCTGGGTTTGTGTGGCTCATGGTGTGCCCTTCTCTTCGTGCTCTTCGTGCCAGATCGAGATGAATCGGGCGTAGTTGTCGGCGAGTGTGCCAAAGAGCTCTGTGTCCTCGGAATCGTTCACCTCACACTCCGCGCCGCTGGAGCTTCTTCTCGGCGTCGAGTTCGGCTCGGGCGACCCGTACTTGCTCACGATCGGAGACCTCGGGAATACCGACCTCCCACCAGGCACCACCTTCGGTCCAGTCGTACTGAGCAACCTCGATCACGATGACGTAGCTCCGGTCGGCTGCCTTCGCCCGATCGAACGCGCCCTTGAATTCGTCGATCGTTGTGACCTTCTCGCTGATGGCCCCCATCGATTCGGCGTGTTTGGCGAAGTCGACGCGAAACATCCTCTCATGGCGGGTCGTGTGGAGAAGGTTGTTGAACTCCTCACCGCCGGTGTTGAGCTGAAGCCGGTTGATCACGGCGAAACCGCCGTTGTCGCAAACGATGAAGATGACCTTGTGGCCCGTCATCACGGTCGAGTAGATGTCCGAGTTCATCATCAGATAGGAACCGTCACCCACCCAACTCACGACGTCGCGGTCGGGCAGGGCGATCTTGGCGCCCCATGCTCCCGCGATCTCATACCCCATACACGAGTACCCGTACTCGGCGTCGAACGATCCGATCGACTTGGAATGCCAGCCCATGTTGAGCTCACCCGGAAGTCCGCCTGCTGCGCTGAGCTGATAGTCGTCCGGATCGCAGATCTCGTTCACCGCCCGGATGACCTGGGCATACGTCGGCGTCTCGAACTCTGCCGACGTGAACTCATCGAGATAGCCGTACCAGGAACTGAGCTCCTCTGCGCCTCGCTCCAGCCACGACGCCGGCGCGCGGTAGTCGCCGATGGCGGCGTCGATTGCATTGAGCGACGTCTTTGCATCTCCGATGACCGAGATGGCCTGGTGTTTGGTCGCATCGAATCGCCCGACGTTGACCGAGAGCAGGGTCATGGCCTCGTTTCCGAAGATCGACCATGAACCGGTGGTGAAATCCTGCAGCCGGGTTCCGACGGCCAGCACAACGTCCGCGTCGTCGGCCATGGCATTGGCCGAACTGCTTCCCGTGACACCAAGCGGTCCGACGAAGTTCGGGTGATCGGCCAGCAGCGTGGCTTTGCCCGCAACGGTCTCGGTCACCGGTATGCCGTGCTTCTCTGCGAACGCCGTCAGCTCCTCGACGGCTCCCGAGTAGTGGACACCACCGCCGGCGATGATGAGTGGTTTCTCGGCTGCAATCAGTGCTGCGGCGGCTCGTTTGATGTCGCGAGGGTCGGCCATCGGACGACGGATGTAGTGGACCTGGGTCTTGAAGAACTCCACAGGGTAGTCGTACGCCTCCGCGGCGATGTCCTGGGGCAGCCCGATGTAGGCCGGTCCGCAGTCTGCTGGGTCGAGCATGGTGGCGATGGCATGGGGCAGCGACTGGATCACCTGCTCGGGGCGGGTGATGCGGTCCCAGTAGCGGGTGACGGCCCGATAGGCGTCGCTCACGGTGGTCGAGGGACTTTCGAAGTGCTCGAGTTGCTGCAGCACTGGATCGACGAACCGATGCTGGAACGTGTCACCGCTGAAGAAGAGCACCGGGAGACGATTGGCATGCGCCGTAGCCGCGGCGGTGATCATGTTCGACGAGCCGGGACCGACCGACGAGGTTGCGATCATGATCTGGCGGCGTCGCTTCGCTTTGGCAAAGGCGACCGCGGCGAGCGCCATCGACTGTTCGTTGTGTCCACGCCACGTCGGCAGGACGTCCTGCACCGGGTACAGGGCCTCGGCCAGCGAGACAACGTTGCCATGACCGAAGATGCCGAAGGCGCCCGCGAACAATGGTTCCTCTACTCCGTCGATGATCGTCCGCTGGGCGACGAGATACTTGACGATCGCTTGCGCCGTTGTGAGTCGGATGGTGTTCATGTCGTAGCTCCTTCGGTGGTGCGGACGGTTTCCAAGTAACTCTTCGTTGAGGCCAACAGCAGGGGTTCCAAGCCGGTCAGGAGGTAGCGGGCGCCACGGTCGCCCCAAACCAGGGCGTCGGCCGGAGTGCCCACGAAGATGCCCAAGGCCTTGTCGCTCGCGGTGACGATCTTCGTGATCCGCTCCATGGCGGCCTGCACTTCCGGATGAGATGGATTGCCGACGTGTCCGAGTGAGTGGGACAGATCCGTTGGGCCGATGAAGATCACGTCGACACCGTCGACGGCGACCAGTTCTTCGACACTGTCGACGCCCTCGGCGCTCTCGACCTGAACCACCACGAGTGTCTCCAGATTGGATTGCCGAACGTAATCGCCGATCGGCGCCTGCAGCCCGAATCCTGCCGATCGGGTGGCCGCGAGTCCCCGAGATCCTCTCGGTTCGTATTTGGCTGCCTGCACGGCGGCTTCCGCTGCGGCTCCGGAATCGACCCAGGGAACGTGCATGCCGTGGGCGCCGGCGTCGAGGAAACGGAGGATGGTGGACGGCTCGTTGGTTGTCACGCGAACCATCGGCGTGACCCCGTGGAGCTCGCACGCCCGCGAAAGGTCTTCGAGGTCGCGAGGCTGGAGGGCACCGTGTTCGGCGTCGAAGACCATGAAGTCCCAGCCGCCGAGGGCCATGAACTCGGCCAACGTCCCCACCGGGTAGCGAAGGAAGCAGCCCACGACCGTTTCGCCTGCTGTGAGGCGGTGTTTGGTGTGGTTGGTGATCACGTCGATCCACCTTCCAGGCCGTGGATGATCACCGTCTTGAGTTCGGTCATCTCCTCCACGGCGTAGCGGATCCCTTCCTTGCCGATGCCGCTGCCCTTCAGCCCGCCGTAGGGCATCAGGTCTGCCCGCCAGAGTGGCGTCCAGTTTACGTGTATGGCGCCGGCGTCGACCTCCCGCGCGAAACGCATGGCGTTCGTCACGTCCTTGGTGAAAATGCCGGCTCCGAGCCCGTAGCTGGAGTCGTTTGCAAGGGTGATGGCCTCGTCGATGTTCGCGGCCTTTGTGACGCTCAAAGTCGGGCCGAACACCTCTTGCTGCGAGATCTTCATGCTCGGCGTCACGTCGGCAACAACCGTTGGAAAGAGCTTGGCTCCGTCACGCTCGCCGCCGATGGCGATTCGGGCTCCGGAGGCAACGGCTTCGTCAACCCACTGGGCCACCCGCACCGCTTCAGCCTCAGAGATCATGGCTCCGATCTTGGTGTCGGCTGCCAGCGGATCACCCATCCGGAATGCTTCGACCGGTCCGCGTAGCGCCTCGAGGTAGTCTCCGTAGACGTCCTCGTGGACGATGACCCGCTGCAGCGAAATGCACACCTGGCCGGCGTTGACATAACCCCCGGCGGCGCTCGCTTCGGCTGCCAACTCGAGGTCGGCGTCCGGCATCACAATCATCGGGCAATTCGCACCGAGTTCGAGGGAGAGGCGTTTCACACCCGCGATACGAGTGATCTCTTCCCCGACGGCGGTGCTGCCGGTGAATGAGACTTTGCGTACCCGCGGGTCACGCACCAGGGCCATCCCAACGGCTCTGCCGCCGCCGGTGATTGTCTGCAGACCGGACTCCGGAAGTCCGGCCTCGACCAGCTTCTCGGTGATGATCAGGGCGGTCAGGGGAGCCTGCGAGGCCGGCTTGAGGATGACCGCGTTGCCCGCGGCCAGGGCGGGGCCGATCTTGTGCACGACGAGGAGGCCGGGATAGTTGAACGGGGTGATGGCCACCACGATTCCCGTGGGGATCCGCAACGTGAAGCCGAGCTTGCCTTCCGCCCCCGCCTGTGCGTCGAGCGGGAGTGTTTCTCCGCGGATCTGCGTGCCCTCGAACGACGCCAATCGGAACATCTCACCCAGACGAGATGCCTCGCCGGTGGCCTCACCGATCGGCTTGCCTACCTCCAGGCTGATGGTGTGTGCAATCCGTTCGAGATCGGCGTCGAGCAAGTGCGCGGCGCGACGGAGGATGTCGGCCCGAGCAGCACCGCCGAGGTTCCTCATGATGGCTGCGCCACGCTCGGCGGTCGCGAGTGCCTCTTCGACCTGGTTGGGTGTCGCGATGGGAACCCGGTCGATCACGTCTCCCGAGTAGGGAGCGACGACGTCGAGCCACTCGGAAGATCCTTGCCAGCGGCCTCCGACGTACATGTCCATGCTGATCCCTCTCAGTCGATGCGCAGGCTGGTGACGTCTTCCCAGGCACCCGATTCCCACGAACGGGTCATCGCCGCCTCGACCTCTGCCGCGGCGAGGGCGTCGGCGAAGGTGACGGCCCCGGGCTGGCCTTCAACGACCGACTTGAGGAACTCGAGGTCTTCGAAAACCTTGAGGTCCTCGTACCCGATTGGGTTGCCGCCGCCGGGAACGATGTTCCCGTGGTGGGGGAACGCGTCACCCGCGAGCACACGGACGTAGCCGTCGGCGGGGGTCTCCTCCGGGAGGTAGAGCTGAAGTTCGTTCATCGTTTCGAGATTCCAGGCTCCTGCACCGCGCGAGCCGTTGATCTCGAACCCCATCTCGCTCTGCGGACCGAAGATCGAACGGTCGGCTTCGAGTGTGCCCCGCACACCGTTCTCGAATTCCACGAGAGCCGCGACGTAGTCCTCGTTTGTTACCTCGCCGGTGGGGTCGCCGGGCGCCCCGCGGTCGTAGTGCGTCCCTGAGCCGGGTTTCGGGAGTGGACGTTGTTTGATGAAGATCTCTTTCGTGGCCACGACGCGGCGGATGGGGCCGACAAGGTTGTGGGCCATGTCGACGGTGTGCGACATGATGTCGGTGAGGACTCCGTAGCCGGCCTCTTCGAGTAGGTAGCGCCAGCTCAGCATGCCGAGCCGGTCGCGTCCGTACATCGTGAAGAAACGTCCGCGATAGTGGGTGAGGTCGCCGAGGCGCCCGTCCTCGATGAGCTGCTTGAGGTACTGGACGAGCGGCGCCCACCGATAGTTGAATCCGACGCCGGTGATTACGCCCGCGCGTCGCGCGGCGTATTCGATCTCGGCGGTGACATCCGGTGCCTCACCAACCGGCTTCTCGCAGAAGATGGCCTTGCCCGCTTCGGCCGCGGCGACGGCGATCTCCCGATGAAGCTTGTTGGGTGCACCAATGGTCACCACGTCCACGTCCGGATGGTCGATCACGGCACGCCAGTCCTCCGTGGCGGCCTCGAATCCGAAGTTCTGTCGCGCCAGTTCGGCTCGCTCTGGCACATTGTCGGCCACGATGACGAGTCTGGGCATGATGTTCGCCTCGGGGAAGTGCATGGGGATTCGGCGATACGAGCGCGAATGCGCCTGTCCCATCCAACCGAAGCCGACCACGCCGATGCCGATGGAATGTGTCACGGTTGTTGCTCCTTTGTGAGTGAACCTTGTCGACGGACCGGCCAGACCTCGGGGTTCACCAGATGCTTCGGGTATTCGCTCTGCAGCACCTGGAGCGCCTGGGTGACGGCGCTCTCGTAGAGGCGGGCCTTGCCTGCAACGGTGGCAGCGGCGACGTGCGGAGTCACGACCACATCGTCCCGATGGAGGAGGGGGTGATTCGGCGGGAGGGGTTCAGGGTCGGTCACGTCGAGGCCGGCACCGAACAGTCGGCCGTTGTCGAGTGCGACGAGCAGCGCATTGTGGTCGACCAATCCGCCCCTGGCGGTGTTGACGAGGATGGCTCCCGGCTTCATCAAGGTGATGCGCTCGGCGTTGATCAGGTATTCCGTCTCGCTCGCGAGCGGCAGGTGGAGGGAGACGACGTCGGCTTCGGCCAGCAACTGATCCAGCGTGTCCACCGTTCGGATCCCGGCTTCCGACAAGGCGGTCGCTTTGACATAGGGGTCATAGGCAATCACAGTCATGCTCAGGCCACGCGCGATACGAGCGACGTTCGTCCCGATCCGGCCGACCCCGACGAGACCAAGCACCTTGTCCGAAACCTCCCGGCCCTTGTGGGAACCGAAGAAGTCGCGGCCGCCACTTCTCAGGGCAGCCTGTGCGGTAGCGATCCGTTTCGCGACCGAGAGCAAGAGCGCGATCGTGTGTTCGGCGGTTGCGATCGTGGGTGCATCGGGTGTGTTGCAGACGGCAATACCTCGTTCAGTCGCTGCACCGAGATCGATCTTTTCCACACCGATGCCTGTGCGCGCGATCACGCGCAGGAGAGGAGCCCGGTCCATGGCCGGTCCGTCATAGGTCACAAGCGATGACGCAATGATGGCGTCCGCCTCACCGACCGAGGACAGCAGGTCGTTGGGTGTTGCGGTGCCCGGGCCGATTGGAAGGGCGAGGCCCGCAATGGTGGCCGAGACATGGTCGGGCATATCTCGCTCGAACCAGATCCGGAACATTCGGCGGTCCTCCAGAGCGGCTTGACACCGGGTCGGCGCGGAGTATAACGTCCAGAACATTGGAACGTTCCACAACAATCTGATGGGGTGCCCGCGGCACCGGGTTTCAGAGAGGATGTTCGTGTGCGAGTCGGACTGATTGGAGCAGGGCGCATTGGCGCCTTTCACGCTCGAACGCTGGCGGACCACCGAACGGTCACTGGTGTTGTCGTTGCCGATCCGATGCCCGAACGGGCCAAGACCGTGGCCGCCGAGGTTGGGGCAGCTGTCGCTCCGAACGCCGAATCGATGATCGGCAGCATCGACGCGATGGTCATCGCCGCCGCTACCGACGTCCATGCCGAGATGATGATCCTGTCCGCTGAAGCCGGCATCCCCGTGTTCTGTGAGAAGCCTATCGCGACCGACTTGCCGGCGACCGACGTGGTGGTCGAGCGGCTGCGGGCGGTGGACACACCCGCACAGATTGGATTTCAGCGCCGATTCGATTTTGGATATCGCAGTGCCAAAGAACTCGTGGACTCGGGACGGCTTGGTCATCTGTATTCGGTGCGGACAACAACCCACGACTACGACCCGCCGCCACCCGGCTACCACGACACCGGAATCTTCAAAGACACGCAGATCCACGACTTCGACATCTTGCGGTTCGTCACTGGGCAGGAGGTTGTGGAGGCCTACGCCGATGGACACACGACCACAACGGAGGAATTCGGTGACGACCGCCCAGTGGATACCGGCGTTGTGATCCTCTCGCTGACCGACGGCACACGGGCGATCATGTCCGGCATCAGACACGATCCGCTCGGCCACGACGTGCGGATGGAGCTCTTCGGCACACGAGACAGCGTCTCGGTCGGCCTCGAGCCGAAGCTGCCGCTGCGATCGGTCGAGAACGGCGTAGCGCCCCCCGCCGAGCCCACCCCCAAGACATTTCTCGACCGGTTCGCGCCTGCGTACCGGGACGAAATAGCGGCGTTCGTTGAAGTGGCGCAGGGTCGGCTTGCAAGCCCCTGCACCCCGGAGGACGCCCGTGAGGCGCTTCGCATCGCAGCTGCGTGTGATGTGTCTCGAGCTGAACACCGGCCGGTAGCAATGAAGGAGATCGTATGAGCGACGTGATGTCACGAGTCGCCGGCGCTCCCATCACGTGGGGCGTAGACGGATCACCAGGATGGGGACACCTGATGGATGTCAACCGTGTACTCGCTGAGATGCAGGAGGTGGGCCTCCACGCAACTGAGCTTGGCCCGGATGGATATCTCCCAACCGACCCTGAAGAGCTGCGCAGAATGCTCGAGTCATATGGGCTTGTGCTTGTCGGCGGGTTCGTGCCGGCGCTGCTGTACCGGGAAGACGCAGCCGACGAGCAACTCGACTACGTAGCCCGTGCAGCCCGCACCCTTGCCGGGTGCGGTTCGGAGGTCATTGTCCTCGGCCCGAGTTCACACTTCGACGGCTACGACCACAGTATTGAGATGACGGAAGAAGAGTGGTCGATTTTCCTGACCAATCTCCAGAAGGTCGTCGACATCGCGAACGCCGAGGGTCTCGCCACTTCGCTTCATCAACATTGGGGCATGGCCATCGAGCGGCCCCAGCACATCGACCGTCTGTTGGCCGACAGCGACGTCGAGTTTTGCCTCGACACCGGACACCTCTTCCTTGGAGGAGCGGATACGGTAGCGGTGGCGAAGGCGGCGAAGGGGCGCGTGTCTCATGTTCACCTCAAGGATGTTGATGGCGAAATGGCAGAACTGGTGCGGAGCGGTGAGCTGCCTTTCCGGCAAGCCGTAATCGACGGCATCTTCAAACCTCTGGGCGAGGGGGACATTGACATCACCGGGTTCATCGCCGAGTTGGAAGCATCGGGCTACGACGGGTGGTACGTTCTGGAACAAGATCTGGTCCTCGATGAGGATCCAGCGGAAGGAGAAGGTCCGATCGCGGATGCGCGGACCAGTCTCGACTATCTACGAAAGGCATTCGCGTAAGACCACCCAACGCTTGCGCGTCAGCGTAGGTTTGGGGGAACCGGACCCACCGCCGGTGGGCCGATTGTCGGATAGAGGAGGAAAGAATGAAACGAAGTGTATTGATTGCACTTCTGATGGCCTTTGCCTTGATCATTGCCGCGTGCTCGAGCGATAGCGACGACACGACGACGACGGCGGCGGCGGGCGGCGACGACGGTGGTGACACCACAACAACGGCCGATTCCGGTGACGCGGTCATGCAGCGGGACTTCCGCTTTGTGGTCGTTTCGCACGGTCAGGCATCCGACCCGTTCTGGTCAGTTGCCCAGAACGGCGTGAACGATGCGGGCGCGGACATGGGCGTCAGCGTGGAGTATCAGGCGTACCAGACGTACGACATGGTCGAGATGAGCAACATCATTAACGCGGCCGTTGCGTCGGAGCCGGACGGCCTCGTCGTGACGATTCCCGATGCCGATGCACTCGGTGACTCGATTCGGGCAGCCGTGGACGCTGGGATCCCCGTGATCTCGATGAACTCGGGAAGCGACGTGTTCGCCGAACTCGGTGTTCTCGTGCACGTCGGTCAGACCGAGTATGAGGCCGGCTTGATCGCCGGAAACGAGTTCGCAGCTGCAGGTGTTGGCAGTGCCATCTGTATCAACCAGGAAGTCGGTAACGCGGCTCTTGATGCTCGTTGTCAGGGTTTCGAAGATGGCCTTGGCGTCGACGTTGACGTGATCCCGGTCGTCTTGTCGGACCCAACGGGCACCCAGGAGACCGTCGCCGGTGCGTTGCAGGCGAACCCGGTGGACGGCATTCTGACGCTTGGCCCAACGGGCGCGGAGCCGACGCTCGCGGCGCTCGAGGAGATCGGCCAGTTGGGCACGACCCAGTTTGCGACTTTCGACATGTCGCCCAACGTGCTCGAAGCCATCGATCGGGGCGACATGCTGTTCGCGATCGATCAGGCGCAGTACCTGCAGGGCTACCTGCCGATCGTGCTGCTGACGAAGTACCTGGAGACGGGTGCATTGCCGCTCGGCAGCGTCAACCGAGTGTTGCTGACCGGTCCGCAGATCGTGAAGGCGGATACCGCGGCGTCTGTGGTCGACTACTCGGCCGAGGGAGTCCGGTAACTCCAGCGAGCGATTGACGGAGGGCCCGCAACCGGCGGGCCCTCCGTCGGACAACAAGACAAGCGACGGAGGAAGGTGACATGACATCCAAGAACGGACCTCCGCCGGACGCGGCTGGATCGCAACCGGCGCCGCCGGGCTCAGCACCGCCGGCAGACGAGCGGGTGAGGAAGGTGAGCGGCCTCAGCCGACTGCTCTCTCGACCGGAAGTGGGAGCGATCATTGGGGCGATCGTGGTTTGGGTCTTCTTCGCGATCGTTGCATTCGACAACAGCTTCGTGAGTTGGGCTACGACCGCGTCGATTCTCAATCGGGCGGCACCACTCGGGATTCTTGCCGTTGTGGTTGCGCTCCTCATGATCGGTGGCGAGTTCGACCTCTCCATCGGCTCAATTCTCGGGTTCGCCGGGATGACGATCATGGTGTTGATCACCCCATCGTCGGCCGGTGGTTTCGGGTGGGGGGTGTGGCCTGCGATTCTCGTTGCGCTCATCTTTGCCCTTCTGATCGGGCTCTTCAACGGCGCCCTGGTGATTGCGACGAAACTGCCGTCGTTCATCATCACGCTGGCGACGTTGTTCATCTTCCGTGGATTGACGATCGCGATAACCCGCCAGCTAACGAATCGCACGCAGTTGGGCGACTTTGATGAAGCATCGGGGGCAGGCCTAGCCGAAACGCTGTTCGCCAGCGAGATTACGGTATTCGGAGCCAGTTTCCGGGTCTCGATTCTCTGGTGGATCGGGATGGCTGCGCTCGCAACGTGGATCCTCCTCCGCACCAAGTGGGGCAACTGGATCTTCGGTTCCGGCGGCGATGCCAACTCGGCGCGCAACGTCGGTGTCCCGGTGAGCCGGGTCAAGATTGCGCTCTTCATGGGTACGGCCTTTGGCGCGTTCCTGGTGGCCGTGATCCAGGCCACTCAATTCAACGGGTCCGACACCCTGCGTGGGTTCCAACTGGAGTTCCAGGCGATCATCGCCGTTGTCGTCGGTGGCACATTGCTCACCGGTGGATATGGGTCGGCGATCGGCGCCAGCTTTGGCGCTCTGATCTTCGCCATGGTGCAGCAGGGCATCATCATCACCGGTGTCGACGGTGACTGGTTCCAGGTGTTCATGGGAGGCATCCTCGTGGTTGCTGTGATATTCAACAACTTCATCCGGCAGCAGGCGGCGAAACGATGACTACCAAAGAAGCTCCACTGCTGGAAATCAAGAACGTATCGAAGTACTTCGGCAGCGTCATTGCGCTCCAGGATGTTTCGGCATTCGTGCGAGCGGGAGAAGTCACGTGTCTCCTCGGGGACAACGGTGCCGGCAAGTCAACGTTGATCAAGGTCCTCTCCGGAGTCCATAGGGCTTCCGAAGGCGAGTATCTGTTCGACGGTGTGCAGCAGGACTTCAGTTCACCGCGTGAGGCGCTTGAGATGGGTATCGCCACGGTCTATCAGGACCTTGCGATGATCCCGCTCATGTCGATCTGGAGAAACTTCTTCCTCGGGTCGGAACCGACGAAGGGTTGGGGGCCGTTCAGCGCATTCGACTCGTCGTTTGCGAAGGAGACGACCAAAGAAGAGATGGCGAAGATGGGCATCGACATCCGCGACCCGGACCAGAACGTCGGAACGCTCTCCGGTGGAGAACGGCAGTCGGTGGCCATTGCACGTGCGGTCTACTTCGGCGCCAAGGTGCTGATTCTCGACGAGCCCACGGCGGCGCTCGGCGTGAAGCAGGCGGGCGTCGTGCTGAAGTACATCCTTCAGGCGAAGGCGCGCGGGATCGGTGTGATCTTCATTACCCACAACCCGCAGCATGCCTATCCGGTGGGTGATCACTTTGTCATCCTTCGCCGGGGGCAGGTCTACGGCGACTACGCGAAAGAGGACATCCCGCTCGAGCAGTTGGTGCAGATGATGGCCGGCGGCGCCGACCTCGAGGTCTTGCAACACGAGTTGGAGGAGGCCTCCAAGGACGGAGGTGCCGACGCCGATGCGTATGCCGAAACGGCAGGCGAACTCAGGTCGGAACTCGTAGAGATGGGTGTCGAAACTGCGGAGGACCCGGACGGGTCCTGAGCCGTTGCTGGTTGCGCGCGGGCTGTCGTGTACTGGTGCAGCCCGCGCCCGATCAGCCCCGTACGCGACCGGTGCAGGTGAGGCCCGCGTGCGATAGGAACTTGCGTGAAGGGACAGGCCACGGCGTGGTGAATTTAGGACTCAGATCCCCATTGACGAATAGCGTCGACCGCTTCGTCGGAGAGGAGGATACCGCCGTGATGGGCCCGCCGACCGAGGACGGCCTCGGTGGTCGCTTCCGCGTACTGCTCGGATGGCGTGCTCTCCCACGAGTCGCCACTGAACCATTCGGCCGAGGCGGGGAAACCCTGGGCGGCGAGGAACGCCGACCTGAGCTCTTCATGTTCGGGGCAGGTGAACTCAACGTGGTGAGCGAACTCGTGAGTCAGGTCGTTGGTCAGATTCGGGGCGGTCCCGGGGACACGAATCACCAGTGTCGCCGTCGCAGGGTTGTACTCGGCACGGGCGTCGAGTTCCCATGCTGCGCTCATGTTGATCGGACCGATGCAGTCCACGCGAGCCGGGTGCGCCGCGAGGAAACTGTCCCACGCCTCGACGGCCACTGCCCGGAGGTCATCGGGGACGCTCGCATCGAAGTGGAGTTCCGGAGCCGGATCGGGGCGGGCAATCACAAACGCAGCGGCGGCCACTGCCGTCGCCAGCACAACGAAGATCAATACACGACGCACCCGGCGAGCCTACCGACGATCGGGTTCGATCGGCGAAGCAAGGAATAGGTTTGGCAGGGAAACGAACGCGATCGCGAAGCGACGCGAACAAGAAGAAGGAGCAGAGATGAGAGACGTAACCCTCATGATCCCGCAGCGGGGTGGTGCCGTTCCAGAAGTCTGGGAGGCGCTCGCGGCTGCGGACATCAACGTCGAGGCGGCTGTGTCGTTCTCCCGGGAGCATCACCGGGTGGTTCATGTTGTGGTCGAGGACGCGGTGGCGCAACAGGCCCACGATGTTCTGACGGCCGCGAGCCTTCTGGTCGTCGACGAGCGCGAAGTGCTGATTGTCCCTGTTGAGGATCACCCGGGCGGTCTTGCTGGGGTTGCACGCACGGCGTACGAAGCCGGGGCTGAGGTCTATCTCCTCGCGATGGCGACCGGCGACCGGGCCATGCTCGGTGTCATCAACCTGGAAGCTGGGAAAGAGGCGTTCGGGCTGTAGGCGGCTCGGGAGCTCCGGCTTCCGATCGCTTGTGCGACACTGATCAACATGAACTACCCAGACTTCCGGCTTGACGGCCAGGTTGCGTTCGTGACGGGAGCGAGCAAGGGAATCGGTTGGGATCTCGCAAAGGCGCTGGCCCATGCGGGCGCTTCCGTGGCGGTCGCCGCGCGCGACCTGCCGTCTCTCGAGCGTCTCGCCGATGAGATCCGTGCCGATGGTGGCGAGGCACTGGCCGTGGAGCTCGATGTGCGAGACGTCCCACAGATCAGCACCGCGTTCGAGCAGGCCCGTGAGCATTTTGGGTCGCTCGATGTGCTGGTCAACAACGCGGGGCTCGGTGCGAACCATCCTGCAGAGGACATCACCGAGTCCGACTGGGACGAGATGATGGAGGTCAACCTCCGCGGCCTGTTCTTTGCCTGCCAGGCGGCCGGTCGCATCATGCTCGCACAGGGTTCCGGGCGAATCATCAACATGAGCTCCCAGGCGGGCGTCGTCGGCATCCGGGAGCACGCGGTCTACTCCGCAAGCAAAGGTGGCGTGAACCTCCTGACCAAGGTGCTGGCCCTTGAGTGGTCGAACAGGGGAGTGACGGTGAATGCGGTGGCGCCAACGTTCATCTACACACCGGGCACCGCAGAACGCCTTGACCAGCCCGAGTATCTCGCCGGCGTTCTAGATCGACTGCCGATCGGTCGGGTCGGCACCACTACCGACGTCGCGGGCGCTGTGCTCTACCTGGCGTCGCCGGCCGGCGCCATGGTGTCGGGGCACGTCCTCGTTGTCGACGGTGCCTGGACGGCGCAGTAGCTCGGTCGATTCGTCGGTTTCGGCTACGAGGTCGCCTCGATCGGCTGGCGGATCACCGTCCGGAGCTTCTCCGGTGCCGTGCGCCGGGCATCGCTCAAGTAGATCTCGTGGTGCTTGTCCCGAAGCTTGTAGCCAGTGTCGACAGCGAATCGGTGTATGCCTGCGATCGTGGGTGCCTCGTCGGCGTACGGGCCGAAGTACAGGATCTGAACGGAGAGTCCCTCGGTGAACGCCTCGAACCGGATTCGGTCGAGCGCTGCCGGGTCTTTCTTCCGCCGCACCTCGTCGGTCGCGATGGCAACATGGTCGGCGGTGATGTGACTGGGTTGCATGATCATCGCCGTCCACTCCCAGGCAGATTTGTCCTCCGCTGAGAACTCGGCCATTTCGGGCGTCCACCACAACCCTTCGAGCGGCATCACCACGTAGTCGACGTCCTCAGCCGTCTTGCTCAGGAATTTGAGCGTGTACGACATCGCATACAGGGCCTCGATCGCCTCGGCGTAGGCAACCGACGTGTTGGGGTCTCCTGCCCCGTCGATCATCAGGAACTGCATCTCCGGCACATCGACGATTGAGGGTTCCTTCGCCGACGGGCCGTAGAACTCGCGGTACTGCTTCTTCAGATCAAGTTTCGGCATGGCCGGCTCAGTCGGTCTGCCAGGCCGGCAGCTTGGTCATGAGCTCGAGGACCGCGTCGCGTGCTGAGGCTTCGTCGATGCCCTGGGTGTTGACCATGAACGCGGTCAGACCTTCTCGGGCTTCGTCACGCGACACCATCGTTCCGTCCGGATGGGCACAGTGGAAGCAGTAGGCCTTGTCGGGGTCGCTCATGGCGTGGTCTTCCGGCTTGCTCATCGGCATGCCGCAAGCGATGCATTGACTGGTCATTGTTTTCCTCCTTCTCCCTTGGGGCGTAGCAGCCCCACGTAGTGATCGAGCAGCGTCGGGCCCCACCGTTCCACGACCGACTGTCCGGGGGCGAACAGCTCCCGGTTGCTGAGGTAGTGGTGAATGAGCCCCAACCAGGTGTTGAACATCAGGGGGACGGGCATGCGCCGGATCATGCCGGTCGCCATCTCCTGCTCCGCCGCCTGCGCCAGGTGGGCCGAGATCGCCGATTGGATGCCGAGGAGGGTGGCACGGGCGTATGGGGGAAGGAGCGATCCCTCCATGACGAGCCGAGAGTGGAATGCCTCATGTTCGGCCAGACCGGCGAGGTGGGCGGCGAGGACGTCTCGCACGGTCGCTCCGTCTCCGGCGAGTTCGTGGAGGCGCCCGGCGATCTGATCGGCGTGTTCGCCGACAACCGCGATGACGAGGTCGTCCCTTGTGGTGAAGTGAACGAAGACCGTCCCGTGCGCCAGTCCCGCTCGTTCGGCCACGTCGATGGTGCGGGTCGCCGCGATACCCCGTTCGGCCATGAGGTCGAGCGCCGTCCTGATCAGCAGTGTCCGGGTCTGCTGCTTCTTGTCTGCGCGGGTTGGTGTTTCGACGGCCATCCATCCCCAATGAGTAGTTACTCAGTGAGTTGTGACTCATCGTAATCGCCTTGCAAAGCGATGTCCATGAGTTCTTCCCCGGCTGCCGGGGAGAACCTCCGGCGGGCGAGGGGATTCGCTCTTGCCGTGTACCGATAGGGCTGAAAGGTTGCCGCCGACGGATGCGCGCGACTAGTCCTGCGCCGGAACGGTGTAGCCCGGGTGGGCAGCGATGAATCGACGCAGGCTGCGATCAGCTGTTGCTCTGACCTTGGCCTGGGCGAATCCGCTCCAGCCGGTCACCACGCCCGTCGTCCCGAGAGCCATCCGTGTCCACCGCCACAGGTCGAAGTTGTCGATGTGGCGGATGATCTTGCCGTCCTCGAACTCGAAGCGCGCGTCGACCTTGTTGTGAACGAGTCGGCCGGTCGGGGAGAAGGTGTAGTGGGCATCCCAGTGAGCGCCGCCGCCGTCGCCTTCTTCCGTGACGTCGGTGAACGTCACGTGAAGATCCGTCCCCTGTTCGCACAACATGTGCCACATCGCTCGTGCTTCGTCGCCGCGCAGGTCGGAGAACACCGGATCCGAGAAGTGAATCGACGGGTGGTAGCAGGCAGCCATCCCCGCGTAGTCCCGCCGCTGAAACGCGCGGTAGAACGATTCGATCGTCTCGATGTGGGTCATCGGTCTCACCCTCCCTGTGATCGCCGCCTGGCGATCATTGTGCCAGGTCCCGGCCGTCCGACGTCCGCTCCGCTTTGTTACGTGAAGACCCTGGAGAAGTACAGCACGAGGACGATGGTGATCGTGCGCCCGAGGACGCCGGTGAGGAGCGACATTGTCCGCGTCCGCCGCTGTCTTTCGCCTCTCCCACGGAGTGGGGGAGGCGCGGGCGGGCGACTGCCCGGACGCGGAGGGGGCAACCGGACTCTGATTCGAAAGAGCGATTGGCGGCATCTCCGCGGTTCGGGCTCCCAGATGGCCCCTCTGCGCCCGAGCTACACGCTCGGCCGCGTCTCCCCTCCTGGGCGGCGGGGGAGACGAAGACCGGGTTCTACGTCACGGTCGAGCGTGTTTGGGGGTAGGTCTGGGGGAGATCGGCGTCCATCAGGTTCACGATGCGGACTACGGCGGTGTGGAGGTCGGTGTAGCTGGTCGAGAGGGGGGTGAAGCCGAAACGGAGATTGTCCGGCTCTCGGAAGTCGGGGATGATCGCGGCACTATCGATCATGGCTCTGACGATTCGCCATCCGTCGGGGTGTCGGAGGGAGATGTGTGAACCGCGTTGGTCGGCGTCGCGAGGCGAGGCCAGCTGAAAGCCGAGTGGTTCCAGGTGCATGTGGACCTGCTCGATGAAGAACTCGGAGAGTCCGATGGATTTGTGTCGAAGGTCCTCGATACCGACTTCGGCGGTGAGGGCAACGCCGGTCTCGACTGCGGCGAGCGAGAGGATCGGCATGGTGCCGGTCTGGAATCGCCGAATGGATGAGGCGGGTGCGTAGTCGAGATCGAACGCGAACGGGCTTTCGTGGCCCCACCAGCCCGAGAAGGGGTTCTCGACTTCGGGGGCGATCTGCTCGCTGACATAGAGGAATGCCGGCGAACCCGGTCCGCCATTCAGGTACTTGTACGTGCAGCCCACGGCAAGATCCGCTCCCACACCGTCGAGGTCGATCGGCACCGCACCAACCGAATGGCTGAGATCCCACAGGACTAGGGCACCAACACTGTGTGCGGCGCGCGTGAGTCGCTCCATGTCGTATCGATAGCCGCTCTTGAAGGCGACATGCGTGAGCGTGAGCAGCGCAGTGTCTTCATCGAGTGCAGCGACGATTTCGTCAACCGGCCCATGCACCCCGTCGGTCGACGGGACGATGGTGATCTCCCGGCCACCCACGAGTTTCGCCGCAGCCCCCGTGGCATAGACGTCGGTCGGGAAGTTCAAATCGTCGGTGACGATCCGCCTGCGGCGGGGCCGAGCGTTGAGGGCTGCCACGGTGAGCTTGAGGATGGCCACGGTGGTTGAGTCGGCGACGATCACCTCGGCGGGGTTGGCGCCGACCAGCGGTGCAATCTGGCTCCCGACTTGATCGGCGAGTTCCCACCAGCGATCGGGCCAGGATCGAATGAGCTGCGCTCCCCACTCCCGCTCAACCACCTCTTGGAGGTGTCGCACTGTGGCCGCAGGGAGGCGGCCGAGCGAGTTACCGTCGAGGTAGATGAGATCTGGATCGGTCGGCACGAAGCGGGCGGCAAACGGTTGTAGACGATCAGCGGCGTCCAGCGTCGTAGCCGCCTCGTAGCCGGCGACGTCCGGAAAGGGACCGAGTTCAACTGACCTCACCGCGTCCTCCTCAACCCCGCCTGGTGCGAGAGCGTACCGTCCCCGCTGCACCGACCAATGAAGCGGGCGGACCGGATCAATCGGACCACGCTGTGAAGGTTCCGGGTCTGGGTTGCATCTCGGGTGCGCCGTAGCCGTCGTCCCACGGGAAACGACCCTCTTTGTCGTCGTAGCTGAGTTGGAGGACGGGAACCGAGAACTCGTCGGGCCGGCAGTAGAACCGGTTCGCCGAGAACACGATCTCACCGGGGTTCGGTACCGGCTCAGGAACGATGCGATGCGGCCAGTTGTCGAATGTGATGAGCTGGCCGGGCAACAGAGCCTCACCTCCCCGGACGCGTTCACCGAGGTCGTTGAGCACCCCGGCCGCTACCTCCGGCGGTACACCGAGAATCAGGAGCTCCGGGTGTGCGAGGCCGAAGAGCCCGACGGTGTAGGCAAACGGCGGTTCGTCGCCGGCAGGGCAGTCGCAGCCCGGTTTGCTGCACTCCTCGCCGCCGACGTACCGGATGACCCACCCTCGGCGGCGGATGGTATCGGCCATCCAGGCCTCATCCTGATCGATCCAGGATTGTGTACGTGGATCCATCTCGGTTCCTTCCGGCCTCGCCGCCGCCGTTCTCGAACGTATCAGCCGGGGATGACAGAAAAGAAGAGTTGAAACCTGATCTCGGCGGTCACGTGCCGACATGCCGCGGGAGTCACCAGAGGCGGCACATCACGACCGCTGTACGATGCGGATGTGGCACACAAGTATCCGGCGGACAGTCCACTGGTGGAGGGCTTCGTGGAGATCGACGGTGAGGGTTTCTACGTGATTCCCGACGCCGATCGACTCGGACCCTTCCTGATGAGCATTGTCAGCGACGCCGACCACTGGATGTTCGTGTCGAGCCGAGGAGGCCTCACCGCAGGGAGGCGTGTCTCGGCTCTGGCTCTGTTTCCCTACGAAACAGAGGATCGGCTCCATTTCGCCGCCGGGATGACCGGGCCGATCACGGCGATTCGCCTCGAGGGACCGGGTGGCCCGGCACTGTGGGAGCCGTTCCGGGGTGCTCCATCTCCCCATCGTCAGCGGAACCTGTACAAATCGGTGGTGGGGAATCAGATCATCTTTGAGGAATCCAATTCTGAGATGGGTCTCGTCTTCCGCTACCGCTGGTCGAACAGTGAGCAATTCGGCTTCGCAAGGACCAGCACGCTCTCGAATATCGGAGATCATCCGGTGACGCCAAGTGTTCTCGATGGACTCGTGAACCTGCTTCCCTACGGGCTCGATCCGTCGCTGTATCAGCGTTTGAGCAGCCTCACCAATGCCTACAAGCGGAGCGAGGTCGCCGACCCGAATACCCGCCTCGCTGTGTACTCGCTCGAATCCTATGTTGATGACCAACCAGAGCCGGCCGAAGTGCTCACCGCGTCGGTCGCCTGGTCCGTTGGCTTCGACGCGGCCAACCTCGGGCTGAATAGTGATCTGCTCGAGTCGTTCCGGATGGGTCACACAACTGAGCCTGCCGGCCTGGTGACCGGACGGCCGGGCGCCTACCTCCTCTCGGGAAACATCGGACTCGATCCCGGAGGCGAGGAGACCTGGCTGATCGTCGCCGACGTCGCCCAGGACCAGGCACAGGTTGCCGGCCTGCGTGGCTTCCTCCACTCGTCACTCGATCCCGGGGGAGAGGTGGCGGCTTCCATCCGTCACGGCACCGAATCGCTTGATTCCATCATGGCGCGCAGCGACGCCCTGCAGCGGACCGGCGACCGGGTCGCAACCGCCCATCACTTTGCGAACGTGACGTACAACGTCATGCGTGGCGGCATCTTCAACGAAGACCACAGCATCAATACCGCCGACTTCGGGGAGTTCCTAGCCCTGCGGAATCGGGTTGTGGCCGCGCGCCATCGGTCGCAACTCCAGGCCCTCCCGGACATCGTTGACCGTGCGGCGCTGCTGCGTGAGGCTGATGCAACCGGCGACGCTCAGTTGATGCGCCTCGTGCTCGAATACCTTCCGCTCACCTTTTCGCGGCGTCACGGTGATCCGAGCCGACCATGGAATCAGTTCTCGATCCGGGTGCGTGATGAAGATGGTCAGCCGATCATCCACTACGAGGGCAACTGGCGAGACATCTTCCAGAACTGGGAGGCGCTGTGCCTCAGCTTCCCTGCCTATCTGCCGAGCGTCGTGTCCGTCTTCGTCAATGCCTCAACGCCCGACGGTTTCAACGCCTATCGGCTCTCCCGGGATGGCATCGATTGGGAGGTGCCCGATCCCGACGACCCCTGGAGCAACATCGGATATTGGGGTGATCATCAGATCGTCTACCTCCATCGACTGCTCGAGGCCACCCGGCGCTACCTCCCTGGGGAGCTCGAACGCCTCCTCGGCAAGGCCTGGTTCTCCTACGCTGATGTGCCATACCGAATCTCCTCGTTTGATGAGATGGTGCGCGATCCGAAGTCGACGATCCACTTCGATGACGCGGCAGCACGGCATTCCGCAGAACGCGTTGAAGCATTCGGACAGGACGGGAAGCTGCTGTGGGGGCCCGATGGGCAGGTGTTTCTCGTCACGTTGCTCGAGAAGCTCCTCGTACCGGCGCTCTCAAAGCTCTCGAACTACGTTCCCGACGGCGGTATCTGGATGAACGCCCAGCGCCCCGAATGGAACGATGCGAACAATGCACTCGTGGGCCACGGCGTGTCCATGGTCACGTTGTATCAGCTGCGTTCCTATCTGCGGCAGTTGACCAACACCATCGGGGACTCGGGACTGGACGAAGTAGACCTGTCGATGGAAGTCGCAGGATGGCTCGACGCGGTTTCTGAGATTCTCAGTGCGAATGCGGTCGTCTCCGGCGGTGAACTCACCGATGAGCGACGGAAAGCCGTGATGGACGAACTCGGCCGTGCATTCTCCAACTACCGAACCCGCGTAGAGGCCTCGGATCACTCCACCTGGGTCTCGGTAGAGACCCGCCGGATCGGTGCGTTCTGCGACACGGCCGTTGATCAACTCGACAACACGATCCGGCGTAATCGCCGCACCGATGGGCTCTACCACTCATACAACGTGGTCGAGTTCGACGTCGACGGGTCTGGTGCACACCTCGGACACCTCTACGAGATGCTCGAGGGACAGGTGGCGGTCCTCAGTTCCGGATTCCTCACCGCCGAGGAGAAGGTCGGCGTGATCGAGGCGTTGTTCTCGAGTTCGATGTTCCGCCCCGATCAAGGGAGCTTCACCCTCTACCCGCCGAGGCGCCCTCCGTCGTTCCTCGACAAGAATGTGCTGCCGGATACCGAGGTTGCCAAGAACCCGCTGCTGCTGGCCCTCCTGGAATCCGGCGACGAGTCGATCGTCGCTCGCGATGTCGATGGCCGCTACCGGTTCTCCGCCGCTTTCAGGAATGGAAGTGATCTTGAAACCGCCCTGGATCACCTCGGTGGCCAATACGATTGGCAGTCTCTCGTTTCGGCACATAGGACGATCACGCTCAACCTCTATGAGGACGCCTTCCGCCATCACGAGTACACCGGCCGATCGGGATCGATGTACGGATACGAAGGGATCGGATCGGTCTACTGGCACATGGTCGCCAAGCTGCTCGTGGCGGTTCAAGAGGCGATCCTCGACGCGCAGGACGAGGGGGCTTCGCGCGCCACGATCCAGAGCCTTGTCGATGCCTACTGGCGGGTGCGAGCGGGCCTCGGATTCAACAAGACCGCGGCCGAATACGGCGCCTTCCCTCCCGACCCCTACTCACACACTCCGGCACACGCCGGAGCCCAGCAGCCGGGCATGACCGGACAAGTCAAGGAGGAGCTCCTGTCCCGCCTCCTCGAGACCGGCGTACGCATCGTGGACGGGGAGATCCACTTCGACCCGATCCTGCTCCGGCCCGACGAACTGCTTCTCTCGCCCGAGGAGTGGGAGATCTACACGCTCGGCGGGAACTGGGAGACCGTAGTTGTCCCTCCACGATCTCTTGGCATGACGGTGTGCCAGATTCCGGTTGTTGTGGCCCTTGCCGCGGATACGCCGTCAATCGAGGTCACGTTCGCAGATGGCACACGGCGGAAGATCAACGGTTTGCGCATCGGTCAGGAAACCAGTCGATCGATCTTCGAACGTTCGGGGAGAGTGGCGCGTGTGTCGGCACACATACCCGACGACTTCGCGCAACCGGAGCACAAGAACGGCGCGTGACCTCGAACGGGACAAACACCGACCACCTCCGATCAACTGCCGAAGTACGCGGCGATCTGGGCGGATTCGTCGGCGATTGTGCCCGTCGTGACAAGACCAGACGTCTCCAAGACCGCCACCCACGATGCGAGCACCTCGGCGGCAACACCGCTTTCGTACAGTGAAGCGTCGAGTTCGACAAGCGCCGTGTCGTAGAGCGCTGAGAATTGGGGGTTTGCCAGGAACCGGTCGACCAGAACGTTCGCTTGTTCGCCCTGTTCGCCCGGTCCGCCCTGTTCGCCCGGTCCGCCCGCCGGGATCCCCTCGTCGGGTAGCTGCCGCTCCGGCGGTCCTCCGACAGGAGGCTGGAGACCGGCACCATTGGGTTGCCCGCCTCCGGGACCGCCCGCAGGAACGTCGGCGAGACCGCCGCCGGGAGCCACTCGGAGGCCGGCGCCATCGTTGTTGCGAACGCCGAACGCGAGGTTGTGATCCCAGGCGACCACAGTGAAGACCTCGGTATCGGGGTCGTAGTAGAGATACGAGTTGTTGCCGGGTCCGTTGATGTCGTCGAAGTTGTCGATCAAGTCTTGCATCGCGAGATACGTGGCGAACGACTCGATGTCGAAGTGATCGGCGAGTTCGGCGTTGAACGTGGCGTCGCCGGCGTAGTTGATGAAGTCGAGGAACTCAATCAGGGGCGTGAGATCTTCGTTGTCCTTTCCGGCCTCCTGGTCGAACACTTCGTCGTAGGCATCGGGGTCATCGCCGCGGTAGCTGTAGTCACCGGAGCTTTCGGCCTTGTAGAGCGCACCATCGTCTGAGAAGTTGTCGTCCATCCAAACGTCGTCGGGGTGTTCGATCGCCAGACGAGGTGTTGACTCACTCCCATTGACGCTGAACGCGACGGCGATGGCGTCCTGAGAAGCCAAGCCGGCGAGTTCCAGCAGATCAAGTGCGACGGCCTCATTGAGGGATGTTTCGGTGCTATTCGAGCGGATGACCAGGTCGGAGAGGCCCTCGTGGTTCTGTCCCTCGACGTACTTGTCGAACCGGATGAGCCACGGCAGGCCGGAGGGATCGTCGGCCGAGACTGTGCTGGCCTCGCCTGCGCGATCATTGCCGAGCCCACGGAGGGAGGAATTGCCCTTCAGGCGCAGCCCGACCTGTTCGTAGGTAACACCGTCGATCATGACGGTGGCCTCGATCCACTCCTTGTCCCCGGTCGCGGCGTAGGCATCAATCATCGCGTCGTACCCGTCCTCGTCGAATGAGACCGCGATGTCGTGAACGACCGACGGGTCCATCACGCTCACGTCGGCCCTAGCTGTCGCTGGTGCGGAGGCGTCCTCGGCTGCGGCTTCATCGACAGTGAAACCGCACGCCGAGACGACGAGACCGGCGCTGATGATCGTGGCGATCGCGACGACGAATCGTCGCACTTGGCTTGCTGGGGGACTGGAAACGGTGGGCACAGAGATCTCCTTTGGTACGTGCCATCAGTCAATCTCACACGGATGCGATTTCCCTTGGGACTCCCTGTGAATCCCCTGAGAACCCCTGAGGTTGGCGATCACAGGATGTCCGGAGGTGACTCCCAGCTTCTGCTCAGGATCCACCGCTACAACTGTGATCAGCACATCGAGCAACCCCGGAGTAACCCATGTCACAGTCCCTGCTTTTGGTCATCGACCTCGTCGCCATCCTCTTTTTGGTCTTCGGCCTGTATTTCCCGCGCCATCGAAGGAGAGCCATGGTCGTGGCCTACCTCGTGGCGAACGTCGGGGTGGTCGCGGTTGCCTACGCCCTCTCGTCTTCGGCGATCGCTGCCGGCCTCGGCCTCGGCCTGTTCGGCATCCTGTCGATCATCAGGCTCCGATCGGACACCCTCGACCAGCAGGAAGTGGCCTACTACTTCGCTGCACTTGCCCTTGGGCTGCTCGCCGGAATCGCGACGACGCCCGGCTGGACCATTCCCATTCTCATGGGTGCGATCGTCTTCGCCTTGTACATCGGCGATCATCCTCAGTTGTTCGCTCGTTACCGAACCGAGTCGATCCACGTTGACGCCCCGTATACGGACGAGGTAGCGCTCGTGGAGTACCTCGGCGGCTTGCTGAACGCCAAGATCCACGGGGTCAAGATCCGCAAGGTCGACCTTGTGAACGGCACGACCTCGGTTGAAGTGCGGTATGAATTGCCGGACCCCAACCGGACGTCGAGCGAGGTTCGTTCAATGGCCCACACGATCGGAGAGCGACGGTGAACGCGGTGGGGGCCGGATGCTCCGCCGGGAATCTCCGGCATCTCACATCTCACTCTCAGGAAACTCCCAGGAAGCGCAGGTAGCGTGAGCGATCATGAACGAACGAATCAGCCACGACGCCACGATCCTGGTGGTCGATGACGAGGAATCCTTGACCGAGTTGGTCTCCAGCGCTCTCCGGTTCGCCGGATACACGGTGGAGACCGAAAGCAACGGGTTTGATGCACTCCGCCGGGTCAAGTCCACCACACCCGACTTGATTGTTCTTGACGTGAACATGCCCGAGATGGACGGCTTCGAGGTGTGTCGGCGGATTCGACGCGACGGCGTGCTCGTCCCGGTCATCTTTCTCACCGCTCGAGACGACATCGACGATTTGCGAACCGGCTTTCGCCAGGGCGGGGACGACTACCTCACCAAACCGTTCAGCCTGGAGGAGTTGGGGCTGCGGATCGAGGCGCTGCTGCGCCGGTCCGGGGGCACCACCGAGTCGTCTCGCATGACCGTCGGCGACCTCGTCATCGATGAGGATGCCCACCAGGTGTGGCACGGGGCCGATGAGGTACAGCTGTCACCTACCGAATTCCGGCTGCTCCGGTTCCTGGCGTTGAATCGCGGCCGGGTCATGTCCAAGGGACAGATCGTCGAATACGTGTGGGAGTACGACTTCGACGGCAATTACGGCATCGTCGAGACGTACGTCTCGTATCTGCGCAAGAAGCTCGGAGACACCGACGGTTCGTTGATCCAGACCGTTCGCGGGATTGGCTACGTCATCCGGTCGCCTCAGGCATGAGCCTTCGCACGCGGTTGGTGATTTCGTTTACGGTCCTCCTTCTGGCGGCGATCGTCGCCGTCGGATTCGTGGCCTCTCGATCGACACAGAACATCCTGATCGGTCAGATCGATCGCACGCTGGCCGGGATCGCGGAACGTGGCCCGACCCCGGAACCGAGACCAGGCGAGCGTCCTCCTGGGGAAGAGCCAGCTCCCGAGGAGACGCAGGGCGACGGCGATCCGTTCCTCCGGCCCACGGCCGAGATCGTGGTGGCAGCCGACGGGACGGTACGGGTCGCGCGGCCATCGGGATTCGCCGACGATCCCGATCCACTGCCGGACATCCGGGAGCTCGATGGCGAGAGCGGCTTTGTCTATCTCGACAGCGTCGACGGAAGCCTGAGGTATCGGTCCCTCGTCCAGGAGCATCCCGATGGAATGCAGGTCGTGCTCGCCTGGCCGCTCAAGGAAGTCTCATCTGCAACCACATCATTGATTCAGGCGTTGCTCCTCGCAGGCGGAGGTGTCCTGATCCTTGGAGCGGTCGCCACGTGGTGGACGGTCCGCCAGAGTATGCGGCCGGTCGACGAGATGGTGGAAACGGCGGAGGCGATTGCGAGCGGAGACCTCAGTCGCCGGGTCCCGGAGCTCGACCCGGATACGGAGCTGGGCCGCCTCGGGTTGTCGCTCAACGAGATGCTTGCACATCTCGAGGAGGCCGTGGAGACCGAGCGCGAAGCGAAGGAGCGTCTCCGCCAGTTCGTCGCCGACGCCTCCCATGAGCTGCGGACACCGCTGGCCACGATCGCCGGCTACGCCGAGCTGCGGAGCAAGGGGGGACTTCCGACGGACGAGGATCAGGATAAGGCGTGGTCGCGGATCGAGAGCGAGAGTCGGCGGATGGGCCTGCTCATCGAGGACCTGTTGACCCTTGCGCGGTTGGGCCAGACCCAGCCCCTCCGGATCGGTCCGGTCGACCTTGCCCAGATTGTGCGCGACGCGGCGGCGGACCATGCCGCCATCGATCCGTTGCGTCCGGTCGACGTCGAGTTGCCCGGCGAGGTTGTCCTGCAGGCCGACGAGGAGCGTCTGACGCAGGTCATCACGAGCTTGTTGGCCAACGTCAGGGTTCACACACCGGAAGGGACGGAGACCTCTGTGGTGGTGCTTGCGGCTGCCGAGTCTGTTGCTATCGAAGTCACGGACGACGGTCCGGGGATACCCGAAGCCGCTCTCAGTCAGGTTTTCGGACGTTTCTACCGAGCAGACCCGTCGCGGTCGCGCATGTCGGGCGGCGCCGGCCTTGGCCTGTCGATCGTTCAGGCGATTGTCGGGGCGCATGGCGGCACCGTGGCGGCGACCCGGACCCCTGCAGGAGGCACCCGAATCACGATTGAGTTGCCCAAGACTGCTCCCTCCGAGTCACAGCCGATCTGAACCCGCGTCAAAGGTGGCTCACAGGCGCGGCGGCCATAGTGGAGGGAGCAACAAAGGAGAGACAAATGAGATGACACGGCCGGCCTTTCCAAGCCTTCTCGTTCCTCCAAAGGGGGACCCGATCCCGAGTCGGGTCCCCCTTTGGTTGGGTCGAACCGAATCGCGCCACTTGGTCGGCCGTCCACCCCCGTCTCCGGATTCCAGCGGTTGCACACTCACTCTGTTGTGTCGCAGGCCAAGGATCGTATCTCGAACACTCTCACACCTCGAAGTCGCACCATACGAATGGTGCCACCGGCTCAGGCAGATCCGGCGTCGATTTCGAGGACAACGGCAACTTCAGCCTGCAATCGGGCAAGTTCGCCGTAGGCGAAGTCCAGGTTCGGGACGCCCTGGTTCGCCGGCGGACACTCAAAGAGCGTGTCTTCCGCGATCCGAATCCAATCGGTGACAACGTCATCGATCGCCAGGTCGGGTGTGGGGAACAGTTCGCCGGATGTTGATCGCAGCTCACCGAGCGATTGGCTGCACACGTCACGGTCCGGCGGTTGACCGAGTTCCGTAGCGGAAGGGAACGCATCCACAACGCTGACCCACACCGGCTCCCATTCCGCTACCGACGGCCGGCTGTCATCGCTGCATGCGGCGAGCAGGGCCAGCATCAAGCCGGCAAGGGCGAGTGCACGAAGAATTGGGTGCTTGGTCACCAACGGAGGATACCGCTGGGGATCGCAACCATTGTGCGTGGCAACCCATGCAGCCCGGTTTCCGCTGGGCGACTGGTGTTGGCAAACGAGTCAGCCTTCCGCTGAGCGGCGCCGCTGATACCACAGCACGAGGGAAGACCCGATGAGGACTGCGCCGAGCGCAAACACACTCCAATCCGGACCTTCCTCGAGGCGACGGCCGCCCTCGATCACAACGAGATCAGCGGCATCGAGATAGGTCTCGCCTCCGCGCTCCGGATCGTGGTAGCGCCAGGTGCCGGCAAGTTGCACCAGTGGACCTTCGAGGCGGTAGCCGCCGACGGGATCGAGATCCTCGCCGAGGGACGATGGCATCCGGACTCCGATCCCGGTGTTTGCGCCGGTGCGGGGTCCCCCATTGACGAGTGCCTCCCTGGCATACGAATCGTCGTTGAGTTGCGTCCACATGAAGCCGTCGCGTCGGAAACCGTAGTCTCCGACCAGTTCTCCCTCGACCGTGATCGCGGTGTTGTTGTAGGCCTCACCATTCGCCAGAAGGTCCGACACGGAAACGATCGGGCCATCCGCTGCGGCAACAGCCTGTGAGAAGAGGAACAGGAAGGCGAGGAGCAACGCCGGAAGGCCAACGAGGCGCATGCAGCGGGGCGACGGCACTCTGCGAATCATCACTTCCCCCTCACCCAGGCGTACAAGAAGCCGAGGAGGGCGAAGACCGCGACGAACTCGAGACGGCCGGCCCACATCTGGAACATATAGGTGAGCTTGAGGAGCATGGGCATCGATGGCTCGGTGATTCCAACCGACAAACCGACGGACGCTCCCGCACTCACGGACTCGAAGAGTGCTTCCTGGAATCCATATCCGTAGCCCAAAGCCACGCCTGCACCGAGCAGGAAGAGCACCACGTAGAGGAGGGCCACGGACATTGCCGATTGGGCGAGCTCGGGTGTGAGACTCTTGCGTCCCGACTGAAAGTACTGCGTTCCGACCACGGCGCCCTCGGGAAGGAGCAGCTGTTTGGTCTGGTTGGCGACCGACTTGACGATCAGGCCGACGCGAAGGGACTTGATCCCGCCGGCGGTCGACGATGCCATGCCACCGAGCGCCATCGCGATTGTCATCCCGGCGAAGGCGAGCCCACCCCATGTCGCGAGCTCAACCGACGGGACGGTCGAAAACCCCGTGCCACTGTGCGCTGATACGACCTGGAAGAAGCCTTGTCTGGTGAGACCCTGGAACGAGGTGTAGATCCCGGCAACCGCGAGGCCGACCATGGTCAGGACCATTGTGACCGTGACGGTGGTCAAGATCGTGCGCGTTTCGAGGTTCTTGAATAGCGCCCGTCGCGGCCCCCGCCACAAGGCGTAGTGGAGACCGAATGACATCGCGCCCGCAACCATGAGGACAAGCGCGGCGAACTCGAAGATGGCCGAGTGGTAGTACCCAAGACTTGTCGACTGCGGGGCGAATCCTCCGGTGTCGAAGCCGGCAAAGAAGACCATCAATGAGTGGAAGAACGCCCGTTTCCACTCGAACCCAAGCACCTGGTGCGCGATGACGCCGAGGACCAAGACACCGGCGGCGAGGTGAACGAGGGCAACCGCCCAGATGAACCGGGCCGTTGATCGGACCGAGGGAAGGATCCGCTCGTCGCGCGCCTCGCCGTAGTACAGGGTGAGGCCGCCGCCGCCGGCGAAGAGCACCAGCGCGGCAATGATGATGCCCTGGCCGCCGAGGAAGTGCAGCAAGTGGCGCCAGAAATTGAGCGAGGGGGCCAAGTGGTCGAGGTCTTGGACGAGAGCAAGCCCGGTTGTTGAGAGGCCCGACATCGCATCGAACACCGCGTCAACCGGACTGCCGTAGTGGCCCGAAAAGATGAACGGGATCGAGCCGATTGCCGGCACCGCCAGCCACGTCAGGGCAACGACCACCATGCCGTGACTCCAGTCGAGGCGCTCATTCGCCGGCTGGTATCGCAGGCCGAGTTGCCCGAGGAAAGCGAAGATCCCGATCATCAAGAGGAACGATGCGAAGGGATGCCACTCGCGACCGAGTGCTGCCCACACCAGGGGAAGCAAGCTCGCGGCCGCGACAACCATGAAGATCCGGCCGAGTGCAAACGCAACGATGCGGAAGTCCTCGCGTTCGGGCCTGATCAGCATGTCAGATCGCAGCCGTGACGATCGCGGCAATCAGAACCGCGATGACGGCCAGACCCGCGACGATGACGATCTCGAACACAAAGGCCAACGCAGCGCCGCCGAGATCGTCGCTCCACCGCCAAATGCGACGTTTGTCTTTGTGTCTCACGGCTTCTTGCCATTGATCGCGAAGACCTTCTGCAGGTTCGACTCCTGGGCGACAGTGGTGACAGCCGTGATGCGGTCCCCAGGCAGCAGTCGCGTCGTCGCCTTGGGGACGGTGACTTGATCGTCGCGTTGGATTGCCACGATGAGCGAGCGCTGGGGGAGCTCCAGGTCCTGAATCCTCGTCGGAGTGAAGCTCTCTGGGATCTCGTATTCCGACAACGACAACTGGCCTCGCCCAATCACCGCAATACGTGCGAGCTGAGACACCGCGACCTCCTGTGAGATCACCTGCACCATGAGGTCTGTGATGCCGATGACCGGGATCTTGAGTGCTTCGAATGTCGCGCGGTTCAGGGGAGCGTTGAGTCGTGCGAGGACGCGTTTCGCGCCGAGCGTGAGGCCGAGTTGACAGGAGACGAGGTTGACCTCGTCGAGGCCGGTCACCGCGAGCAACCAGTCGGCGTTGTGCACGTCCGCTGCTTCGAGCACTCCGACATCCGTGCCGTCGCCGTGAATCACCACGGCATCAACGTCGTCTGCCACCGCCTGCGCCCGATCCTCGCTTTCCTCCACGAGTGCCACGAGGCGTCCCTGCGACACCAACTCCTGGGCCAGCCACGACCCAACCTTTCCGCCTCCGATGAGCAGGACTCTCATGACGGCTCTGCCTCCTGGAGATACTGATGAACAGCGTCGCGCACCCCGAGCCGTGCGGACGCAACCACGAGATCGCCCTTGCGGAGATTGAAGGATGCATCGGGGATGTGGGTGCGGTCACCCCGCCGAATGGCGGCAATGCGGAGCTGGTTCCGTATCTCGAGATCCGCAACGGTGATCCCGTCCGCATCTTCATTCAGCGTCATCTCGACGATCTCGACGTCACCCCCCGAGAACGTGACGTGATACTCGAACTCCTCTTCGACGATGCGTTCGTAGATCACGTTCGCGGTGAGCTGCGCCCCCGCCACGTAGGAGATGTCGAGCGCCCGGTAGGAATCAGCCCGACCCGGCTCATCGAGTCGCGCAAGCGTGCGGGGAACACCGAAGACCTGTTTGGCGAGTTGGACCGACATGACATTCGCATTGTCCGAATTCGTCACTGCGACAAACGCATCTGCGAATTCGATCCCCGCCTCTTTGAGTATGCGGATGTCTATCGGTCGCCCAAAGTGGGTGGTTCCGTTGAACGTCGATCCCAGGGCTTTGAACATCCCGGGCCGTTCATCGATGATCGACACATCGTGGCCCTCCTCGGCGAGGTGCAGCGCCAGGGCACTTCCGACACGCCCGCATCCGGCGACGACGATTCTCGTATTGGCCTCCAGGGATCTATCGGCGAATGTTAGGACAACGAACGATCCCGTCCGGCGTGCAAGGGCATCGATCGCGACTTCGAGCCGGAACCGGGCGCGATTCACGTGCAGTTGTGCGAACGCTTACCCCTAGGCTCGATTTTCTGAGGTCATGCCGACGTGCTGGTGCACAGGCCGGAACCGCAGTCCAACGAATCGGGGAGGGACGATGACGCTCTCAGTCGTCGCCGACAACATCTACAAGACGTACAAGAAATCCAACGTTCCCGCGCTCGACGGCGTATCGATGTCCATCGAGAACGGCAAGATCTACGGACTGCTCGGTCCGAACGGTGCTGGCAAGACGACGCTGATCCGCGTCCTCGCCACGCTCCTCAAGCCCGACTCGGGTACGGCAACTGTCGAGGGAATCGATGTGGTCGCCGACCCGATCGGGGTTCGGACCAGGATCGGCCTCGGTGGTCAGTACGCCGCCGTCGATGAGTTCCTCACCGGTCGGGAGAACGTCGTGATGGTCGGCCGGCTGTACAACATCCCGATGGAGGAAGCGCAGCTGCGTGCGGCCGAGGTCCTCGAGCGGATCAATCTCGTCGACGCCGCCGATCGTCCGGTCTCGACGTACTCCGGTGGCATGCGTCGGCGCCTCGACCTCGCCGCATCGCTGGTCGGCCGTCCGGACGTCCTGTTCCTGGATGAACCGACGACCGGCATCGATCCACGGTCTCGCGTCGATATCTGGGAGCTCATCCGGGAACTTGTCAGCGGCGGTACCACCCTGTTGCTCACGACCCAATACCTCGAGGAAGCGGACTTCCTCGCCGACACGATCGGGGTCATCGATCACGGTCGCCTCATCGCCGAGGGAACCTCCGACAGCCTCAAGGCGACGATCGGTGGTGTCGTGGTTCGCCTGGAGGTGGGTGACGCTCACTGCGCTGATGCGATCGCCGCGATCAACCGTCTCACCGGGGCGGACCCGCTCCATGATGAGCAGCGGGGACTCCTGGTCATTCCGGCCGAAGAGGGATCCCGTTCGCTCGTCGAAGTCGTCCGCGCGATGAATGATGCCTCGGTCCCAATCCTGGACATCGAACTCCACAAACCCACCCTCGACGACGTGTTCCTCTCTCTCACCGGACATGCAGCGGAGTTGGAACCGGCAACTGAGGAATCCGTGAGGAGCGAGGTGGTTGGATGACGACCACAGCCGT
>Ga0272442_10001037_pt1 | contig 43070 bp, 39 predicted proteins | sample SSMForm2O_FD_200262 | JGI IMG/M metagenome (GOLD analysis project Ga0272442, IMG submission 200262) | Marine sediment archaeal communities from Little Sippewissett salt marsh, Falmouth, MA, United States - SSM-Form-2O | ecosystem: Environmental > Aquatic > Marine > Wetlands > Sediment ...
CTACCAAAATGGGAAAATAGGAATAATTCTGACGAACATCTTCGCTAATCTTCAGACAACTTATTCCCTCTATATCTGCAAGTTCTCTACGATAATTATCTGTTATTGCTTTTCTTTTCTTGATATTCTCTTCCACGTAGTCAAGCTGCATTAATCCAAAGGCAGCCTGGAATTCATTCATTTTGGCATTGATCCCGATTGCTGAAACAGTAGTCTCATTTTCGAATCCAAAATTCTTGAGCAAATCGATCTTTTTCTTCATTTCTATGTTTTGGCAAATAATAGCTCCGCCTTCGAAAGTATTGAACACTTTGGTAGCATGAAAGCTTAGTACAGCCAGATCACCCCAATTCAGGATCGATTGCTCTTTCTTTTTTACGTTGAAAGCGTGCGCTGCATCGTATATGATCTTAAGATCATGTTTTCGTGCTATTCTCTGAATATTCTCATGATCACAGGGATTACCATAAACATGCACGGGCATTATTGCTGATGTTTTATCTGTAATCAGAGATTCTATTTTTTGCGGATCGATATTTAGAGTATTTGACTCAATATCACAGAAAACCGGACGGCAGTTCTGCCAGCAGATAGCATGGGTCGTAGCTACAAAACTGAAAGGAGTTGTTACTATCTCACCCTTAAGGTCAAGAGCTTTGATAGCTAACATTAAAGCCAAGGTACCATTGCCAGTTAGAGAAACATAAGGCACCTGTAGAAAGTCGGCTAATTTAAGCTCTAATTCCTGATGAAATTCACCGTTATTGGTAAGCCATTTGTTATTCCAGATCTTTTTCAGGTAATTTTCGAACTTCTTGAGGGGAACTAAAAAAGGATTGGTCACATATATGGGTTTTTCCATTAATATCTAACTTCCTCAGATATGGTCTGATTAATAACACTATCAGGTCCAAGATAGCGATCTCTCCTGGTTACCAGAACATGATACACCTGGGTTGACCAGATAAAGATAACCAGCAGGATCATTATAGTTTTCCAGACAACAATTTTTTTGCTCTTAAAAAAATCCTTAATCCTAAAATTAGTAAGATTATAAGCAAATAGTGGAATTAAAAAACAAACAAAGATCGGCATCCGGTAACGTTCTTGATAATGACCGTATAAGGATGTTGCTGCTACAAAATAAACAGCCATCAGGATCAGGAAAACTGTGAAAGGATTATGCATCAATTTATCCAGATCTGCCGGATTCAAGGTAAAGAAAATACCAAGAATAATCACCACAATTGGAAAGACAAGCATCCCGGCAATTGTCAGATTATGTCCTCCTGAAGTAGTACTCAGTAAAACTCTGTAACTGTTTGTTTCCGGTACGATCCCAAAAAGCCTAGATATTTTATAGAGCTGCAATTGAACCCATCTGAAAGGATGATCTTGCCTGAATTTCCTTACTTCCAGCATTTTGAACCGGTTATAATCTTTCATGGTGGGATCATCGATATTGTGCTCATTTAGATATTTCTTAAGATTTTCAATATACCTCTGCCGGTTCTCTTCATAAATAAAATCTCCTTCCCCACCGTCCCCGCCATAAAGAGTGTGTCCAAAGAAAACAAAATCCTTACCCCCTACCTTGGTCTGATGCGGAAGGACATGCATCTTTTTCAGAATATATCGAGAACCATATAGCAATAATGATAACACGAGCAAACGGGTAAATAACTTTCTGTTCTTAAGATTAAACAGGGAATAGATTAATATGATGATCCATAAATATTTAAAAGTACCCTTAAGGTAAAAAGAAAAATTTACCAGAACTAAAATAAGAAACAGAAATAGAAAAAAATAGCTCTTTTTAACCTTCAGGGATTTTGAGATGGACAGTAAGACAATACTCAGTATGAAAATTATAATAATCTCGGAATAAAAGATAGAACTGAAAACGATGAATTCAGTATAAATAATATGCAGAATAAATACTATCAAACCAGCTTTTCTATTGTTCGTAACATCTTTAACCAATAAATAAATGATCAATGAAGTAGCTGTTGCCAGGAGAGAATTAAAAATATAGAAATAACTTATATTCCCCAGTATATATTTAAAAAAATAACCAATGTAGGAGATCAAATAGAGAAAATTAACATCGACCAAAGGAATACTGCCATTCCTGGCAATTACCTCGATCCCGTTCAAATAAGCTTTAAAATCACTGAATAGAAATAATTTTACCTGACTGAAGATAAATAGACGATAAGCAAATATCAGGATAAGAAACAAGATTTCATACCCGGATCTTTTTATAAATTTATTGATCTTTACGGGTTTAATTAGCATGAAATAATTTCTTAAATCCTCACTTGGTTTAGTTTGTTATTCCCGATAGGATATTACCCGGATTACTTACCGAAATTTCGCTACCGGTTTTCCTGAGCCAGGCTAAGAATCCGCTGAAAGCGGTTATGATAATGAGAGGATCGATCGGTATCCGGTATCTGTTCCTGGTAAATACTATAAAAAGGATATGAATTAGAGTATGCAAAACCAGGATCGAGATAAAGAAAATCCCCAATTTTGGTTGAGTTTTAACCAGTTTTAACAATCCGAGAAAAAAGAACGGTAACAGCATACCGTAAGTCAATCCTACTCCGAGATTATGTTTTAAAGACCATTTACCATCAAACCTGTAACCCGTATGAAAGTAACTGTTTTTAAGGTCTATCGGCTGCCAGAGATTATTGAGGGCTGACCAGTATTTTTCCAATCTGCTCATAGGTTTGGGTATAATACCTGCCTGCATGGCAACTACCTGGTCATCAGAAATAGGTCTACCGCTTCTCATCCTCACATTTGTCCCCATGCTTACCACAGAATCGATCTGGGCGGGGTTGATATACCATCTATTGCCACCAAATTTTAATTCATGATAAGCGGGAAGCCTTTCATATCCCAGGAGTTTATCGGTGAAAACGGTTGTCCTGCTGGTAAGGATAACTATTCTGCCATAAGCCCGGTAATTTCGGATAAGCCACGGTATCATCAGGATGATCACTGCAAGAAAAAAAATCGCTGCTTTCTTCAAACCTATTTTCCAGTTAACATTATCTAACAAAATCATAAATAACAAAAATAACGGAAAATAAGCAAAATACCTTTCATCAAGATGGATCATCAAGGAAAAGATCAAACCTGAGACCAAAGAACCGGAAATCATATTCTGGTTTTTTCTCTGCTTTAAAAAGATATAAATATATAAAGTAAAAAAGAAGATCAGCCAGATATCCTTACCGGAGCTGGGAACGTATTTTATAAACAGGATATAAATAGCGCTCCACCAGGCAGCAAATAGTCCAACTTTTCTATTGAAAACTTCTTTACCCAGATAGTAGATCAAGATGCAGGTTATGGAACCAATTACTGCATTCAGAATATAAACATGAAGCCAACTCTTACCGAAAACAAGGATCATTACAGCTATTATCCAGGGCAGGACAGGCCCTACGATTTTAACTATATCGGGTTGGTTATCAAAGACAAATGGACCTTTTTCAAGCACCGATTCGGCATAAGTAAGATAATTCTTATCATCCGCGTATCTTTCTATTTGATTATCCTTATAAGCAAAAACAACAAATACAAATCGTATTACTATGGTAAAAATAAATATTAGTGCTAATATTTTTCTAGTTGAGAGCTTGGACATTTTTTTCACTAAATAAAAATCTCATTAATATACCGATGGAAAAAAGTAAGAATACATTCATTAGAGCAATTATATGAACAACAAATCCAGTTTGTATAGCTAATTGCTTATTTATCCCAACCAATACCAATCCTAAAGCCAAACTACCTTCTGTTGTGCCAAACCCGCCAATACTTTTAATTGGTAATATTAAAAAGGCAAGACCAATTGACGAAACAAAAATAATTTGATAAAAATTTAGATCTATACCTAAATTATGAAAAATTATGAAATAAAATAATATAATGCTCATGTTACTTAATAAAGCAAAAGAAATATTTTCAATTAAAAACTTAGGTTCTTTCAATTTAACTATCTCATCCCTAATTATTTTAGTAACATTAATAAATTTTGAAATTAAATTACGAAAGATTTTTACTTTTTTTAATTTATTAAAAATATGTTGTCTGAATATACTTATAAATAACACTATAATTATAATGATATATAAAAAGACGTTAGTTTTGCTTAAATTAATTTTCAAAATATCTCTGTACGAAAACAACACAATTAAGGAGAAAACAAATAAAAAAATCGTAATCATCGAAGTTAGAATTCTAAGCACAATCAAAACAGAGATACTTTTCGATATACTAATTCTTTTTTTTAATAATATGGGAAATGATAATTCACCTAAACTTGCTGGCACAACATGAGAATATAAATTATGTATAAAATGAACAGAAAGAAGATGTGCAAAATTTATCTTATACTTTTTTAGGTATAAATACAAAATTATACTTCTGAATATATATGCTGAAAGGTGAAATAAAAATCCTAACAAGAAAAATTTAAATTTCATTGTTTTAAAAGCTATAAGGATATCATTTGGATTAATATAATGAAATAAAATTAATAGAATTACAATTGTAAATATAGCTGATATAATTATTGATTTATTTTCTTTTTTCACGATACTTTATAACCTTTGCGGGTGAACCAGCCGAGATAGCATTTGGGGGAACATCATCGGTAACAACTGACCCTGCCCCAATAAAAGCATTCTTACCTATTGTAACATTTTTTAATACAATCGAATTGGTTGCTACAGCAGCATTCTCTTCGATTACTATTTTACCTGGAATTAAATCTGATTCTGTTATTGGCACATCATAATATTTTAAACAATGTTCCGATGTAAAAAGTTTCACTCCATTACCTATACCAACGCCATCTTTTAGTTCTATTCCACCAAATCCGGACAAAAATGAATATTCGTTTAATCTTACACCATTCCCAATTGAAATTCTATAAGGGTAATATAATGTAACTCCTTCAGCGATCCTGCATGATCCGATTTTTTTGATGAAAGGTTTTACTACAATGTACCTTAAAATGTTCCCGATTGGTGCAGGTATGTATTTTACAAATCCATACATTGTAAAAAAAATACCGTGGATTATATAGTCTTTTAATGAAGTACCTTTTCTCATATTAGTATTATCTCCATGTTAATTTTTTTATTTGTTTGTATTCAATATTACGAATTATTTAATAATCATGCTTTTTCTTATACTGCTTATTTGATCCGCAATCAACCCAAATAAAAATATTAAAATGCTGCTAATTATAAACAAAAAAGCAGCAGAAATTAATTTAACTCCAGGAATTAATATAATACCATAGACTATTTCATACAATAAACCTATTATAAACATATATAAGCTAATCGGTAAAAATATTTTTAAAGGGTTGAATGTGGTGATAAGTCTTAAAATTAATAAGATCGTTTCAGAACCATGTTTCATTTGTTTCACAGTACTTTTCCCAATTCTTTTATTTGTTTTAATTGGATAATATTCTACTTTATAACCCATATTGATCATTGATATTGTTGAAGTAGTGGAAAAAGAAAACGTGTCAGAAAGTAATGGAAACAATTTAACTATTATTTTTTTTCTGATTACTCTTAATCCTGAATTTAAATCCGGTATTTTCTCATCTGTAAGAATATTAGCAACAAATGTAAGCAACCATTTTCCAGGTTTTCTTATCCATTCTTTATGTGAATCCGCTCCCCTTTTACCAACTAACATATCTTTATCACCAAAATTCGATAAAAGCTTCTTTATATCCTCAGGATTATGTTGTCCATCTGCGTCATAAGTTACTATGATATCACTTTTTGAATTAATTATACCAGTCTTTAAAGCAGCACCGTAACCTTTATTCTTTTTATGGTTGATACAAACTATTTCATCAAATTTTCTTATTAATTCTAAGGTGTTATCTGTTGAACCATCATCTATAACAATAATCTGCCAATCATTTTTTCGGGCATACGGGATTAAGGTATTTAACGTATTTTCAATCGCTTTTTCCTCATTATAAGCAGGAATTACAATCGAAGCTTTCATAATACTATCTCCATGTTCCTTTAAAAATCCATTCGATTTAAAATATTTTTTAAGTTAAAATAAAATTTATTCTTTCCTCATATTTAACTTCTAGGGTAAAAATTCTGCTATCTGTCAATCAGTCAAACCTCCCCAAATTCATATGAGAAGAATTCGATTTCTTTTTTAAGAAGCGATCTTAATTTCCTATTGCTGAATCTACTGTAGTATTGAGCAAAATTCCTCTTTTCTTTTCTTAGTTTATTTTTCGTTAGAGGTAGTTTCTCAAAGGGAATACCCAGTTTGTTACAGACAGTTTTATAATCATCTTCCAGATTTTCAAATTTAAGATAAAAATCACAGATCGGATTTTCATTACTATCAAAATAATATCTCGTATTTTTCCATCTTTTTTCATAGAATAGTAAAAAAATCTCAAAGTCATCCAGAAAAAGCGAGAGTAATTTTCTCGATATTTTTTGCATCAAATTTTCTAGCAAGTAATAATAGGCTCGAGGATTGATGACATTGGAAATGATTGCATCATATGTTATCAGACCCTTAAGAGAAGCAGCCTTGTGTTTATTCCAGAAATATCTCGAAACAACTTGATCCCATGGATTTCTAATGATTGTGAACTTGAAATACTCCTTCCATATTTCAGGATCAATTCTTATTTTTATTTCCTCGGGCGTAATATGATTGTAAAACTCTTTTTCTTTGTAATTTCTAGTTGGTTGTTGATACTCTGACGAATCAGATACCGGATCATATTCTGTAATAGGGGTTATTATATCGTCTGTACCACAATGCTTTGCCAGGGCAATTTCAACACTCGTTCCTGCTACTTTATAAGGTTTGATAAAAATATATTTATACTTGTGCGATATGATCATTTTCTTTTACAATAAGTTTCCTAAAATCTACCCTGTTTTTTAGTTTTTCACTAAAGTCTAATAAATTAGAGTAAAAAACAGATTTATCAAATTTGTAAGGAAAATTTTATCCTATTCCTTGAATCAATAAATGAAATTCTTCTCAATTGCTTTAAAACTGGGATTATGGAGATCTTTTTCCGATATGATAGGGTTTTCAATCCCCCAATCTATAGCAAGTTCAGCATCATTATAAATTATACTTCTTTCATTTATTTTCGAATAAAATTCGGTACATTTATAGTTAACGATTGCATAATCGGAATGAACTGCGAAACCATGGGCAAAACCAACCGGTATCCACAATGCCTTGTGACTGTTTTCATCCAGGAATATACTGAAGTAAGAGCCAAAGTTTGGAGAACCGAACCTGATGTCAACTGCTACATCCAGGATCCTGCCTTTAACAACCCTGATCAACTTTCCCTGAGCAGAATCACCGATCTGATAATGTAAACCTCTTATCGTATTTTTTCTGGAATAGGAGTGATTATCCTGAACAAATTTCTCTGTTATTCCCAGTCTGGCAAACTCCCTCTGATTATAAGATTCAAAAAAGTAACCTCTATTATCCTTAAAAACATTAAAATCAATGATTAAGATATCCTTTATAGTCGCTTCAGTTGCTTGCAATCTTCTCTCCATCTTAAAATAGTTTTATTCTAGAAGTTAAAATATTAATGTAATACCAATGATCCATAGACCGAAAAATTTCTTTTTTAACGCTCCCCATAATTCTTGTCTATCCACTTCCTGTATTCACCTGATCTGATATTCTCGATCCAATCCTTATTAGATAAATACCATCTCACAGTTCTTATTAAGCCGTCTTTAAAAGTAACATACGTTTCCCAGTTCAGTTCTGTTTTGAGCTTTTCACAGTTGATCGCATATCTTCTGTCGTGTCCAGCCCTGTCTTTAACGAATTTTATCAATTTCAGGTAATCTTTTTTATCCTTTTTCTGTTCCTGAGCTACGATCTCACACAAAAGGTGCAGGAGCTCGATATTAGTCCATTCATTATCCCCACCTATATTGTAGGTCTCACCTCTTCTTCCGTTAGTAATGATCTTCCAGATCGCCTGGCAATGATCCTCAACATACAACCAGTCTCGAACGTTTTTTCCATCGCCATAGACCGGGAGAGGTTTTTCCTCTAACATGTTATTGATCATCAAGGGGATAAGTTTTTCCGGGAATTGATATGGTCCGTAATTGTTGGAACAATTGGATAAAGTCACCGGCAAATTATAGGTGTGATAATAAGCCTTCACCAGATGATCAGAGGAAGCCTTGGAGGCTGAATAGGGACTTCTGGGATCATAGGCGGTGTGTTCAAAAAAGTACCCGGAATCGCCCAGGCTACCATAAACTTCATCGGTTGAAATGTGATGAAACAGAACGTCGGATCTATTACCCCATTTTTGCCGAGCCAGTTCCAATAAGTTAAAAGAACCGATGATATTGGTATAAATAAATTCTTTGGGTCCGATTATGGAGCGATCTACATGGGATTCTGCTGCAAAATTCACAACACATTCGATATCATATTTCTCGAAGATCTGCTCTATATCAGCGAAATTGGCTATATCGGTCTGTTCGAAAAAGTATCTTGATTCGCCATAACTGGAATAGATCTCTTTTAAATTTTCCGGATTCCCGGCATAGGTAAGTTTATCGACATTGACGATCTTACCCTTGAAATCGGTTTTTTCAAATAAAAATCTGATAAAATTAGTTCCTATAAACCCACAACCACCTGTTACTAAGATAGTATTATATTTCACCTTGATATCCCTCGTATAATTTTTCATCTTTATAGATCTTCTTGAGATAATCTCGATAATTAGAATTTGGTGTCTGTTCGATCAGCTTCAATAGATCATCTCTGGTTATAAAATTTTTCATATAAGCTACTTCTTCGATACAGGCCACTTTTAAACCCTGTCTATCCTCTATAGCACCGATAAAGGAAGATGCATCCAGTAAAGCCCTGGGCGTTCCTGTATCCAACCAGGCTATACCCCTGCCAAAGAGTTTTACAGAAAGACTATTTCTTCTTAAATATTCCTTATTTACATCAGTTATTTCCAATTCTCCCCTGGCTGAAGGTTTTATATTCCGGGCTATTTCCACAACCTCATTGTTATATATATAAAGACCAACCACAGCATAGTTGGATTTTGGGTTTTGGGGTTTTTCTTCAATGGACAAAACTTTTCCTTTACTGTTGAATTCTACGACTCCAAACCTTTTTGGATTTTCCACATAATAACCAAAAACTGTTGCTCCAGTATTATTTTTCACTGCTTCCCGGATAAAATTTAGATTGCCGTAAAAGATATTATCACCCAGGATCATGGTTACATCATCCGAACCGATAAATTCTGCTCCCACGATAAAGGCATCAGCCAGCCCCCTGGGTTTATCCTGCACTGCATAATCCAGCTTTATACCTACCTGGGAACCATCTTTAAAAAGTTTTTTATACAAAGGTATTGTATGTTCATCTGAAATGATGAGAATTTCTTTTACCCCTGCTAGCATCAAAGTGGAGAGGGGATAGTAGATCATGGGTTTATCGTAGATCAAAATCAATTGTTTACTGTAACATAGCGAGGTTGGATACATGCGGGAACCGGCTCCACCTGCCAAAATTATACCTTTCATCTATTCTCCTTATATATATTTATGGTATTAAATCCGGATTACAATTCTTCCATTATGAAACAAAACATTATTAACTATCAAACATAATTGTATTTTTTAAGTTTTTCGATCTCAATTCCATAATCTGTGCTGAGTCTCTGGTTGTGTGGTTTAAACTCATTAAAGATCTTTTCTCTTTCTTCTTCACTTAACTTTGGAATTGAGACCTTCTTCCTTGGATAGAAAACCTTCTTCATGGTAATAGGAATATAATTCTTGATTCTTAATTCCACCAAATTTAAAGGTTTTCGTAAAAAGGGTGTATTCCGAATGTTATCGAACAATTTTCCAGCAACTGTCTTATTTATTATCTCTGTTTCATATCCTGAATCAGAATTCACTTTTTTCCTGTAATGCACTTTTTCAAACACTCGTTTCACCCTGTCTTTATCTATATCAAGTAAACTGGCAAGTTCATGAGAAAATATTTCTAAATCATTCTGCAAATCTTCAAACAATAGAATCCTTATTTTATCTTTCCCAAAGCATACAGCATATTTATCGAGTAATTCACAGAAATAACATGTTGATAGAATTGGTTTTTTTAATTTTTCTTTATCATCAAACAGGGATTTCTGCAAACTATCTTTTGTTGTATCATTGGCAAAAAATCTATAATGCTCTACATAAAATGAATATATTAAAGATGTTGGGTTACGCAGTGTTAATAATATTAAAATATCATCTATCTTATCCTCTAAAAAATCTCTTATTCTCTCAGGAAAAGTAAAGGGAGAGGTACATTCTTTCTTTAGAATGATCTCTCTATATTCTTTTGAATAGACCAGTGTTTCTTCCGATAACACATTCAATTTACCCGGTTTAAATATCAGTCCTGCTTTATTTAGATCTCTATTCAAATATAACGAATCACTCATAAGGGCAGTTCTAGATATACCTCCTTTTGAAAAACGCTCAGGTCTATTATACATTGCTCTGCCCAGATAATGGATCAGACCCTGGAAATGGAGATCAACAAATAATCCATCCTGAAGAGTTGTTGTCCCTGTTTTGGGGTATCCGATATGAAGGATAAGTCTAGTCATAAACGATATTATATACTCTGTTTTTAAATAAAAGACATGGAATTACATATCCCGATAGAATTGCCTAATGTTCTCGATTATGAAATCCAGCTGTTTTTCGGTTAGATCATAGAATAATGGCAGTCTGATCAGGGTATCACTGACTTCTTGGGTAACTTCAAGATTTAAGTCACTGTATTTCCCCTTCCAAAAAGGAGCCAGATGCAGTGGAACATAATGAAAAACTGCAGTAATTTGACGTTCTTTAAGATAATCCAGAAGTTTATTTCTCTGTTTTCTTTCGAACGTTAACATATAAAAGATATGACCATTTCCTTTACAATGTTCTGGGATAAAGGGAAGTCTCTCTTGGGGAATTATATCTGATAATTCTCGATTGTAAACTTCACAAAGCATTCTTCTTCGGTCGTTAATTCTTTTGAGGTCAATTAGTTGAGGTAAAAGAAAAGCGGCTTGTAATTCTGACATCAGGAAACTTGATCCCAATTCAACCCAGGTGTATTTATCCACAATTCCCTGGTCAAAGTGGATTCTGTTAGTCCCCTTATCTCTTATTATCTGAGCTTTTTCGACCATATCAGGATTATTGATCAGTAAAGCTCCTCCCTCCCCGCATTGAACATTCTTTGTTTCATGAAAACTTAGAGTTGCAAAATCACCAAAACTACCAAGAGGTTTGTTTTTATAATAGCTGTCGATTGCCTGGGCTGCGTCTTCAATCAGGATCAAATCATATTTTTGGCAGATCTGTTTGATATAATCCATTTCACAGGCTACTCCGGCATAATGCACAACTACTATTGCCTTTGTTTTTTCTGTGATCAGTGTTTCTATCTTCTTTTCATCAATATTCTTGGTATCATACCGGATATCACACCAGACAATTTTCGCTCCCCTGAGAACAAAGGCACTGGCAGTGGTAACATAGGTATAAGATGGCATGATTATTTCGTCACCAGCTTTTATATCACTCAATAAGGCACTCATTTCAAGTGCAGCTGTACAGGATGGAGTTAAAATAGCTTTAAGGCATCCTGTGATTTTCTCTAATTCTTCACCACAATATCGATTGTATTGCCCATCTCCCGAAAATTTATGGGATTGAAGCACTTTAGATATATGTTTGTTCTTTACTATTAAATTCAATGGAACATTAAAGGGTATTTTCATAATAATTACTTATTTACTTTATCTTTTTTGCCGGATTTCCAACTACGATCGAAAAGTCATCTACATTTCTTACAACAACAGACCCCATACCTACAATTGAGTATTTCCCAATTTTGATATCTTCTCTGATCGATGCATTGAGCCCAATATGAGCTCCCGTATTTATTCTAACCCGAGCTCCGATAACAGAATGCGCAGTTATGGTAGAATAATCTCCGATCCAGGTGTCATGACCGATAAAACCATTGGTATATATATGAATAAAATTACCAAGTTTGGGGCCAAATGAGGTTGCGGCCTGGGAACAGATCAAACATCCATAACCTATCTCTGTCGAATTATCCATACTTGCATTAGGATGTATTCCGGTGGCATTGGCTTCCAAAGGGATATTTAAACTTTCAAAAGTCTTTACTCTTTCTAGTTTGTGTTTTGCATTTAAATGATAGGTATAATGAATGAAATAACCTTTATTAACATAATCGACTATTTCCTCACTGCTACCAATTACTTTATATCTGCCCAGGTATTTCCCCGGTTGGATAATGTCATTTAAAAAACCTTCTATTTCCCATTCATTGGTGACTTCATTCATGGCCTGAAACACAGACATAGCAATTTCTCCGCTGCCATGTCCTCCTATAACTAACAGTCTTTTTTTCATTTTATCACTCTTTTTATCTTATACGCCTTGTGTTTTGATACTTCTTTTAATATCCTGGAAATATATTCCCCCAGAATAAAAAAAATGAGAAGAATTATAGTATTGTAAAAAGAAATTAAGACAACAAGGCTTGTCCAACCCGTCGGTGGTTGCCCTCCTAAGATTTTTTTTATTATGAAAAATATTCCAATACAGAAAGATATCAGTGAAATAAGAAGCCCTATGTAGCTGAAAAATCTCAGGGGTATTGATGAGTAGTTGATCAGAAGATTAAATGATAGATTAACTAATTTTGCCAGGTTGTAGCCAGATCTACCGAGCTTTCTGGGAACATGATCTACATAGGTGTTAATCACATTGTCGGTTACTTCCAAAATCATCCCCGAAATATAGGGAAAAGGTGTCTGTGATTCTTTTATCTGATCTATTATATCTCTTTTTATCAACCTGAAACTTGAGAATTTCAGATCCCGATCCAATTTAAATATTTTATGATTGAATGACCTGAAGAATTTACTACCGATATTTTTATACAGCTTATCTTCTTTCTTATGGTATTCTCCAAAAACGGCATCATAACCCTCCTGGATTTTAGAATACAACTTTGGGATCTCTTCCGGAGGATTCTGGAGATCGTCATCAATCGTTACAATAAAATCACCTGAACAATATTGGAAACCACTGATTAAGGCATTTTGCTGTCCAGCATTCCGGGATAGTTCAATTATGGTAATATTATCATAAATTTCCTTTAACTTATTTAGTTCGTCAAGACTATGATCTTTACTACAATCATTTACAAATATCATTTCAAAACTTTTGTTCATTTTTACAAATGTCTCATTGACTCGATTGTATAATTCCCTTAACGTCTTTTCTGCATTATAAACCGGAACAACTATTGAAAATACGGGTTTTTCTTTCAAAATCCTAATTCCTCATTTACTAATACCAAATGCGTCCTGTTCTTGAAACCTTCCATTTCTCCATCGATAATAACTGTTTTTAGGCAACCCCTTCGAGGTGAATTACAGTCTGTGCAATACCCCAATTTCATACAAGGGTTATCGAATCTATTGTGATGTTTAAGATTATGTCTGAAATAGTTCAGGGGAGCAGCTACATTCCTATTTCTTTTGATAGCTTCTTCCAGATCCCGGCAGATCTTATTCTTACCCACAACTATGATAACTTTCTCAGGTCCAAATATCATACCGCTTACTCGATTACCCGTTCCATCTGTTGATACTATCTGACCGTTCAATGTAATGGCATTTGCTCCTGTTATGAATATATCCGTATTTAAGGATTCCCTCATCTTATCCCAAAGTTTACTCATCAACTTAAAATATTGATCCCTGGGAAGATCAAGTTTACCAGCAGGAAGCTCACCAAAAACTTTATATTTACCGTCGTCAAATCTTTCCATAGGATTAATGAGCTCGCAATTTTCCAATTCCCCGATAATCCGGAAGATATCAAGTTGATGTAAGGTAACACTATCAGCAAAACCGATCTTAGTTTTGCCTTCCTGCTTTTTAAATCCATTTACCAAATCCATAATAGTGTTTTGTGCTATTTCTATGTCCGAACAAGGATAAAAATTTATTCTTCTGGAATTGAACTTTTGTTTAAGAACACCGCTATGTATTTCGAATAATTTTGTAAATTCATTATCTACAATTTTCTCTATTCCCATTTTATTGCCTTAATTTTCATTTAGATCTAAAACAAAATATATTAAATTTATACTAATCATTTTCATTTAAATAAGTTATACTACTCTTATCTAGTTTATGAAAGTAGGGATATAATCTTATCTTTATATCCTGCATTTTAATCCTAGTACAAGTCTTTAAAAAATTTATCAATCCTTCATTTTTCAATAATTTTCTCATAATTTTTGTAGTCTGTTTAATAATTTCATTAGAATCTCTATAAAAAAGTTTTTTATAAAGTCTTTCATCTTTAAGTGGTTTCGATATTTTTTCAAGCAAGGACAGTGTTTTTTCCAATTTGTTTCCACTCAATACAGATATGTGATCATCAAATGTTGATATTGGTATAGTCTTGAAATTGTAATTATAATCCTGATCTATACTCAATTGTAAAATGAATGATATATTCAATCTCTTATCGTTTTTAATCATAGAAATCGGTTTGAAAACATCAGAATGAAAAATAAAATTACCAAGACTGTGAAAAACCATTTTACCCTTGTATTCTTCGTAACCTTGAATAATGTGGGGATGTGAACCTACTATTATGTCAGCACCTGCATTGATCAATTTTCGACTTCTTTTCCTGTTAACCGGTGCTGGAAAATAGACATATTCATAATTCCAATGGGGCATAATTATGGTGAAATAACCATCTTCTTTAAGCTTTTTTATAATTTTTGATAACTTAGAAATATTTACAGGTGTTGTACCTGCTTTCTTTTTCCTTGCATTAACCCATTTCGTAAAACCTAAAAAGGCAAGCTTTTTATCATTGAGTGATATTTTTAAAGGTGAAAACGCTGATTCAATATTATCACCTGCTCCAAAATAACTTTTATTATTATTCTCAAGAAAATCAATTGTGTCTTTAAATCCTTTTTCCCTATAATCCATTATATGATTATTAGCTAACGAAAATATTTGAAATAAATCAAAAATTTCGTTATTTTGAGGAATACCTTTTAAAGCAATTGGAATATTATCTTTTCTTTTTTTTCTATAGGTTAGAGGAGATTCCAAATTTGCAATATTCAAATCACTGTTCTGAAATATATTTTTTATTCTTTCATCAAGAGAGTATTTAAGAGTATCAATTTTATGTAAACACAAATCTCCAACTATGTTAATTTTCATATCTTTTATTTTTCAAATGTGAAATTATAAAAGGTATTTTACCTTCTTTTTTTATTTCCAATTTATCTACAAATTCAAACTCATATCTCATTTCTCTACTAATTAATTTTTCCATCTCTTCTCTAATTTTAGTAATATTATCTTCATTAAAATTCGGTCCTTTAATAATTCTAAGTTTAACTTTATTGATTCTTTCTTGGACAATTTGTGATGCAATAATTCCATCAAGTTTTAAATGTAAAATATCTTCTAAAATACTTATTTTCTTACCATCTGGTGTGTATATTACATCATTTTTTCGACCTAATAATCTCTTATAATTTGTAAAATTTAGTTTTCCTTTTCTATCTTCAAGATCAGATTTAATCTCGATCCTATCACCTACTAAGTATCTAATCAATGGCATGGAATAGTTATTTATCCCAGTTCCTATTAAAAGACCAACTTCACCGCTTTTTACAGGTTTTTGGGTTTTCTCATTTACGATCTCACTAATTCCGAAATCATCTAATAAATATCTAATGCCATCTTTATCTTCCATTCCCATAATTACAGATTCTTCATGACTATAAAAATCAAATACCTTGCAGTTCAAATTGGTTTCTATATAATTTCTTATATGATTATCCAAATTTTCCCCTGAAGAAATAACTACTTTAGGTTTATGAATGTTATCAAATTCTTCCAAACCATATTTGATAAAATTCACTAGAGAATATGGATAAGAAATAAAATATTTAGGTTTATAATCTAAAAGGATTTTATGTGTTTTAATAGCGTTTTTTTTATTTAAAGATGTAGCACTTAATTTAATTGTTTTTTGTTTTTTTAATTTCTTAACACCTTCGAATCCTAAAGATGCCCCTTGTTGAAGTGAGAATACTTTTTTCCCTGGATAGTAACCTGTCCAGTTCCAACATCTTAAAAGTGAGGCTAGTCTTCTTAATTCTGCATTTTTATCTAACAAAAATGAAAAAGGTGTACCAGTAGTACCACTAGTATAATGCCAAGCTGAATTGAATTCTTTTGAGTTGCTTGCAATGAATTTTTCAGGATCTTTAATTATATCTTCCTTTTTAAGAATCGGGATCCTATTAATATCTTTAATATCATTTATTCTATTAATATCAAAATTCATTTTTCTAAATAGCTGAGAATAGTATGGAACTTTTTTTTGGGCATGATATAATATCTTTTTTAGTTTTCTAATTTGTCTATTTTTTAAATTCGATCTACTTAACCTTTGCGAATTTTTATATTGATAATAATAATAAAGGATTTTTAATGATTCTTTATAGAGAGCATTAGGTAATGGCATTATTCTTTTTATTAAAACTCCAATAATCTGGTTCTCGTAATTTTATGATCGGTTTAATATCGGTATGATCCAAAATTTTGCCATTTAAAACGATTTCAAATAAATCATCTTGGTAAAGCCATCTTTTTCCCCCAGAAAATACTTCTCTGTATAGAGGTATTTTATTAAAATCAATCCCAGCTAATTCTAGAATTGCTCTATCAACCATTGCAGCATTATATCCAACAAATACAATACTGGCCTTATATATCTCGGGATTAAGTGGAGCATTATGTACACCAGATATAAAACCATCAACTATATAAAAAACTCTTCTTTGGATTTTATCATGTAATTTTCCAATACTATCCGAATATAAAAATATCCTATTTAAATCCAGTATCATCCGCCAAATTGTTTCATTTCCTTGCCATGCCCCGGCATAATCAGTTCCGGTAATTATTTTATATATTTTTTTTGCAGGTTCTTCTTTACCTGTAGGACTTTCATCATCAATTTTGAAGTGGATTTTGTTAAAAATTCCAACAATTTTAGCGATAGGTTTTGAAAAAACAAATCCTAGTTTTCCTAAAAACAAATATCTGGCAGATTTAAATAGCTTCAATAAAAAAAATCTACAGAAGGAAACGGGTGGAAATTCATCCCCACCATAATTTGAAGGACCGTATGTAAAATGAGGTAAATAATTTTTGTCGACATTTATCCCAACAAGATTTTTTAAACATAGCGTTAAACCAGCTTTCTTATGTGTTTTTAATTTGGGAACGGATATTACAACATCTGCTTCTAAAATCCTTTTTGATATTCTATATTTATGAGAGTAACTTGTATGATTTTTCTTAATTTGTACTCGATTATAAGAACCTTCACCGAGTTTATTAATACAAATATTCTTATCACTAAAAAAACTTAGATCTTTAAGATCAACCTCAATCGATTGTTTTCTTTTTTCAGAATTTAATTTTTCACCAATCCAAATATTATTATTAACAATGACTTTTCTTGCCCTGAGATCTTCAATAAAAACATTCACTCCTCGTTCTTTTAAAATGTTAATTAGTTCATTTAAGCCTGTTTGATCGATTATTTTCTGAAAATCTGCACCAACAAGAGGTGCATCACATATACATATTTCCCCTTTCTTTTTGAGGGCAAGCCAGGCATAATCTATTATCGGTCTTAAAACACTGCTGTGTGTTGTAACAGCCTTTTGATGAATAGCATCCAACACTAAGTTAGGTTTAATTACAACTTTGTCTCCGGGTTTAATAAACTTTTTAAAAGGGGACCAACTTGATTTATTGATGTTTTCTCCATCGAGTTCAAGATTTATCAAAGCATCTCTAACGGCTTTATAAACGGGATTATGTTTTGAAATATATTCTTCATCCTCGTACTCAGGATATTTTTTTTCAGGATCAAAAGGTGGATTTTGAGGATATTCTGTGAATTTTATATGCTGCACAGACACTTTATTTATAGAATCAGTCATTATGATTTATTTACTCATTTTTGAGATTACCATTCTAAGTTTACCGCTTTCATCTGGGGGTATCTTGTCACGGAATATTATTTCATAATCCATTTTCTGAGAAATCTCTTCTTTAAGCTCTTTAATTATGTTTGCTCTAAATCCTGACTTTTTGCATCCCTTATCCAACACAATTAGAACCTTTAACAGATCACCAGTTTCCTGTATAAATCTAAACTGTCTTACTTCTGCTCTTTTTTCCATTATTTCGTAAAAATGATGAAAGGGTAATCGAGAACCATCTTTCAAAACCACCCAATCATCGAGTCTTCCCTGGATCTTCTTAATTATTTGTAATCCTTCTTTTTCCTCAGTTTCAATTAAATCACCCAACCTGTAGCGTATAAGGGGAAATGAATATATATGCAGGTCAGTAATTATACAATTGCCTCGCTTTGTATTGGTAGAATCATTCTCTTCTAATTCTAGTATATCTGTATCATGACAAAAATGAAAATAATCTTTACCTATAATCTGAAAGGCAAGGTTGTTAAATTCTACACCACCATATACTTCAAACATATTGCCATGACCAAAAACCGATTCTATCAATTTCTTTGAATTAATATCAAGAACTTCACCTGCACATAGATAAAATCTGGGCTGCTTTATCTCAATCTTGTTTTCCAAGATAAAAGAAGCCATCTGAACTAACTGTGATTTATTACCATAAAGAAAATCTGCTTTGCTGGCTATATATCCATCTACCATTTCTTCAATCTCCGCTGTGTAAGAAACACTGAATCTTTTCATTATTCCAAATTTCTGCAGAATCGAATCTTTATCAGCCAGTCTATGCGGTGATGGTAAACAGAATGTCCTATCAGTAATTTTATAACCATTCAGGAACAAGGTACGCAAATACTTTGCCAGCATATACGCCCTTTCATCCCAAGTACGATATATCTTTAGCGGTTTTCCAGTACTCCCGCTAGTTCCGTCTTTATAATATTTCTCATAAACACCCGGATTTTTAGCGACAATAGAGTAGCAAAAATCCCGGTATTTTTCTTTATCTATTATCGGAAGCTTCTTTAAATCGTTAATATGCTTAATCTGATAAGGATCTAATTTTACCTTATCAAAAATATCCTTGTAAAAAGGAAAATTTCTATAAGAATATATAAGTAATTTTTTCAGTTTTTTTAATTGTAATTCTTCTATCTCTTGTTTTTGAAATGGAAAATTTCTTAACAGGTTTCTCAATTTGAAATAAGTATTTACGTTCAAAAACTTTCTAGGCAAATTTATTTTTCCTTATCAATAAAATAATTACAGAATTACAATAGAGTGAATGTTGTTACAATAACCGAATAATCCATATTTTTAGGTATGATAAGATCACTCCCATAACTTAATAGCTTTTATCCAAGGGAGTTTGAATAATTTATTAGCTTTTATGAAGAAGATCAAAAATCTTATAATATGAGTTATTAAAAATGCATAAGCTACCCCTATATATCCAAACAAACGAATAAAACAAATACTTAATAATATAATCAATAATATGCTAAATAAAGAAATCATACTTACAAATGCTTGTTTGCTATTATTTATAAAAATCGGAAATAGAAAAATGTTCATTCCCTCAAATAAAAAGCCCAATGTAATCCATTTAATGAATTCTCTGGATTTATAAAACTCCGGTGTTGTCATAACTTTGAGTATATACTCTGACATTATGTTTATGAATATTACTCCAATAATCAAAATTAATGTTAATGTTAAGAACATTCTCGTAAGATAAACTTTGTTAAGTTGATTGATTTTTGAAAATTGTTCATAAAAATGTGGTGTCCATGACATGTTAATTGTTACTACGAGTAGTCTTATAGCCATACAGATCTGAAAAGCTATTGAATATAAACCGAGTAATTCTTTGGAAAAATAAAACTGAATAAAAAAGAATCCTACCTGTGAAACAATAACAGCTTGCATTGAATTGGGAATAAGGGGAATTATTATACTTAATATATAGTTTTTTATCTTCCTTGATATTTTAAAACAAACATAACCATTTCGTTTAAGATAACTAAAAGATATAACAGATGATATAAAAAAAGCTAAAATTATCCCCAGGATTCTACCCTGCCAACCCCATAAAAGAAATATTATCAATACAAGAGAAATGCTTATATTTATCAGAGTATTACCCACTTGAAACTTCGTGAATGTAACTATTTCACGTTTGTTACGCATTATAAGCAATGAAATATTGAATATAATAAAACAAAATGAAGTTACTGGAATTAATATTAACCATTTAAGAGGTAGATTAAATATTAAATTAAAAAAAGGATAAGCAAGTAATACAACAACAACTAAAATAAGTGATAATATACCAACTAGAAATATGGAATTACCTATAATTTTGGCAGTATATTCTTTTGGTCTTTCAAAAAAATGCTTTGAGATTACAGCATGTACCGAAACACCCACTATAGCATTAGAAAGTAAGAAATAAAAATTGAACAATGCAATATTTCCATATTCCTCCGGATTTAGATATCTTGTAAGAATAGGCAGAATTAAAAAAGGAAGTGCCTGGTTGATTATAGTGGTAATAAAGTAGCCACCAGACATTTTTCCCAGATGGATCAATCCCCGCGGATCAACATTTAGTTTTAGCATATTTATCTATTGTTTATTTTCTAACTTTATTTTAATTAGTCTGCAGACCTCGGAATATTCTCTCAAATTCTGTTAGTATTATTTCTTTGTTGGTGATATTCTCAGTTTCTTTGGTAGTAAGCTGACTGTAGATATATTTTTCTCTTATTTTTTTCTCTACTTTAGTGAATTCTATTTTATCATAATTTGTTTTATCTATATTATACGCTTTCTTACCTAATACCGCAGCAAGATTTCTTATTTTATAGTCAGCAAACATTTCTTCATAGTATCTCATTTGATTAGTAATAATAAAAACTAATGGTTTATCAAATAATAAAGCAAAAATGTGGCTTAAAGTACCATGCTGTAAAATTATATCTGCATCTTTAACTAAACTGAGTGTCTTGTTTTTGATTATCTGTCTATCCCCAAATTCTCCTCTTGTATAGGAAGAAGAAGGATGTGCAGCTATTATAACTGGTTTTTCAAATCTATTTTCAAGGTAATCAAAGAAATCTCTCATTCTTTTATAATAATTAATAGCATGTATATTGCTTTTTTTTGTTTGATTAAAACACTCAGGATGCAGCGGAAAATAACTATCTAAGAAAAGTAAATATCCCCTATTAATAATTTTGTCTTTTTCATTTTTTATCTTAATAAATTTCTCAAAATCTGGATTATTGATAAAATTCGTACAAGGTAACGAACAGGAAAAATAATTATCAAATATTTCAGTTCTATTTGATCTATCAAACAATTGTAACACTAACTTAAAGAAATTTTTAAAAATCATATTAAGAAAAGAATAAGAAAACAATAACCAACTCAAGTTCTTTATAATGTTAACATTCCATACACCCATTGGATATATGTTTATTCTAACCAAATAATAATCATTACTTTTAAGAAAAACAAAAATCTTTGAATATTTTTTTGATTTATCGAAGGGTAAAATGAAAACTGTATTAGATTTATTACATTTTTTTATACTATCAGTGAACTTATCATAACTGTTGAACTTTCTAACATAGGTTTCATTTAATTCATCATCAAATGATTTATTCGATGTAAAAATCTTACTGATATCAAAATAAAGTATTTTATAACCTGCTGCAATAAAATCATTAATTAAATAAGCATCTCTTAGTCTTGGTATTAATGGAATAACATGTATTAATATTATCTTTTTCATACATAACTAATAAAATCGTTTTATGACTTATCTAATTATTCTGCCTGTACCATTATTATTCATTGTTCTAAATACTTCCTCTTCAGAAAAATAACTTGCATCTCCCCTTGTGGTATGGTTCAAGGCAGCAAGAGTCGCTGCAAAATCAACAGTCTTCTGATACTGCGCCCTGTCAAAGTTAATCAAACCATGAATAATGCCTGCCAGGAAGCAATCACCCGTTCCCACTCTGTCGACTATGTTATCGATATTGTAATTCATACTTTTATAACAGACTGTTTCCTGGTCTTCTATTACAAAGAGATAACCATTCCAGTCATTTCTGGAGGCAGAATATGATCTTCTGTTACTCAGGGAGATATATTTAGTATTGGGAAATTTCCTGAATGCTGATTCAGCAATTTGCAGATAATTATCATCATCTTGATTATTACTGTTTTGAATTCCAAAAATATCACTGAAATCAGTTTCATTTCCTGAGATCAAAGTAGCATTTTTACACAGATTCGTCATGATGAGTTCTATTTTATCAGGATCTTTTTCAACCCAGTTCCATAATTTCTTCCGGTAGTTCAGATCAACGGAATATGAGCATTTTAAATTTTGCACCAGTCTTTCCAGTAAAGAACAAACAGATTCACTTAGAGCTGGTGAAATCCCAGAGAAATGAAACCAGTTCGTATTTCTTAGTATCCTTTGCCAGTCGATATCATCATATTGAAATTCACTAAAAGCAGAATTCTCTCGATCATAAATAACGAATGAATTCCTTGGTCCAATGCCTGTTTCTGTCCAATAAACTCCAACTCTGGATCCTTTTTTTACCAGATATGAATCAACACCATGCATACGAAGATATTGCTCTATCTTATCTGATAATTCATTAGTAGGTAAAGACGAGATAAACTTCGTTTGATTGCCTAATTGTGAGAGAGCAATAGCAACATTAGATGCGCTACCTCCGGGTTCGATTATAAATGTATCGGCATTAACGATTCTATTACCTGAAGATTCAGGATATATCCTCAGCATGATCTCACCAAAAGTTGTAATCATAAATTATAAATTTCCTTTAATCTTTTTTCTACCTTAGGCACATCTTCTGGAATATCAACAGCATAACTGTTTGCCTTAACCTCGATCATCTTAACAGGAATGTTTAAATCCAAGAATCTTAAGATCTCGATATCTTCAAATCCTTCTAATCTACCTTTACCCTCCATACTTCCAAAAGCTATAAGTTCTTTTTTATTGAAAGCATAAATACAAACCTGTTTAAAATATTGTGCTGGTTTCTTGCTAAAGTCTTTAAAACCGGGTATTGGCAGACGAGACATATATATCATCTTTTTGTCTTGATTGAATACAACTTTGGGAAGGTTTATATTTTCGGGATCCTCATCTGCGGTTAGTTTAGTCATTGCATTTATAACAAAATCTCGATGTTTGATTTTTTCTTCAATTACTCTCCGCACTGAAATAGGATCCAGAGTAGGTTCATCTCCTTGAATATTAATATAGATATCAGCTTGGATTTTTCCCGCTGCTTCAGCTAGTCTATCGGTACCTGTAAGGTTACTACTTGATGTTAACAAGCAATTATAGCCATGTTTTTTTACAGTATCGGCAATTCTTAAATCATCTGTAGCAATATAAGTATTATCCCGCCCGATTACCCGAGCTGATATTTCCGCCACCCAGATTATCATCGGTTTATTAAGTAACAGAACTAAGGGTTTCCCGGGAAATCTAGAAGATTGATAACGTGCAGGAATAACAGATACTATTTTTTTCATTTTCCGAGTAGATTTTTCTTATCTCTTTAAATTTTTAAACCCTAATAATTAAAAAGAATGATTTAAAATATTGATCAATTTTTCCGCCCAATAAAAATCAGATTCCCAGTCAATATCAAATGATTTAATTTCATTCATTTCATGTAAAAAAGGTTTTTCGCCTATTCTATCATGTTTGTAAAAATAGATCTTTTTACTTGTTATAAATATTCCATTATTAATTTCATATAAAGTTTCTAAATCCTGAGTCCTAGGCCATTTTTCATTTGTCTTGCGATTAATGATATCATTTCTTTTTCTATTCCAAACATAATTCGTTATTTTCTTCACACTCATTAACGAATCATATCCATCTTTTCTATTTATAAAATATAGTTCTATCGCTTTTCTATAATCGGAATCAGTTATAAATGGTGAAGTCACATGAGTCCAAAGTATATGATCTGAACTGGATACGTCAGAAGCATGATTTATTAAATCAACCAAATCCGTATCGGATTGTGCTAATATATCAGGCCTTTTGATAATTCTGAGTTTGTTATTACTTTTTTTAAAATTTTCTCCTATCCGCAAACAAACCGGGTCATCAGATGAAAGGATTATCTCATTACAGTTTTCAATATTTAATAACTGCTTTAATTTTAATTCCAGCAAACCACCTTTTTTATAATGCGAAAATGGCCTGGTGTTTTTATTTTTTACTCTCTCACTGCCTTTTCTTGTTGGTAAGAATATCGTTATACTACTTATAATGGGCTCATTCATATAGTTGTATAAACCGATTCAACATCCAGAGAATAATTAGTAGATAAAATACTTACAAGTTTGAGATTTAATCTCTTGATCAGATCAAATAAATACTCGTTCTCGATGATCAAGGCCTGTTCTTTATTAGTTATCATATCGTTACTATATCCATCATATCCAGCTAAATAGACAAATTCTGACTTTAAATTTAGTGCTACCTGAAACGCTAAAGCAGTATGTGCATCTTTATATTTTTCGGTAAATTCAACCTTTTCTAATTCATAAGAATTCTCTTTCACTTTAGCTGGTATATATGTACCCATTTCTCTTGGATATGGAGGTAATATACACTTACCTCTAAAATAACTCAAATTATTGAATACTTGCTCTAGTCGATGTCCTTCATTTCCCACAAGGCAATAATATTGTTTGCAGTCAACATCTTCATAGCTTTTAGCATTTTTTGAACTTGCATGAACTATACATACATTTTCAAGTGTCTTTATGAATTTCTTAACTGCCTCAGCGTGCTCTACAGCACTAGGCCCACCTCCTATTATTATTACATTATCGAAGTTCTTTTCTGGTTCAAATACAGGAAGTTTTATATTATCTGATTCACCTAATTTTTTGTTATGTAAAGCCCTAATAATACTATTGTAAGAATAGAAACGCTGTGTTACCCACTCCATAACATCTTTTTGAGGTAGTGAATTAGCACCGGAAACCATATAAGGCAAATTTGTACCCCACTCATATTCTTTCTGCATTTTCCCCCATTCCTCAACCAATGCAGAAAGGGCATTGAAATCAAAATCAATCAATCCTGCTGAAGCTAAATGGGTCAATAAAAGCTCGATTTTCATGTTTCCAGCTCCTCTTCCCGTACCTGTAATTGTCCCATCAACCACTTTACAACCCATATCAATAGCCAACAGTGTATTAGCAAAAGCGAGTTCAAGATTGTTATGGGCATGAAAACCGAGATTAGCATTTGTTATATTTTTTACAGTTTCAATCAGCTTTTTCAATTGCTTTGGTAATAATCCGCCATAGGAATCCACAATATATAAATATCTTACAATTCTATTGGCTTTTGGCAATTTTGCCAGGAAATTAAAATCATCATGATATTTTGACATATACATCAGATTTAAAGTAACATCAAAACCACGTTTTTTAATCTCTTCGGCTAGCAAAACTGCTCTGTCAAACATTTCAGGATTTACAGCAAGTCTAATCAAAGAAACTACAGGTTTTAAACCATCAAGTAGCTTATCTAAATGTACAGGTCTAGTATTTTTTTCATTGAACATAATGCCTATTTCTTTAGATGTATTGAGTTTTTTAATCATACTTAACACAAATTCAGGCAGATAGAAGTATTTTCCCATGTATGTATCTTGTGGAATACTCCTGTAACCTATTTCAACTATATCCACTGGTAATTTTTCCATGTAACGAAAATACCTTTCAATAATATCGTCATTAAAATCCCATTTAGTATAATACCCACCATCACGTAATGTACAATCAACTATTTTAAAGTTTGTATTTTTCATGATTATTCCAATCCTTGAAAATTATTCTTTCCCAGACATATACCTATTTCTATTTACTTATCATTTTGTAATAGTAAATGATAAACTAATCAGTTTATAGAATAAGAGTCACGATCTTGCATATTTTTCGAAGTTCTTAATTGCTTCATACCTTTTAATGATATTCCTGGCACGTTTAAGGGTTGGTGGGGAAATAAATAATTTTTTCTGAACAGAGACCCCTCTTCCATCTTTATATATTTCTTTCGCAATCTTATCCATTTCATAAGCGTCTCTAACTTTTTCCAGAGGTGGAGTGTATAGTTCTTTCACAATCGGTATCTGGGAAGGTGTGATCAACAGCATGCCTTCGTATCCTAGCTCTAAAGCGGGTTTGATAAATTTTCTTAAACCGTCATCATTTCTTACCTGAATATAGGGGGTATCAATAGGTATCAGACCGGTTGCCCTGCAAGCCATAAGCACCTGCGCTCTCGACATATGAAGAGATCTTCCATCGGGGCCATGAAATCCCTCCATATCCCCCAAAAGGTCTTCAGCACCATAAAGCAATCCTATAATTCTCTTAGAAGATACAGCTATTTTATATGCATTTATAACTGCCAGGGGGGTTTCAATAATCACAATGATTTTTAATGATCCTTCTTTTAAATCAGCATCCTTCTCAGCTTCCGTAATGATCCTGTCGAACTCTACAATATCCTCAGCTGTGTAGGGTTTGGTGTATAAAAAACCATCCAAGTTGTCACAAGCAACACTTTCCACATCTTCCTTTGTTTTTCCGGTTTCTAATGAGTTTACCCTGACGAAAACCGGCCTGTGATCCATTAAGGAAGAGTTCAGAGTTTCTTTTATCATTACTCTGGCTTTTTCTTTAAATGCTTCAGGAACTCCGTCTTCAAGATCAAGAACAATTGCATCACAATCAGATGAGAAAGCCTTTTTAATATATTTTTCATTATTACCTGCAACTATCAATGGTGTTCGGAGTACAGGCCTACCTATATATTTATTCCTCATTTTTTGTTCCTTTTACGGGAATTAGAACATGACGTCTTAAAGTTAATACTTTATCGTTTCTTTGATTGTATGCCCTGGTTTCGACGTATAGTATACCTCTATCTGGCTTGGTACGAGAGCCCCTCAAATCAATGATCTCTGTTTCGGCATGAAGTGTATCCCCTATAAAGACAGGGCCATCATGTGACACTTTTTCATAATCAAGATTAGCAATGGCTTTCCCGCTTATATCCGCAACTGTAAATCCCACTACCAGACTGAAAACATAAGTACCAACTACTAAAATCTGACCATGTTGTTGATTTTTACAATACTCTTTATCCAAATGTACGGGATGATGATTCATGGTTAACAAGGTGAAAAGATTATTATCACTTTCCAGAATGGTTTTCCGAGCAGTATGTTTAATAATATCACCGACTTTAAAATCATCCAAATAATTACCAAAATTAGGGTTTTTCATAGCTATCCTTATTCTTTATATTTTATATCTTTAACTATAATCCTTTTAGGATTTCATATTATTACAGCTTCGCACCATAACTTACATATCGATGTATGTAGAAGCATAGTACAGAATTAATAAAATCATTCTCAAGATCGTTTTCCATAGAAATTAGTCCCCAAATTTGTCTATTAAAATTATGCAGGATTTTAACTGAGCTGGTGTAAGTACCCACTTTTTATAAGATTTAATTTAAAGGATTAGTTTGTTTTCTTCCAAAAAACTCAGGATTTTATCAATATTGATCTGATCATTTCCCGGCTTAAAAGAGAATGTTGGATTTTTTGGTCTTTCATATTTCAGATCTATACCGGGGAAATTCTCCAATTCCCCATTCTCAGCCTTTTCATACAAGCCTGTGATATCATGCTGACGGCAGTAATCAAGGTCCGCTTCAACATGGATTAGATAGAACCTTTTTGCTCCTACTATCTCCGCTATCTGCCGGCGGATATTTTCCCGGGGAGAGATAAAACAGCAGATCACAATCAGACCCTGATCATTTAGCAATCGGCACACTTCGGCAACCCGACGCAGGTGTTCCGCTCGATCTGAAGCTGAGAAGTCAAGTTCCCGGGAAAGTCCTGTACGGATACTGCTACCATCCAGGAGAACTGTCTTTACACCTCTATCGAATAGTCTTCTTTCCAAAATGTATGCCATTTCGTTCTTTCCTGATGCATGCAACCCGGTGATCCAGATTGTCGCCCCTTTCTGCTGATAAGTTATTTCACGCTCCTTACTCGAGATCAGACTATATCCTCTTGTGATCTTACTCCTTTCATCTCCAGTAATCCTGCTGGGTAATTCTTCGCTGCTGACCCGTTCGATTATCATACCAACTGCTGCAGTATTATGATCGATGGGATCGATCAAAACAAAGGAACCAGTAGCTTTGTTAAGGTTGTAGGGATCAAAGTAAAGAGGTCGAGCCGTGGTCAGTACTACCCTCCCGATCTCGTTCAACTCAAGGTAATCAGTATCCTGCCTATGCAGGGTGTTTACATCTATCTTGTATCGCAGTTCATCAAGCTTGGCCTTGGTCACATTTGTGGTCTGCTTGATGAAGAACTGTCGGTCTGGATCCATTGGTTTTTCATCCATCCAGACCAGCATCGCCTCAAAATGCCGTTCGATCCTGGGAACATTGTTAGAATGAACCAGCATGTCCCCTCGACTGATATCGATTTCATCCTCCAGAGTAACGGTAACCGATTGAGGTGGAAAAGCATACTCGGTTTTACCATCATAAGTGATTATATCCCTGATCCTGCTTTTGATCCTGGAAGGAAGTACCATGACTTCACTACCCTTGCGAATTATCCCGGAAGCAACATTACCACTAAATCCCCTGAAATCATGTGATGGTCTCAGGACAATCTGGACTGGAAATCTTAGATCGACGAAATTACTATCCGAACTTATCTCGATTGTCTCTAAAAATTCCAACATGGTCGGTCCTCGGAACCAGGATAACCTTTCACCTCTCTCTACAACATTATCCCCATGCAGAGCACTCATAGGAATAAAATGAAGATCAGGAACACTGAGTCGGGTTAGAAACTCCTTATATTCATGGCAGATCTGATCAAACCTGTCCTTGCTGTAATCCACTAGATCCATTTTATTCACCGCCAGTACCAGGTGTTTGATCCCCAGCAGGGAGACGATGAAGGTGTGCCTTTTGGTCTGGGTTGTAATCCCGTTTTCCGCATCCACCAGCAGGATCGCCAGGTTAGCGGTGGAAGCACCCGTCACCATGTTACGGGTATACTGCTCATGCCCGGGAGTATCCGCAATGATGAATTTGCGTTTATTGGTGGAAAAATAGCGATAGGCTACATCAATGGTTATTCCCTGTTCCCGTTCCGCTTTCAGACCGTCCAACAGCAAGGCATAGTCGATATTTTCCCCGGCATGCCCAACCCGTTTGCTGTCTCTGGTCAATGCCACCAGCTGATCTTCGTAAAGTCTTTTACTGTCAAACAGCAGCCTACCGATCAAAGTCGACTTGCCGTCATCGACAGAACCGGCGGTGAGAAATCGCAGCAGGTCTTTTTTTTCATCTTGATCCAGATATTCGGAGATGGTTGTTGGGAACTGGGTACTGGTTGCTGGAGACTGGGTACTGGTTGCTGGTTTTTGGTTGCCGGGTTCTGGACACAGAGTTTTCTTATTGGAATTATCTGAATTAGAATTATTTTTTCTCATTTGTTTTCCATTCTTTAGTTACAAATTGGATATATTTATTAATTCTTCTACCGAGAATATTATATTCCTTAAATATGCTTTCCCAACCTACTTGTTGAGGATATAAAGCAATTATTGTTTCTATTTGATTTGTACATTCATCGCAAGAAGCCTGAGCATAAATTAAGAATTTGATGTAATCTCTCTTATATGATCTTCTGCCATAACCCTCAGCTATTTGATCTTTAATACTCTTTTAAGATCTTCTGATCTGAGAACCTTGCTCATATTTCTCAAAATCGGGTAATCTCAAACTTAATTTATGGATTTTTAATGATAATTCAAAAGCCATTCTATAGATTTCCAAATCTTTATAATTACCCATTTCAGATTCTTCCTATACTCTTTACTGCATTCCTAAACCAACCAGCACATAAAACCTAGTACCTAGCACCTAGCACCTAGAAATATCCCTCCCGCTTCTTCTGCTCCATGCTGCCCTCCTGATCAAAATCGATCACCCGGGTTGTACGCTCGGACTTGGTAACGGTAAGCATCTCTTCCACGATCTTCTCGATAGTATCAGCGTTTGATTCAATTGCTCCGGTTAGAGGATAACAACCCAGGGTTCGAAACCTAACCATCCGCATCTTTACCTTAGAAGCCATCTCTCTCGGCATTCGGTCATCATCGACCAGGATCAGGTTACCATCTACTTCCACGATAGGTCTTTCCTTAGAGAAATACAGTGGTACGATTGGGATCTTTTCCAACCTAATATATTGCCAGACATCCAGTTCCGTCCAGTTGGAAATTGGAAAAACCCTGATCGACTCACCCTTTTTTATCTTGGTATTGTAGAGGTTCCAAAGTTCGGGGCGCTGATTTTTGGGATCCCATTGGTGGTATTGATCACGAAAGGAAAATATCCTTTCCTTTGCCCTTGACTTCTCCTCGTCCCGACGGGCACCGCCAAAGGCAGCATCGAATTTGTATTTATCCAGTGCCTGGAGAAGAGCCTGGGTCTTCATTATATCGGTGTGGACTTTACTACCGTGAGTAAAGGGTCCGATCCCACTCTCAAAACCTTCCTTATTATAATAGACGATCAGATCCCAGTTTTTCTCTTTAGTGTAGGAATCCCTGAACTCGATCATTTCCCGAAATTTCCATTTGGAATCAATATGCATAAGCGGAAAGGGAACTTTGCCGGGATAAAATGCTTTCTCTGCCAACCTGACCATTACAGAAGAATCCTTACCTATGGAATAGAGCATTACGGGATTTTCAAATTCAGCGGCTACTTCCCTGATAATATGGATAGATTCTGCTTCCAGTTCTTTAAGGTGAGTTAACGAATACGATTCTCCGTTCATTATTCCTCAATGATTTTATACTTGAATAAATAATTCATTATTTTTTCAACACTTGTTTTAATTGATTCTTCGCTGGTATTGATAATTATTTCCGGATTTAATGGTTCCTCATAGGGAGAGGATATCCCGGTAAAATCATCTATCTCTCCAAGCCTAACTTTTGCATAAAGCCCTTTTACATCCCGCTGTTCACAAATTTCCAGGGGACATTTTACATATATTTCAATAAACTTCCCCAGCTTTAGATCCTGCCTGATATTGTTTCGATCTGTCCTAAATGGAGATATAAAAGCTGATATCGTTATCAATCCAGCATTAACAAACAACTTGCACACCTCACCAATACGCCTGATATTCTCTTTTCGATCATCTGCAGAAAAACCCAGATCACCGTTCAGACCATGGCGAATGTTGTCACCATCAAGAACAAAACAGAGATTTTTTCTTTCAAATAATCTCTTTTCCAGTTCCCGGGCAAGGGTTGATTTACCAGATCCTGAAAGACCCGTAAACCAGATGAGCACTGCTTTCTGATTTAATAATGATTCTCTCTGTTTCTTCCCGATCTTGCCTTCATGCCATCTAACATTAGTTACTTTCAATTTTCTACAATCTCTCCAAGAAAGGTTTAATATATTTATAGTCCACTTCTAATCCCAAATCAATTTCTGGTTTGTTTTCTCCGTGAAAATCACTTCCTGCTGTGAGTATAAGATCGTATTTTTCCGCCAGTTTCAGATAATCTCTGATTTGGGATTTAGTGTGTTGCGAATAAAAGGTTTCGATCCCAATCAGGCCATAAGATTTCAGTTTTTTAACCAGATTATCCAATTCCCTATGGTCAAGTTTCGTCTGATAAGGATGTGCTAACACAGGAATTCCTCCTGTTTCAATGATCAGAGCAATAGCTTTATCGGGATCCAGTCTTTTCTTATCAATATATAATTGTTTTCCTTTTGCCAGATATTTTTCAAATGCTTCCTCATAAGAGTTAACATAACCTTTCTTCAACAATAACCTGGCAAAATGTGGACGCCCAATCGTTTCTCCGCCAGATTCTTTAATCAATTCTTCCATTCTGACAGGAAAACCGATCCTATCCATGTTTTCAATCATCTGTTGGTTTCTATTTCGTCTATATTGCTGTAAATTTTCCAACTCCGAATTCAATCCTGGGTGAAGAGGGTCAAAATTATAACCCAGGATATGCAGTGTGGTTGAAAACTCTGCACTGATCTCAACACCAGTGACATATTTCATTGAAGATATATCCTGATTAAATTCTAAAAACCGAACATGATCTATGTTATCATGGTCAGTGATCGAAAACAATTCTAATTCTTTATGCTCGGCTTTTTTAAATAACTCAGCAGGAGTTAAAGTACCATCGGAACAGGTGGAATGGGTATGCAGATCAAGTTTCATATTCGATTTTCTCGATCCGGAAATTATTCCAGATCCTTTCATGAATATAGTAAGCAATCGATTTTGATATTATTTCCAGAAATGCACCTAAAGCCGCATAAGAAGGTTTCCTGGTAAGGATCAATAGTATAACAACAGTATCCATAGAAGCAATTATCCGCCAGGTTACAGTTTTTATAAAAGATCTTATTCTCGTCCCTTTCCTGGGTTGATTTAAAAAATTCCAGAGTTTCTCATGCACATAATATAGAATCATCTTGGTGAAGAATTCTATCCCAATAACAGAAATCGCCAGAAGTTCATTCCCTGTTACCAAATAGACGATCACAATAGTTATGATCGATGCTGTGATCCTCCAGCTTATTGTTTTAGAAATCGCTCTATGCTTGATAATGGGATGGTCAGACACTAATTTAAAAACTTTTCCTACAATATCTTGTACAATGTGAATAATCCCAGGAAAAGTGTTACAACTCCTATCAGATTTTTTAAACCAATCATTTTCATTTTCTTTACTGTAATACCTGATACAGGGATTGACAAGATCCCTCCCAGGATCAGAAATGGTGCTAGTTTCCAATCAACACTGTTCTTCAACAGCAGATATACCATCAATCCGACCAGACAGGTAAGTGATTCAGCAAAAGAAGTTATCCCGATCGCATTTTTGCTGTTCACTCCAGAAAGAAGTTGCCCACTCGTTACTACGGGGCCATATCCCCCACCACTGATGCCCTTATTAAAAGAAGCTATAATGCTTAGAATAATTATTTTAGACCAGGAAAATCTTAATTTGGAACCTGAAGTTAACAAGATCAAGATCCCCATCAGGGTTATTAAAATCCCGATATACAATTTTATTAGGAATTTTGGTAGATTAACTGCTAGATAAACAGCAGCAACTGCACCTATGATACTGCATATACCGATAAGAAGCCCGATCTTCAAATGATCCGGTAAATATTTCCTTATATCTCGTAGGAAACTCAACCGATTGATCTTTATGTTCTTGATCTCACGGGGAAATAAATTTACATTACCAAGTTGATCGTGCATGACACTGGCACCAAGACCAGTTATCAATTCGGAAAGGAGAATACAGGGCACAATCTGCATGGGCTCAAAGCCCATGATGAGAAGGATCGGTGTCAGGGATGTGCCGTATCCCATTCCCAGGGTTGAATCGAAATATTCTGCAATAAAAGCCAGCAAAACAATTAATAATCCTGTGTGTACAGTAAAAGACCAATCCATTACCCAGCTCCCTTAGTTCAATTCTGGTAACAAGATAATGAATTAATAATTTAATGTCAACTATTTCTGTAGAGATTATTGTGTATTACTTCTGTCAGATCAGATCGGCAATGCTATATGCTTCCAATTTTGCTGAGGCAAAATCCCTGATCTCTTTTAGAACCTCGATTAATTTGGGATTTTTTTCACTCGGAGTATGGGCAAAAAAATAAACACTTACCGAATCAACCGGAGCAAGGGGACCATCGATCAACCTGATCACCTGAGCCAGTGAAATTGATTTCGGATCCATCGTCAATTGATAACCTCCCCTAGAACCCCGAAAACTTCTAACCCAGTTTTGTCTTTTTAATATGATCAGGATTTGTTCCAGAAACTTGGGTGGGATGCCATTTTGGGTTGCGAGTTCGTTAATGGTCAGCGATTTTTCTCGTTCAACCCTAGCCAGGCTTACTAAAGCCAGAATAGCATATTCACTTTTTCGGGAAAGCCGCATTAATTATCTCCGGGTTTAATGAATTATCATCCGTAGAATTCGTTCATAGTAAGTTGGAAAAGTACTAAATCACCAATTAAAAAACTCAAATTTTTTGCGAATTTGTTTGATCTTTCTACATCACTATATTCTCATAGTTAAATACATTTTTTAGTCAATATATCAAATTGATAATTATGTCATTGGATAAATACACTTTTAGAACTGAATATCAATACATTATTAAATTATTCAATTCTTCCAATCTTACCGGGGATGTTCCAACTTTACCTACTTTAAGACCTGCTGCATAATTAGCAATAGTGGCTGCTTCTACCAGATTAGCTCCCGCACATATAGAGAGTGCCAGCACCGCAACAACTGTATCACCCGCACCAGAAACATCATATACTTCCCGAGCCTGAGTCGGTATATGATGGGGCATCTTATCATTGTTGAAAACATAAATACCTTCTGGGCCAGCAGTAAGTATTATCTCGGATTGTAATTCATTTCTCAGGATTGATCCCGCCCTTAAAAAATCAGCTGAAGATTTGATCTCGAAACCTACCATTGATTCGGTCTCGGTTTTATTGGGAGTAATCATCCCGGTTTCTTTATACCACTTCTTATGCTTTGGTTTGGGATCTATTATAAGTCTGATCCCAGTGTTCAGACTATATTGGCGCATTGAGTCGATCAAAGACTTAGTCACTGAGCCCTTTGCATAATCGGAGATAATTATTGCATCCGGTTTTATCTCTCTGATTCGCTCACTGAAATTCTGTGAAAAATTGGAAACCAGGTAATCAGTATTTTCATAATCTATCCTGAGTAATTGCTGGTTCATCCCGATCACTCTGGTTTTCAGGATTGTTTGCCTTCCAGGATCAACCAAAATACCTACTGTATCTATCTTCAGATCTTTACATCTTTCTAACAAAATTTCCCGGTGTTTATCTTTTCCTGTTACACCGATCAAGTATGATCTTCCTTTTAAAGTAGCCAGATTTGCTGCTACATTGGCAGCTCCACCGGGAACATATTTTTCCTTCTCTACATGCACAACAGGAATAGGGGCTTCGGGTGAAATGCGCTCTACTTTTCCATATATATACTTATCGAGGATTATATCACCGATCACTGCGATCTTCAAACCTGCAAACCTTCCAAGGATCTCATGTAATCTGGAATCTCTTTTCTCAGTATTCATAATTATCACCCGTTTATAAACTTATAATTTTAAAAATATGAAATTATTTCACAGTTGTAAGAGTAAAGATTTCAAAGAATTCTATTCCTTCTTAAGGTTTTTAATCCTTCAGAAGGCTTTTGGGTGAAGGTCTTACCACCCAGCTAACCATAATAAAGCATCCGGCTCACAATTGAAATAGTCTCTCTGAGGAATTCTTGCAAGGGCTTACCCACGAAGAGTCTAGGTTGAGAATAAGAAATCATGTTTGAAAAAACACAAATTCTTCGTAAGATTAGCAATAAGAATTCCTCAGAATGACGGTTTTAAACAATTGACCGGCACCCAGAATCCAGTACCCAGTACCTAGTATCCAGTACCCAGTAACTCACCAATCCACAAACCAACAATAGACTAACTCACTAACCGACTAAGCGACTAAATTAAATTTCGAATACAGCTTCGCTTCATCACTTACAGATTTTTTAATGAAACTCCATTAAATAATAAGTTTCATTTTAATCCATAAGTAATAAAAATCATTTAATGTTCTTATACAATTTATTTATGTCAATCTTTTTATAATGGGTTTTTAGCAGACTTTTAGCAATAACTGAAAATATTTTGCTTTTATTCTTTATTCCATACCGGAATGATTAACCCCTATTCCCCTGTATAAACTTATTGACATAATCCCTGCTTAGCTGCTTAGTGTCAAAAATTTAGATTATTCAGGCAGGGAGAAAAGATGAAAAACAAGAAAGAGCAAAAAAAAAGTAATCCCATAGTGTCAAGCTTGATTAATGCTTTTTTCGATATTATCAAACACCTTATCAAGGACTTTGAAAATATCAGAAAAGTTAAAAAAATCGATAAATTCAGTGAAGAATTTTCTACTCTTGAGCATATGCTGGTAAAACTGGAAAAAAAAATGGATAACAACAGGCATCAGATAGAAGATCTTAAAACCAGGTTACTCTGGGGTAATATCATTATAGTTGCCTTGATTCTTTTAAACCTGTTTCACATAATTAAATAAGATTGAATTCCAATGAGGGGCATTAACTCAAACATGCCCCTTCATAATCTTTACTTTCCTAGCTTTATTAAGAAAAGAAAAATAAAAATGAATTGTCCTTGCTGGTAGTATATCTTTCGCTATTTCTGGCCACTCGATGATCGTAAGTTTTTGCTCAAAAAACTCCTCTAAACCTAATTCCCAAACCTCCTCCGGATTATTCAGCCTGTAGAGATCCACATGGGCAATTTCCAGCCGCCCCTTATATTCATTTATCAAAACGTAACTGGGGCTACTTACATATTCATGTACCCCCAGAGCTTTACAAAGGTACTGAGTAAAACTGGTTTTCCCAACTCCTAACTCTCCATATAAAGCTAGTACATCACTGGTTCTGATTTCTCTGGAGATCTTCTCTGCCAGCTGTTCTGTCGCTTTTTCGTCAGGAAGGATTACCGTCCTACCAATTACGGGACCAGTAATCAATCTAACCTCATTTCACCGTACAGATGGCAAGGGGAAGGATCATCTCTTCCATTGAAATACCACCATGCTGAAATGTGCCGGTGTACTGTTTCATATATTGATGAAAAGAATTAGGATATACAAAAAAGTAGTCTTCTTTGGCAAATACATAATTATCTACTATGCTGTTTGCTGGGAGACCGTATTCCTCCGGATTTTTTACGTACAACGCGTTCTTGTCATTACTACTCAGGTTCCTTCCCTGTTTATAGCGAACAGTTGTTGTTGTCTCCTTATCTCCAATCAGTTGGCTGGCACGATTTACCCGGATCGATCCATGGTCGGTAGTCAGGATTACGGTAGCATTCTGCTGTTTGATTTTTTGAAGCGCATCAAAAAAGGTAGAATGGAGAAACCAGTGTTTTGTAAAAGCCCTCAAAGCTTCTTCATCTGGAATCGTTTCCTTGAGAATCTGGTTTTTTGATCTATGATGAGCTAAAAGATCCAGGAAATTATATACCAGAATAATTAATTTCTCATTTTCCCAAGTTTCGATCTTTCTTAATACATAATTTCCTTCTTCTACTGTGAAAATCTTAATATATTTACTCTTTTCCAATTCACAACCCAGATCCTCAATATGGGCTTCCAGTAACTGATGTTCATTCCTGTTACGGCTATTATCGAGATCTGAAGATCCCGACCAGTATTCGGGAAAGTCCCTAGCAATATCAATCGGTAACAGCCCACTGAAGATTGAATTCCTGGAATAAGGAGTTGCTGTGGGTAAAACAGAGTAATATAACTTAAAATCGATATCGAACATTTCCTGAATGAATGGTTCGATTGCGAAGAACTGATCTAGTCTCATACAATCCAACACTATAAAATAAACCGGTCTTTTCTCACCAAGTTGGGGTATAACATGCTGGGAAATCAGATCAAATGACATCATTGGTCTTTCATCGGAATTTAACCAATCTCTATAATGTTTGCTTATATAATTCGAAAATTCGGTGTTACAGTTCAATTTTTCTAAAAAATGCATCTGGGATAAAGCAGGATCATTGAAATCATCTATAACAAGATCCCATCGGCAGATTTCTCTGTATATTTCCTGCCACTGTACCCAATCCGGCTCCATCATCAACGCTTTATTCAATCGGGCTGAAAATCTTGCATATTCTTCTCCCACTCTGTTCTTACGGATTTCATCGGCCTGGAATATCTTTTTAATGGCCATGATGATCTGATTAGGATTAATTGGTTTAATAAGATAATCAGCGATCTGCCCGGCAATGGCGTCATCCATCAGACCCTCTTCCTCACTTTTGGTAACCATTACGATCGGTATTGAAGCATTGATTTTCTTAATCTCCCGTAAGGTGGTAAGTCCATCCATTCCCGGCATCATTTCATCCAAAAGTATCAGATCGAACTTCTCTTTAAGTACCGTGGAAATAGCATCTGATCCGTTGGATACAGATCTAACATCAAATCCCTTTTCGTTCAGGAACATTATAAAGGGTTTCAGAGATTCAAGTTCATCATCGACCCATAAAATTCTTAAGTTTTCCATCACTTCTCCTTATCTATTTGCTCTAATGGAAAATAAACATTCTCCTCATTAGGAAATTTATTATTCTTTACATCATTCACAAACGTGGTCAAATTACTGGATATATCAATTTTAAGATTCATATACTCCTTTACGAATTTCGGTTTAAAATCACTCATACCCAAAAGATCGTGATAAACAAGGACCTGCCCATCCGTATAGCGACCAGCTCCAATCCCAATCGTAGGAATGCTTAGTGATTCACTTATCTCCTTACCCAGCTTTTCCGGTATTCCTTCCAGAACCAGCATAAAAGCACCTGCCTGTTCAATTGATTTAGCTTGATCCAATATCCAGATATAATCTTTATTATCTTTGCCTTGGACCTTATATCCTCCTAAGGTATTTATAGATTGGGGAGTCAAACCAAGATGAGCTACAACCGGTATTTCTATATCTGTTATTGCTTTAATCATTTCTAGTCTGCTTGGTTTTCCTCCTTCCAGTTTTACAGCGTTGGCATTCCCTTCCAGCATGAGTCGGGAAGCATTTATTTTTGTTTCCTTGATTCCCAGATGGAATGACATATAAGGCAAATCGGCTACCGTAAACGTATCAGGCGCACCCCTAGTAACAGCTCTGGTATGGTAAATCATATTATCCAATGTAACTTTAAGAGTATCCTTGTAACCCAGGATTACCATTCCAAGGCTATCACCCACCAAGATCAGATCTGCTCCTGCTTCGGAAACGAACCGGCTAGAAGGATAATCATAGGCTGTAATCATTACGATCTTTTCCTTATCTTGTTTCATTTTTTTTAACGTTTTAATCGTCTGCATTACTTCCTCCACCGGTATTTTCAAAAAATATATTCAACAGTTAAAATATTTAAGGGACTTAACAATTGTATATTTTTAATAATCCTTCTTGCCTGTATAGCGTTCATATTCACTGTAGATACATCCACAGTACTGCTGTCTGTACATTTTATAATTATGGGAAAGTTCTATCCCTTCTTTCCAAAGCTTACGGAAGTCTTTATATAAGAATTTTAATCCATATTCTTTTCCCAAAGATTCCCCTATGTCCCTGACCAGTTCATGTTGCTGCAGTTTGCTGTAAAGCAGAGTTGAAGTAAAATAATCGAAATTACCTTGTTTAGCAACAACTGCTGCATATTTCAACCTATCGTAATAACAGATACGGCAACGATCATGTTCTCGGAAAACTACCTTTCGTAAGAATTCAGCAAAATTATATTCATCCTTATATATAGTCTTGATGTTTTCCTCTTCGGCAAAATCCTGTAAAGCCTGAAGTCGTTTTACATACTCCTGATAAGGGTGAATGTTATGATTATACCAGAATGCATATACTTCAAAGCCAGATTTAACAAGGTTAAAGTAAGGCGCAACCAAGCAAGGGGCACAGCAGGTGTGGATAAGGATTTTACCAACGCCCATAGTTAAAATTCTTTAAGCAGATTAGAAGCAATAATGCTTCGCTGAATCTGATTTGTCCCCTCGTAGATCTGAGTTATCTTCGCATCTCTCATCATTTTTTCAACTGGATATTCTTTCATATAGCCATATCCGCCAAGGATCTGGACAGCATCGGTAGTTACTTTCATTGCAACATCGGAAGCAAATACTTTACACATAGCTGATTCTTTAGCATATTTTTTGCACCCAGAATCTATCATTCTTGCTGTTGACATTACCAAGGCTCGGGCAGCTTCGATCTGGGTAGCCATATCTGCAAGCATGAACTGAATAGCTTGAAAAGAAGATATGGGTTTTCCAAATTGATGTCTCTGCTTACTGTATTTAGCAGCTTCCTCCAAAGCTCCCTGTGCAATTCCAACCGCCTGGGAACCAACCATCGGACGCGATTTATCGAAGGTTTTCATCGCAATCATAAATCCCGTACCTTCCCTGCCGATCAGATTTTCAATTGGGATTTTACAATCATCAAAAACTAATTCTCTAGTTGCAGAAGCCCGTATCCCCATTTTATTCTCTTTTTTACCGAAATTGAACCCCTCTGTACCTTTTTCAACAATAAAACAGGATGCTCCCCTCGCACCTTTGCTTTTATCGGTGAGGGCAAAAACCGTGTAGAAATCAGCTTCTCCCCCATTGGTGATCCATTGCTTAGTCCCGTTCAGGATATAATGATCACCATCTTTAACAGCAGTGGTTTCTATACCACCGACATCTGAACCAGCATTAGCTTCGGTCAAAGCAAAAGCTGCAAGTTTTTCTCCAGCCGCAATTGAGGGTAGGAATTTCTGTTTTTGATCTTCCGAACCAGAAATCAGGATGGGATACATTCCCAAACCTGTAGCACCAAAAGCAAGAGCTATACCACTACAGACTCGACTCAATTCTTCTGTAACAATAGCAAGATCAACAACCTTCCCACTTATTCCGTCGTATTCTTCAGGAACCAGCACAGAATACAGATCGGTCTGCTTAAACACTTCTACGATTTCATAAGGAAATTCGTTCTCTTCATCATATTTTGCCCGGATAGGACGTATCCTTTCTTCAGCTACTTTCCTGGCTATTTCTTTTATCTCAAGTTCATCTTCGTTCAAAAAATAATCCATTATACCCCCAAACTTAGATTGATCGTTTTATATCAAACCTTTAACTATCAATATTTCGTCAAGTTAAAAAGATTAAAGCATTTTTTATCTTTTACCAATTTACATATCTGAAAATCTCATAATAAACTCAAAGGATCTATATCCTGAGCAATATTTATCTTTTTAGTAAGCTTAGAATTCATTTCCAGGATATTAAGACTTCTAATCAATTGAACCCGTTTTTTAGCCTTAATGATAAGATGAAACCGAAATTTCTTGTTTATCTTGGTCAGTGGCGCCGGAACAGGACCCAAAAAATAGATATCCTCACCTAAAAATCTTGACCTCATCTTATCCACTAAATTCTTGATTTTATTCATCTCTTTTTTAAGGATCTCTTCTGAACCCGAAGTATAGAGCAACCTTGCTATTTTATAATATGGGGGATAACATAGCCTTTTTCGGTACTGTAGTTCTTCCCGGGCAAAACCTTCAAAATCCTTTTTGATAGCAAATCTGATAGCATAGTTTTCCGGAGTATATGTTTGAATGATCACTTCACCTGGTTTCTCTGCCCTCCCTGACCTTCCCGCAACCTGGGTTATCAGTTGAAAGGTACGTTCCGAAGCTCTAAAATCAGGAACATTTAAACTTACATCTGCAGATATAACTCCCACCAGAGTTACATTGGGAAAATCGAGACCTTTGGCTATCATCTGGGTTCCCAGTAAAATATCTATCTCATTTGCCAGCATCCTAGCATACATAGAGTCGTAACTACCCTTACCTGAAACCGTATCGGAATCCATCCTTAAAACCTTTGCAGTCGGAAAAAGCAATCTGATCTCTTTTTCAATCTGCTGAGTTCCTGGAGCCCCAAAATTGAATCTGTAGCTGCCACATTGGGGACATTTTCTAGGAAGCAACTCTTTATATCCACAGTAATGACAGATCAAGTTACCTGTTCTGCTATGGTATTTTAAACTGATATTACAATTTGGGCAATCCAGCAAATTACCGCAATTTATACATTGAACAAAAGATGAGTGACCCCGTCTGTTTTGAAGTAGTATAATCTGTTCTTTTCGCTTGAGCCTTTTGATAATAGCTTCTTTAAGTTTGTTGGAAAAATTAGTATTATCATGATGAGATGTTTTCATATCTATCAGCTTGATCTTAGGCAAGGGATAGGAAAAGGGACGATTCTTCAGTTCCAACCGTTCGTACTTACCATTTTGAGAGTTAAACCAACTTTCCAGAGCTGGGGTTGCACTACCCAGAATAACGGTGGAGTTATGTTCCTTTGCCCTTATCACAGCAAAATCCCGGGCATTATAGCGGGGATTGTTTTCTTGCTTGTACGAATTTTCATGTTCCTCATCGACAATGAAAATACCGGGATTTTCCAGAGGGGCGAATATTGCACTTCTTGCTCCGATTACTATCCGACATTTTCCCTTCCTTATCTTCTGCCATTGCAACCAGCGATTCCGGTTGGATAGGTGACTATGCAAAATTGCGATCTCTTCCCCAAACTCACTATAAAACCTATTTACCATTTGAGGAGTAAGAGATATTTCAGGAACAAGCATTAAAGCAGTTTTGTTAAGTTTCAGCACTTTTTTGATCGCCTTTATATAAACCTCTGTTTTACCGCTCCCTGTTACTCCATGAAGTAGGAAAACTCGAAATTTCTTTTCTTCCAGGTTAGTAGTTATCCTTTTGAGAACCTTATTCTGCTCCTCATTCAATTCTACATTTTTAAATTTGGATGGGATTATTTTCACAGGAATTTGATTTTCCACTAATTCCCGGACTT